>Ga0180434_10002052_pt1 | contig 27690 bp, 22 predicted proteins | sample SS_ome_7_FD_132453 | JGI IMG/M metagenome (GOLD analysis project Ga0180434, IMG submission 132453) | Hypersaline lake sediment archaeal communities from the Salton Sea, California, USA - SS_1_D_2 metaG | ecosystem: Environmental > Aquatic > Non-marine Saline and Alkaline > Hypersaline >... | reverse complement strand
ATATTTTCTCAAAAATACTCAGCAATACATAAATTGCACATGATATGAAGGGAGTGTAAAACAAGATGATTCCAAACTTCCTATACAAACTAACTTCAATAAATGCGGTGCTGAAAATGATAGGAGTGAGAAAATCGTTTATTAACCACGCAATAATTAGTCCAAATTGCACAGAGATAAGCACATGTGAAATATTTACTTTTTTCCAAAAAGAAGCTCTGTTTTTAGTTTTTGTCATAATATTTTTTGATCATATAATTATTTTCCCAGAAATTTCTGTTTGGTAAAAACCTGCTCTTAGAAATGTATCTATATGTTATTTTTGGTTGGTGGTAAGCCGTGAATTAGTTCCCATAAGCGCTGCTTTGATTTTGTCTTTAGAGATGTGCTTATCATACCGCAGCTTACTTTTATAATGCTTTCAAAGTTGCACTGAGGCGTTGAATTCAAGTATAGTTCTAAGATCGCTTTTCGAAAACCAGCATTTTGCTGACCGAGATCTTTTAATATGCTCGGGATGATGGGTGTGGTGCGTGTTGTGACTCTGACAGGGAGATCGCCGCACTTCGTTCGCGATGACAAGCCCTTTGGGGAGAGAAAGATGTTGCGTTGAATGACACACACCGACCAGCGATGACAATTATTGATATATTTAAATCACTTCAAACAATGGATAGGAATAGATTGTGAAATCATTTAAATTTGTTTTGCGATATCTGAAAAAATACCGCTGGGTGCTGGCGCTGACGGTGTTTGCGATGTTGCTGCTGGTGGGTGCGCAACTGGCGGCGCCGTGGATTGTAAAGACGATGGTGGACACTGTGACGGATGCGGCGTCGACGATGGCGCAGATGAAAGTGGTCACGCGGCTGGCGCTGGCGGCGCTGGGGGTGTATGGGGTGCGGATGGTGCTGCAGTTCGCGCGCTCGTATCTGGCGCATATCGCCGGGTGGAGCGTGGTGGCGGATGTGCGGCACGCGGTGTATGAACATCTGCAGCGGCTGTCGCTGCGTTTTTACTCCGATAAGCAGACCGGGCAGCTGATGTCGCAACTGGTGAATGACACTGATTTGCTGGAACACTTGATCGCGCACGCGATTCCGGACCTGGCGGCGAACGTGGTCCTGCTGGCAGGGGTGGTGGCGATTCTGTTTTCAATCAACGCGCGGCTGGCACTGTTGAGCCTGATCCCGGTACCATTGATCGTGCTTACGATCCGGGGGTTCAATAAGTATGTGCGGCCGGCGTTCCGCGCCCGGCAGGAAACACTGGGCGAGCTGAACGCGGCGCTGAACGATAACTTAAGTGGCGTTCGCGAGATCAAAGCTTTCGCGCGTGAAGCGATGGAAGCGGAACGGGTGGGGACGCATATCCAGCGTTACCGCGATTCCAACCTGCGGGCGCTGCGGCTGATGGCGACCTTCCACCCGCTGATCGAGTTCTCGGCTTCGCTGGGGACGATCGTGCTGGTGTATTTTGGCGGACAGTTTGTTCTGGGCGAAACGCTGGCCGTGGGGGACCTGGTGGCTTTTTTCCTGTACCTGGAACTGCTGTACCAGCCAATCCGCGAACTGAGCCGGGTATGGGAGAGTTTCCAGCAGGCACTGGCCGGGGCGGTACGCGTGAATGCGCTGCTCAGCGAAGCGCCGGGCATCACCGACGCACCTGACGCTTTTGCACTGCCGGATTCGATGCGGGGTGAGATCGTGTTTGATGATGTCAGTTTCCGCTATCATGATAGTGACAATGTGCTCGAGGATATCAGCCTGACGATTCCCGCCAGCAAGATGATTGCGCTGGTCGGGCCGACGGGGGTGGGAAAGACGACGCTTGTGAACCTGATCCCGCGTTTTTATGATGTAACGGACGGGGCGATCCGGATTGACGGGATGGATATCCGTGCACTGACCATAAGGAGTATCCGCAAGAATATCAGTCTGGTGCTTCAGGACGTGTTCCTGTTCCACGGGACCGCACGAGAGAATATCCAATTCGGGCGGGAGGGGGCGAGCGAAGAAGCGATCATTGCGGCGGCACAGATTGCCAACGCGCATGCATTTATCACGCAACTGCCGCAGGGGTACGACACGATGCTGGGCGAACGCGGGGTGAAGCTGTCCGGCGGGCAGCGCCAGCGCATCGCGATCGCGCGGGCGGTGCTGAAGGACGCACCGATTTTGATATTGGATGAGGCGACATCAGCGGTGGACACAGAAACAGAGTTAATGATCCAGCAGTCACTGGAGACGCTGATGGCGGGCAAGACAGTGATCGTGATCGCCCACCGGCTTTCGACGGTGCGTAAGGCGGACATGATTGTGGTATTAGAGGGGAACAGGATTGTGGAACGCGGGACGCACGCTGCGCTGATCGAGCAGGAAGGGTTGTATCACCGTCTGGTGAGTGTACAGGGAATGGCGGGTGAGCTGGGGGTGTAAGAAGGGTTATATTTGATCGGGACGAGAATGCATTAAGTGTGCGGCGATTCTCGCGGAGAGATGGCTGCGCTGCGTTTGCGACGAAACAGAATGGAAGATGTTGTGGTGCTGATAGAGGGATGCTTCTCCTCTGAGGAGGTTGCGCGCCCGCACAGCGCTTGCGACTACATTTATTACCAAAAATGGGTGGTTAATCGGTGTGCTTGTAATGGTGCCTGATCTCCCTCCTGTCAGGAGGGAGGGAAAAAGTTTATATTGATGAAATGATTTTAATGGATATTTTCCGAGACTTCTCCCCACGATATGAAATGGCAGTTGAAATGGATTGTCGCATGAATTTGGTTTGGATGCTAACCGGCGAGAAAATGTGATGTAATTAAGGATTATAACAATGAGAAAAGAGCATGCAGCGAAAACCTGTAATCATTGACTGCGATACCGGCACAGATGACGCGATTGCGATCATCGCGGCATTGTACAGCCCGGAATTGGATGTGCGCGCGTTTACGACGGTGGCGGGGAACGTAGGGCTGCAATACACCAGCCGCAACACGCTCAACCTGGTACGCGACCTGGGATTTGATACTCCGGTCGCGGTGGGCGCACCCAAACCGATCATCCGTGAGACAATCATTCATTCCGGTGATAATACGCATGGCGATACCGGTCTGGGGAATGTGACGCTACCTGTGACCGATGCGCCTTTTTCTGAAAAGACAGCCGTTGAGACGATTTATGATGAGGCGGTAGCCAAGGCGGGAGCGCTGGAACTGATACCGGTTGGGCCATTGACGAATATCGCCCAGGCTATCATGGTGCACCCGGATCTAAAGGGATTGATCAAACAGATCACTTTCATGGGCGGGGCGATGTGGGGCGGCAACCTGACCACCAGTGCGGAATTTAACATCTGGGCGGATCCAGAGGCGGCTAAAGTGGTGCTGGCTTCCGGCATCCCGTTGACGATGGTGGGCCTGGATGTGACCCTTAAGGCGGCACTCAACCGCGAGGATATGCATGAGATCCGTGCAATGGGTACGCGGGCGAGCACAATCACCGCGGATATCCTGGCATTTATGCTGGAACGGTTTGGCAGAGGCGGGGAAGATGTGCTGATGCATGACGCGCTGGCAGTGGGTGTGAACATCAACCCGGCGCTGGTGACGATGAATAAGTATTTTGTAGATTGCGAGATCCATGGCCAATATACTTCCGGGCATACCTTTGTGGCACGCAATACGAAACTGTTTGACAACGCACCGAACTGCCGGGTATGCGAGGAGCTGGACCTGCAGGCGTTCAAGAATTGGCTGAAAGACACGATAGCACGCAGCAAAGCAAAGCAAGCAAGAAAAATCAAGAAATAAAGGACAAGGAAATGACAGATGATATTGAAAACGATGTGGCAGGAACGGTTGATTGGAAGAAGGTGATCGCGAGGTTTGTGTTCACGATTTTATTGATGGGTGCATTACTGTTTTTGAGTGCTGGCACTTTCCGGTGGTGGGAAGGGTGGCTTTATTTCATCCTTTCCGCTGTCTTACTGATCGGCGGTCGGGTGATCCTGCTGGTGAAAAGCCCGGAAACTGCCGCAGAGCGCATGAGCGCCGGAGAAAAAGAGGATACCAAAACCTGGGATAAGAAACTGGTACCGCTGGTGGCGTTGGTTATCCCGCTGCTGATCTGGATCGTGACTGGATTGGATAAACGTTTTGGCCCATCCCTGCAATTCCCGCTATGGGTGCAGATCTCTGCGCTGGTACTGCATTTTCTGTTTGGCGGGATTGGCACCTGGGCGATGCTGAAAAACCGCTTCTTTTCGTCTCACGTCCGTATCCAGAAAGAGCGCGGGCATGTCGTGATCGAGGATGGACCTTACGCCTGGATGCGGCATCCCGGTTACGCGTTTGGTTTGCTGAGCTGGTTTATGCTTCCTTTTCTATTCAATTCGTGGTGGATTGCCATTCCGATATTGATCCTGACAGCTGGATATATTTACCGTACATATCTTGAAGACCAGACGCTGCAGGAAGAATTAGCCGGTTATAAAGCGTATACGGAGCGGGTCCGCTATCGACTGTTTCCCGGTATCTGGTAAGCATTGTTATTTACTTTTAAAAACTAAAACGCGGCAGATGTCTGCCGCGTTTATCAAACTATTGCGCCTCCAGCCAGATCACGCGTCCGCGATGTGGGGGCCGGCGCGTTAGATATGTGCTATTTTTGTACGAGGACTAAAAGGGCACCTTCCGCAACTGTGGTTGAGATGGCACCGTCTGAAATGAGCACTTCTTGCTCAAGCCACTGCCCATCCTGCCAAACGAGGATGGTGAGGTTGTTGTCGGCCGCCTGATCTGCTTCGAGATAGAAGCCAACTTCAATTTGTTCACCATCGGCAGCGTATGCTTCGAAGGTCGCGCCGTCGATGATGGCGAGGGTGGAGGCATTGAGAAGAGTGTAGCTGTCGGGGAGTGCGAAGGGGATGGTGTCTATTTTTTCAAGCACGAGAGATGCTTCCTGACCGCACAGAGCGGGGAGGATGGCATAGACTTGATCTTTAACATCGAGTTTGGTTTGTACTTCGCAGCTGAGAGGATAGTGGTCTGAACCGGTGACAGGGATGACCGTGAGGGTGCCGCCCGTTTGGACAGCTGTCACGGGTACTGAAACCGTATTGTTGGATGACTTCTTGTTCGCGACGGTCTTTTTGACCTGTTCCGCAGCGTCATTGATGACGGCTTTATCAACCACCAGGTTGCGCACCTCATGGATATTTGTCGCTCCACCAGAAGCGCCTGTGAAACCAAATTTGACGGTTTCAGGGATTATTCCCGGGATAAGGAGATCGTTGAATAATTCCTCAGGTTTGCTCTCGGCACCAAATTGCATAGAAAGCGTGAGGGAGAATTGCTGCTGCACTGGCGTGAACATCATGGAGACGTTGCGATAATATTCGCCAGTCTGGTCGGGTCTTTCTTCTATATGGCGGATATCCACTCCCTGTTCTAATTTTTCCGTACCTTCAATGAATTCATATCCTTCGATTCCATCACCAGGACCGCGTACGGCAACTGCGTCCTGTGTGCGACCATTCCCACCGCTGCGGCCTTCACTGGCTTTTGAAAAGTTTCCAAATTCGTCAATGCCAATACCAACTACTGCGTTGCTGAGTCCATCTATCATTGTGTAGCGAGGTGCATAGCCAAGCGAGCCGCCATACCCACCGGGGTTGAACTCATCGATCGAGGTTTCCCCATCCATCAGGAAAAAGGTGATGCCGTCCGCCCCTGAACCGCCCCAGGCGGTGTAATCAAATTTGAATGCCAAGCCATTCTCTGTTTTGAGTGCCTGGTCATAGACGGCATAACCCAGCTCATAGCTTTCGTCGCCTGTCAGGCGCAGCCAACCGTCGCCTTCGGAATCAGTTTCGCCATCGCCGGTCATTTCTGCATCTCCGCCAAGTATCAGATTTTCAGGCGCTTCTGCGTTGGTGAGATTGATTTCTTCGGTATTCTCGTTGTCCTGAAAGATATTCAGTGCGTCTTCTTGCTCAGATTCCCGGGGTTGTACCTGTTCCTTTGTTTCATCAGCGGGTTTTTCTTTGGATTCCTTTTTTTCAGGTTCAACGGTTGTTGTTTCACCCGCTCTGGTATCTTGGGGTTCAGATGTTTTCGCAGGACCATGATTTGCAGCGGCAGAGGATTGATCCGATTTTTCCTGTGGTTCTTCTGGTTTAACTGGTTCAGCTGTTGTTGTTTGACCTGCTTTGGAATCTTGGGGTTCAGAAGTTTTCGCAGGACTATGATTCACTGCGGCAGGGGGTTGATCTGGTTTTTCCCGTGGTTGTTCCGATTTTAACGGTTCGGCGGTTATTTTTTCACCTGCTTTTGTATGTTCCGGTTCAGGTGTTTCCGCAGCGCCATCATCCGCGAAGACTGTGGTTAGATTGGAGAGTAATAATGCTAGAGTAATGATGAGGGTATAAACCGTATTATTTTTCATGTTTTCTACAATTCCTTTGTTTTTTTATCGCTGTTATCTTATGAAACAGCCGTTAATACATCGTTAAAAAAGCATCTGTATGTATAATTGTTGTGTCAATTATTTGAGGAAAATATGGCCGCTGATTATTCTGTGCAGGTTTTAGGAGGGCTTTCTATTATGAACAGCGAGGGGGAACTGATCGAAATTTCCTCACGCAAAGCGGAAGCGATCGTTGTCTATATATTATTTTCAGATAAAGCCTCCGTTGAACGCGAGGAAATCGCCACGTTGTTGTGGGGTGAAATGTCCGAAACACGGGCGTTGACCAACCTGCGGGTTACCCTGGCAGCGATCAAGAAACAATGCCGTGATTTACTGATCATATCCCGGCGGCGTATCTCATTGAATCCAGATATCGTGATCGAATCCGATCGGTCGAAATTAGAGGCAACGATCGATACATCGCTGGCTAATGGTTTGGATAAAAAAGAATTGTCCCTGGAGCAGGCACGCGCAGTATCTGAAAAGATGACACTTTACCGGGGGGATTTTCTGCAGGGTTTTTTCATCCGTAAAGCAATCGCTTTCGAAGATTGGGCGGCCTATGAGCGTGAATATCTCCGCCGCCGAATAATCGATGTCAGCCAGATGTTGATCCCTGCTTACCGACGGAATAATTTATTGCATGAAGCAATCCAGTCGGCAAACCAGCTTGTGCATATCGATTCTTTCAATGATGCCGCCTATCAATGGCTGATCGAATTGTATGCGTTGAATGGGCAGCGGGAAAAATCGCTGGAAACCTACCGAGATTATAAACAGCTTTTGGCCGAAGAGATTGGTGTTGAACCGACTGAAGAAGTTGCGGCGCTGGCCGCCGCTGTGCGTGACGGCAGTCTGGCGCCCGAGACGCCGGCGGTAAAAGTCGTTGAAAAGAGCGCGCTTCCTGTTCCCAACAACATCCCTATGGAATTATCGCCATTCTTTGGCCGGCGGACCGAGTTAGCCCAGCTGCGTGATTATTTGCACAATCCCCATATGCGGCTGGTAACGATGATCGGCCAGGGCGGTACCGGCAAGACGCGTTTAGCGATCGAAGCAGCGCACCAAAATATTCGATTATTCCCTGATGGGGTATGGTTTATCAAACTGGAAAGCGTTGTTTCCGCGGACCTGATGCTGCCTGAGATATATAAAGTGCTCGGCATCACCTATCCCCAGCGGGAAAGGGCGCAGGATGAACTGGTTGCATATTTGAATGGACATCATATCCTGATGGTGCTGGATAATTTTGAACATCTGCTGGATGCCAGTGCTGTTATTTCTGATGTGATCCAGCGCACGGAGAATTCTAAAGTGATCGTAACGTCGCGAGAGATGACCGGACTTCCTGAGGAAACCAACATGTTTCTGGATGGTTTGGCCGGCAGACAGGGAGATGATGACCCAGAAAACATCACGATAAAAAACCTTTCAGTTGCCGGCAAAATGTTCCTGGAACGGACACGACGGATAAAGCCTGGTTTTGAACCGAAAGAAAAAGATGTGGTCTTGATCGAGGAAATTTGCGATCAGGTGGCACGATTACCACTTGGAATTGAATTAGCTGCGGCTGGATTAAAGACCAGAACACTTCAAGCGCTGCATGACCATATCTCTGAAGACATTATGCTCTTGAAAAGCGATCAGCCCGAACTGCCGGAAAGACAGCGCTCCCTTTTATCCGTCTTTAATACTTTCTGGGAACAATTAGCAGAAGATGAGCAATTATTGATCAGCCGCCTTTCCACATTTTGCGGGGTTGTGACACGGGATGCTGCCAGGCAGGTGGCTGGTGTTTCCGTGTTTTTTTTGAGTAGCCTGGTATCACGCGGCTTCCTGAAGCGCGTTGGCGCTTACGGTTACCGGGCGCATTCTATGCACCGGCAATTCGTTCGCAAGAAATTGAAAGAGAATCCTCGGGAATTCATGGAAGTATCTGAGAAACACCGCGACTATTATTTTAATATGCTGCAGCGCATCGTGCGATCCCTGCGTGACAGCCCACAGAAAGGGATGCTGGACGAGCTGGAGGAGGAAATGTGCAATATCCGGTCGGCACTGCATTTCACAATTGATAAAGGCGAAAAGCAGAAAGGTCTGGCATTTTGCGAGTTATTAATGCCCTTCTGGAAGATCCGCGGATATTACCAGGAAGGTTACCACTGGCTGGATCAGGTGTTCGCATTGGAAGGGGAGACAAATCCAGTGATGGAATCATCCGCGTTATGCGCGGCAGCCAAATTGGTGAGTGTTTTGGGTGATCATGAAACAGCCGAATCTTACAGCCGGAAAAGCCTGCGGATCGCCACAGACACGGGGGACCAGCATGGCATCGCGCGCGCGTTGAATTCACTGGGGGCATCATTAGCGGAGCGCGGCGAAGCGGAAAAAGCGGAAGAGATCTATAATGAAAGCTTGGAAATATACCGCAACTTACGTGTTCAACAGGCAATCGCCGGCACCCTGGTGAACCTTGCAAACATGGAGATCAAGAGCGGGGATAACGCGACAGCCAGCGGGATGCTGGGAGAAGCGGAGAAGTCCTTCAATCTGGTGGGTGATTCTGTCGGTGTGACGCATGTTCTGCTGGCACAGGCTCGGATTGCGCTGGTCGAGAAACAAACCAAAAAAAGCCTGAAAATTCTTCATGATGCTTTGGAAAAAGCGTGGGGATTATCCGCGCGGGAAGAATTGACCCAGTTGTATGTGATGCTGGCACAGGCACATGCGCAGTTGAAAAGCTGGGAAGTATGCGTGCAATGGCTTGCTCTGGCGCGCATGGCTGTCCGGCGGTATAAGCTGCCACTATCCGCGAGCGAGGAACGGGTTGAAAAGGATGTGCAGGCGCAGGCAAAAGAAGCGCTGGGGGAGAAGGCATTTCAATCTGCATGGCGAGAGGGAGAGTTGGCTGGCGAAGCGAAGGTTGTCCAGGACGCCCTGTCTCCCGGAAAATAAATTCTGCTGCTTGCTCGTTTATTAATAAAGATGCGTAAAATTTACAAAATATACATTTCTCATATATAATTTACGGTGCTTGAGCGCTACGATGTAAATGATGTATAGAAAGCTATATTTATGAATACTTCTAAACAAAAAAGAACCACATGGATCGTCTTAGGCGCAGCTGTGGCAATTGTGATTGCGGGTATCGTTTACCTCAGTCTGAGCGCGGATCCCCGTGCTGTATCGGCGGTGAATGATGGGTATGACAGCTACCGGGTATCGCTCGAAGACGCGAAAGAAGCGTTTGACAATGATGAAGCGTTATTTGTGGACGTGCGTTCCGCAGGCGAGTATAATTCCTCACATATTCCCGGCGCGGTGTTAATCCCGCTTTCTGAGATTGCCGGCAATGAACCGCAAGTTGACAAAGGCACGCTGATTTATACCTACTGCACTTGACCGGCTGAAAACCTCTCTGCCCGTGCGGCAGAATTCTTAAGTGCTCAGGGGTACACCAATGTGTTTGCAATCGTGGGCGGATACAGAGCATGGATTGACGCTGGATATCCGATTGTTCAAAATTAAAAAATATATAGGAAAGAAGAAAGGCGGTGCGCACACAGCGCACCGCCTTTTATGCTTTATTTGAGAAATTTACCAACAAATGGTGAGGTGGGTCCACGGCGGAGAAAGTGTCCGGAGGGGCCTTCACCGAGAAATTCAGAGAACCAGGATTCGTGTTCGATCTCTTCATTCAAGATGGCGAGCACCAAATCATAGGTGCGGTGGTCTTTTCCGAAGGTCATATCGCATAAATGGGTATATCCCTTGACCGCACAGCGCTCGGCTTCAACCAAAATTTTGAGCATGGCTGTGGTGTCTGTCGGGTCTGCCGGCAGGTTAGCCGGCGGGCAAGCCGAAAGGTCATGAAATGCTTTCATGTCGTCCGGCAGGTTTCCACCCAATTCGTAAATGCGCGGGACCAATGCTTCAAAGTGATTGCGGTCCTCAATGCGGGCAGTTTCCGCAATTTCTTTGATGCCCTCGCCCTCCAGCCCGATCAGATTGACGCGCAGGATGGTGTAATAATAAAACGTGGTCAGCTCCGCAGACGCGTTCTTGATGAGCAGGTTTAATAGTTTGTCGAGATCTACCCCTGATTTTTTAACCATATCTTGTGCAACTTTAGCCATTTTAAACTCCTTTTGTTTAACTGTCGATTGATGGGGTGAAAAAAACTGGTTTTATCTTTTGTTTAACTCCTTTCTGAAATGGTGTAAAGATAACGTCGATTCGATAATGAATTACACGTTTTTCAATTGTGCGATTTGCACTGTTTACAATATCCAAAGAATGTGATCTGCTTTCTTAATACCTGGAAACCATCAGATGCATCAGTTGGTGGAGCAAGACTACTGATATCGAGATCAATATCCACGATACGTCCACAATCCTGACAATAGAGGTGATGATGCACGCTGGTTTTGGTGTCAAAACGTAAATGTTTCTCAGAGATACCCTTGATCGAATCTATCAATCCCATATTTAACAACTCGTTGAGTGTGGAATAGACCGTTGTGCGGGAAATATCCGGCATTTTCTTCAGTGCGAATTGATATACGTCCTCCGCACTGGGATGGCTGTTGTTCCCGGACAAAATCTCAAACAGCAGCCGACGCTGCGGGGTGATCTTGAAGCCTTCGCTACGAAATGTGTCAATGATCTCTTTTATTGGCGGCATAGTAATATGTAATATTTACAAATTTGTAATAATTATAATGTAGTTACCACTGTTCGTCAAACATTGATGTATGGAATAACAACTCAGGTCTTTTGCAAGCGTGCCAACAAGCCCCTGCAGGAGAATACGGAACAAAAAAAGTGAGAACCTTATGTTCCCCTATCTATGATCAAGGTGGATAAATGGATGCCGAAATGAATCCCGTCTACCAAGCGCTGCGCTGCTATCCATTTTTTGATGATTATCTTTGGTGTTTTATGATCGTCTAACCAAAAAATTGAGACCAGGAGATAACGTGTAAATAATAAAGCAGTGCGCACTGTATGCATCCGATTAATTGCTGCCCGTTGAGACGACGCCAACAGTCGATCACGGGAAAAGATGGAATGCTGTATAATGCCTGAATTATCCATCTGAAAGGAGATTGGTGATTTGGTAACCATCGCAGGCGCATCTGCGGCTTTAATCGCCGCAATCTTATGGGCATTTTCCGCTATTTTATTTGAAGATATCTCTTTAAAGATATCCCCAGCAAGAATAAATCTTTATAAAGGCATTATTGCCCTGGTGTTATTAACATCAACCTCCCTGCTTTTGGGAGAAACTGTTCCGGCCGTTTCAGGTGGTGAAATCATTATGCTGGTGATCAGCGGCGTAATTGGGATTGCGCTGGGGGATACGGCGTATTTTTTGGCAGTGCAGAAAATCGGGGCACGGCGCGCGTTGACTCTGTTTACGCTGGCGCCGCCGATGGCAGCGCTGATCGCGCTGGTATTTTTAGGAGAGCAGCTTGACCCGCTGACATGGATCGGCATCATGCTAACGGCGGGCGGTGTGATGTGGGTGGTGACAGAAAATACACAGGGCGGGGAGAAGAAACAGATCCAAAAGGAAAACCGCATTCCGGGCATTCTGTTCGGAACCGTTGCGGCCCTGTCTCAGGCGAGCGGTGTGGTGATGACGCGTTCCGTGCTGACTGCCACGCAGCTGACTACCCTGCAAAGCACGATCGTGCGGCTTGCTCCGGCGCTGGTGGCGCTGCTGGTGATTATCCGCCTGTCTGGAAACCAGACCGACCGGCTTTCTGTGTTCAAAGATAATAAGCCATTATTACGGCTGGTGTTTATTTCATCCTTCATCGGCGCATATATCTGCCTGTGGCTGCAGCAGATCGCGATCGATAACGCACCGGCCGGTATCGCCCAGACAATGCTTTCAACCAGCCCGATCTTCATCCTGCCGATGATGGCGCTGCGCGGGGAGAAGGTCAGCCTGCGCGCGATTGCTGGGGCTGCTGTGGCCATCTTCGGGATCACACTGGTGTTTGGGTTGATTGGCTGAGCGCCAAAATGTCACCTGGTAAAAAAATCAAATATTGGCTTCCGCGGATGTGAAAATCACAAGCAAACTATCGGATCAGTAAGGAAAAGATCTCTATCAGTCCGGCGTAAAAAAGGGAACCGAGGCACGAAAAAAAGGTCCCTTTCAAAAAAGCGATGAAATGGAAGCGATAATCTTTATAAGCTGGATGACCTTCTGATCCAGGGATTACCATAAATTTGGGGGTGAGCGTGCAAAATACAAACCAGTCGATAATTAAGAGATCGAAGGCGTTGAATGAAAACATCAGAAAAAATATCCTCAACCAGATTTGTAAGAAATTATAATCAGATGTGCACTTACTGATCCATCCCGCAACCAGTGGGAAGAGGAAAAGCACAACCAGGAATGGCGTTCCGAATAGGAGCGCACCCTTTTTCTCTTCTTCTGTTCTTGGGGGCACAGCCGCAATGATTTCTGGCGGATAATCCTGCAACATATAGCGTGGATCCTTTACTATCATCCAAAGCAGAGCAGCGGTTGCTGCAAAATTATAGATAATGAGCAATAAAAACATCATACCAGTCCACCGGATTGAATTTTATTGATTGTAATGGGAAAGTGGAAATAATAAGAAATACTTTAGTTATTGATCCTGCGCGGGTAGACCTGCCGGCAGTATGAACTGCCGGGCGGGCAGCTGATGATGAGTGTAGGTGATGGTCAGCCATTCAACCCTAAATGACGGGGTAAAGGCGATCGCATCCGGGCTGCGAATGCCACAAGCGATCATCCCGCTGCCTTAAGGTATGGCGCTGTTCCTGAATCGTGGGTTCACATGGCCGGATGGCTGGGCGCAGGCAGCGGATGGTATGTTGTGGCTGTGGACGAGGATTGCGCTTGATGGAGTGTTAGGGATGGTGAAGATAACTGTTTTGAAAAGAAAGGCAAACAGCCAGGCAGCAATTACCGAGTAGAATAATCTAAACTGAGGAGTGTAAAATATGGCAGGCAAAAAAGCATTTATTGAAACCGCGCAGCAGGTGCTGAGTGATGAGATCGTTTCCTTAAAACGCTTAGAAAAATCACTGGAGGATTGGTTTACACAAGCATGCGAAGCTGTGATGGCGTGTGAAGGGCGGGTGATTTTTACCGGTGTCGGGCATTCCGGGCATGTGGGAAATAAATCTGCCGCCAATATGTCCAGCTTATGCAAACCTGCCTATTACCTGCATGCCGGCGAGGCGACCCATGGCGACCTGGGATTAGTACAGGCGGACGATGTAGTCATATTGATCTCCAACAGCGGCGAAACGAGTGAAGTACTGTCGCTTTTACCGCGATTGAAAGAACTGGGGGTGGTAACAATCGCAATTATCGGCAACGAATCTTCAACACTCGCAAAGCAGTGCGATATTGTCATGCCGATCTCTGCCGGAGAAGAAGCCGGGCCATTCAAATTTGCCGGCTCAAGTTCCGCGCTGAATACCATGGCGCTTTGTGACGCCATGATCATGGCTATCGCGGCAGCTCAGGGGCTGACATCGGAGGAATATTTGAGAGGGCACCCGGGTGGCAGTGTCGGGAAGTCTTTAAAGGAGCAAAGGCCGTCGCAAATTAAAATAAACCGTGGTGAATAGATAACCATTTGTGCATCCGGGATGCAAACCCCGGGCTATTGATCAATTACCGTGGACAGCCGTGAGCCGTATCAACAAATATTCCCAAAATAAAATCAGAAAATAAGGAGAATGAACGATGCATTTGCTGGTTATCGGTAGTCCATCTTTAGACACTATCCATATTGATGGGAAGACCCACCAAACGATGGGCGGAGCGGGGATGTATATGAGTATGGCAGCAAGACGCAGCGGGGCGGAAGTATCTATGTTCGGGCCAAAGCCGGACCCGATCCCAACCGTATTACTCCCTCTGAATGAAAGACTGGAAGCCTGGATGGGACCGGCCATAAATCCTGACCTGGTGCCACGCTTTGAGATCTCGCATGATGGGGATATCGCTGATTATCTCGTAGCCAATTTACGATCTGAACAAGAAATCGACCCAAGCAGTTTCCCGAAAGACCTATCCGGATATGACGGCGTTCATATCACAGCAATGGGCGATGCAGCAGTCCAAAAGACTTTTTTGGATCTATGTCTGGAGCGGGGTGCCCGTTTTATCTCTTTTGGTTCATGGCGGAGGAATGTTGATGAACAGGCAGAGATCACACGCTATCTTTTGAAACACACACAGGCCTCATTTATGAATGAGGAAGAAGCTAAACTATTGTTTGGATCGGTGGCAGACGCACAGGTATATGCCGGGCAGATTTTATTCATCACTCTATCCGACAAGGGAGCGCTGGTGATCCATGGAAAAAACCGAACGCATGTGCCAGCAGCGAAGATCAAAGCAAACGACCCTACTGGCGCTGGTGAAAGTTTTTGCGGCGCTGTGGTTGCCAATCTATTATTGGGTGAACACCCCGCCAAAGCAGCGATGCGGGCAGTGATGCTGGCTGGCGAGAAGATCGAAGGTGTCGGACCGCAAGCGCTTCTGAAGGATGAAACCCCACCTCCGATCCCATTGGATGCTCGCATCAGCCTGGATGAAAAGCAGATCAAAACAATATCACATGTTGTGAAAAATCTATCCGACGCGGATCCATTTGGATTTGTCAGTGATTACCTGCCTCCAGCCGGACATCCGGCTGCACTGGATTACTTCTTTGCTGTAACCCTGCAGCAGTTCAGCTTCTGGACAGAAAAGGACGGGAAATATGACCACCCACTGATCGCTGAGATAGATGGGGTTTGGCGTAAAGGATCCGCTTACATGTACGCTGCTTACCGGCGCTTGATTGATAGTGACCCGGCTTTTTTCAGTCCGGAAAGACAGGCGCAGGTAACGATGGAAGAGATGAAAAATGTATTTCGCGCGGACGACGGGAGCGATCCTATGCCTGCGCTGGCACTTCATGTTGAGATGGCAAATGTCTATGGCCGCGATATGCTTGCTTTGGGAACGGATCCCGAGAATTTGGTTGAGAAAGCAATGGCATCAAATAAACCACTGGAAACCTTTGTGATGATGCTCGATCATGTGGGCGGATATAAAGAAGATCCCCTGCGTAAAAAAAGTAATTTACTGGCACTATGCGTCAGCCAGCGGCCAGAAGCCTTTTTACGATTTGGCAGTGATGAAAGCGTTGCACCGGTGGTGGACTACCATTGCATGCGCGCAATCCTGCGGCAGGGACTGGTGAACGTCCTGGATGAGGACCTTAAGCGCAAATTATCTGAACGCATGGTATTGACTGCGGATGAAGAATGGGCTGTCCGCTTTGCCAGCTACCGCATTCAGGAGAAGGTAGCGGTGCTGTCCGGAAAACCGATTGGTGCGGTGGATTGGTTCTTTTTCAATTACACCCGCAGCCACTGCCCTGAGATGACGGATCCGATATGTGCCGAATGCGCGGTGGAGAATGTGTGCAAGAAACGCAAGGGGATGTTCCAACCCGTGCTGCGAACAACTTATTATTAAACATGAAAAAGCGCTGGCAACGCCAGCGCTTTGATTGATGTTGTTCTTCATAACAAGTGGCTGATTTGCTTTTTTTCTTTATCCATTATTCATTTTTTCAAAAAGCGCAACAAACGCACGAAAAATATCCCCTTCAGTAATCAAACCAATCAATTCATTATTTTTCAGAACCGGTAGTGTACTGATATGTTTCTTGATCATCAATTTTGCAGCATCGACAAGGTCGGTATCGATTTGGATAGTAATCGGATTTTTTGACATGACGCAATTAATGGGCAGTTGAGAGAGGGTATCGCTGGCTTTTATCGCATCAATCGCAAATGTCATATATGGTATTTTCTGACGCAGATCGTTTATGGTCACAATTCCCATCAATTTTCCATTATCCATCACGATTAAACGCCGAATGTCATGGTCTATCATTTTCCAGTATGCGTCAGGAATATTTGTTTGTCCTGGAACAGTAATTGGGTTCGTTGTCATCCATTCCTTTACCGTGAAATTTCTCGTCAGGACCTCCTTTCCATCATAGACCTATTTTTGGCCTCGCCTGTGATGTTTATTACGATTGTGCCCCTTTTTTCTTTGATGCCTGCCTGCGTTATCTGTGCCTCCAGACTGTATTTTGCGATCCAAGAAACCAAGGATCCCATCCAGAAGGCAGGGAATCAATCGTTTCATGATGGCACTGAGTCCGTAATCATTTTTGACAGGATGTGGTTGAAGGCTGGTGACCTCGTCTTTCACAACAGCAAGTGTTGTATTTGGTTCTTTTATTGCTGGAGGGTGGACTTCAACAATGGCATCCAATGGGCAAACATCCAAACATCGCTTGCACAACGTACACCGTGATGAATCAATGGTAATTATTTCCTGGTTGCGGATGATGGCATTTTCAGGGCATGCTTCAATGCACTTCCCGCATATGTCACATTTTGACAAGTCAATTTGTACAAACATAAAATAAACCTCACTTAAATCATACAATAAAAACAGGCAATATTCAAATTAAGAAGAGGAAGTTCCAGCGGACTTTATGAAGAATACTCTTTTCATAAAAAAAATCAGGCGGTTGATTGACCGCCTGATTTTGGAGGAGAGAAGCTTGTATTTATTTATTCCGCAGGAGGCAGGATCACGGAGTCGATCACATGGATGACACCGTTGGATGCCTCGATATCGGTAGCCGTGATGAGCGCCTCATTGATGGCAGGTGTGCCATCGCTGTGGATTGCGAAGGATACGGTAGAACCCTGTGCGGTTTCCGCTTCCAACCCATCGGACACATCTTCAGCCATGACCTTGCCTGCAATAACATGATAGAGCAAGATGTCAGCTAACGCTTCTGGATCTTCAAGCAAGCCTTCAACCGTGCCTTCCGGCAGTTTGGCGAATGCTTCATCGGTGGGCGCGAAGACTGTGAATGGTCCCTCGCCGCGCAATGTGTCTTCTAAGTCTGCGGCCTGTACGGCTGCAACCAGCGTCTCAAAGCTGCCCGCCGAAATCGCGGTGTCAACAATATCGGCTGGTTCTTCCGGAGGAAGAATGACGGAATCGATTACATGAATGACGCCGTTGAATGCTTCAATGTCTGTAGCGGTAATCAAGGCCTCATTGATAGCGGGGGTGCCATCACTGTGGATCGCGAAGGAAACGGTCGATCCCTGTGCGGTTTCCGCTTCTAACCCATCAGATACATCGGCAGCCATGACTTTACCGGGAATTACGTGGTAGAGCAAGATATCGGCTAATGCTTCCGGATCTTCAAGCAAGCCTTCAACCGTGCCTTCCGGCAGCTTGGCGAACGCTTCATCGGTGGGCGCGAAGACCGTGAATGGCCCCTTTCCGCGCAATGTCTCTTCGAGTCCGGCAGCCTGTACAGCAGCTACCAATGTGTTGAATGAACCTGCTCCGACGGCAACATCAACGATGTCTTCGGGGGGCAGAATAACGGAGTCGATCACATGGATGACGCCGTTGGAAGCTTCAATGTCGGTAGCGACGATCTCGGCTTCATTGATCATGACCATCCCATCGGAGACGGAGAAGGATACTTCTGCGCCGCGTAATGTTTCGGCGGTCAACCCGTCGGACACATCGGCAGCCATGACCTTGCCCGGGACGACATGGTACAGGAGGATACGAGCCAGCTGGCCTGTGGGATCCTCGAGCAGGGACTCGACAGTACCTTCGGGAAGTTTGGCGAAGGCTTCATCAGAAGGCGCGAAGACCGTGTAGGGCCCTTCACCTTTGAGGGCTTCCGCTAATTCCGCGGCGGTGACTGCGGCGACCAGTGTTTCGAAGGAACCTGCTGCGACAGCGGTATCAACGATGTCGGGAAGCATTTCTTCCTCTTCCATCGCTTCTTCTTCCATGACCTCTTCTTCGGGCATGGGTGTGGGGACAACTTCCTGCTCTGCGGCCGGAGCCACGCAGGCTGTGATGAGTAGTGATAGAACTACTGATGTAACAACAATCTTTTTCATGATTTACTCCTTTTTAGTAAATTGATTTGATTCAATATTAGATGGATGGAGGCCATGGAAAAGATGAAAATGGATAGAGATATGTTGTGCTTCGATTGAAAAGGTTGGAAATTGGTTGGGATCAGACGTTTTCCGCTGGCGGGATGAAGCGATAACCGCCTTCGCGGATATTATGAATTAAGGTGGGATTGGATGGGTCATTTTCGATTTTTTGGCGAAGCTGATGTATATACCATTTAATGTAATTACGCGCCTCGTGGCTGCTTTCAGGGGTGAAACCGCCAACTTCTTTCGCCAGCTCTTTGGGCGGAACGACCCGATGGGTATTTTCCAACAGGCATACAAGCAAGCTGAATTCACGGCTGGTTAGATTTAATTCTTCATCATTCTTTTTTACGATCAGCTTATCTTTGTGTACGTACACTGGACCAACCCGAAGCTCGGATTGTTCTGCTTCCTTTTCTTTCAGCGAGAAATACTGTTTACGTTTTTCGATTGCTTCTTTTGCGGCATCACGGATCTGATCTGGACCGATGGGTTTCAGCAGATAGATGTCCACTCCCTCGCGGATAGCCTGCATGGCGGAATCAAGCGAGCCATGTCCGGTCAGAATGATGACCGCGGTATCCGGCCAGCGCCAGCGGATGGCTTCCAGGACACGCAATCCATCGATGTTTCCACCCAGGTTGAGATCGAGAAATATCAGATCAAAATGGGTGTCACGGATACGATCCAGTGCTTGCTTACCATCTTTAGCCTGTTCGATGTGGTAGCCCACCAGTTCAAGGGCACGTCCAATGAAGGTACGGATATTTTGCTCATCATCAACAATCAATGTCTGATACATGTTTTCACCTCGATAAATTTTATCCTATGCCTCCAAAAACTCAAGCGATAGGGAGGCTGATGGAAAAAATAGCGCCGCCTTTCTTATGATTGGCTGCTTTGATCTCTCCATTATGCACATCCATGATCGCTTTGCTGAGGTGCAATCCGAGACCAAGCCCTTCTTGTTTCGTGGTGAAAAAGGGCTGGAACAGCTTATCGATCACATCAGTCGCTATGCCGGGACCGTCATCTATAATCCTAACCTGTACCGCATGTTCCGGTTTTAATACTACTGTGGAAATATTAATACTCCCATTTTCAGCGATCGCTTCAATGCTATTGATGACTAGATTAAGCAGGACCTGATGAATCTGTTCCTGATCCATGCGCACAAGCGGGAGATCATTCATGGATTGAATCGTTATTTCAATCCTGTTCTCATCCGCCTTCTTCCTGGTTAAATTCACAACCCGTTGAATTACCTGATACAAGTCAGCGGGCTTTTTCTCTTTAATTTGCGGCTTTCGGCTGGCTGCGCGTAAATCTGTCACAATGTTTTTTATGCGATCTAACTCAGATAAAGCGATATCAATATATTCGCCGATCTGGCTGTCGTTTTCGAGAGATTCCGCTGCCAGGCCAAGAAATCCGATGATAGATTGAAGCGGGTTATTGATTTCATGTGCCAGGGAGGCGGCTAACTTGCCAACTGCGGATAATTTCTCTGACTGCAGAAGTGCTTGTTCATTCAACTTACGGCGGGTGATATCCTCGATGATATAAATGATATTCGGTTCATTTTCTTCTCTTAATTTCAGCGTGTAGATATTGATATTCACGAATTTTTGATCACCGTCAACCCGGCAGAATTCTTTTTCAATTTCTTTGGTGTGGTTTTGAACGCGGAGATCATTCATGATATCTGGAAAGCGTGAAGGATGCTCCTTGAAAAATATATCCGGTATGGTATATTGGCATATCTTTTGTTTACTGTCCCCAATTACCTCAATGAGGGCATTATTGCATGTGATGATATTGCCATCAATATCCGCAATGGCAATGCCAAGCGATGAATTCTCAAAAACGCCGCGAAATTTCGATTCACTAGCCCGCAATTCCTGGGTTTTCTCTGCCACCATCCCTTCCAAATTGGCTGCGTAATCATTGATGATCTTGTTCGATTGTTCCAGATCTACCTTCTTTTTGGATAGTTCCCGCTGCAGGGTGGCCATTTCAGAATACAGCCGGCCAATATCATCAAAAAGTTCCTGGTCTGGCCGGGCTGGTGAAGCTTGCGCGGTGATGTATTCAGCAGATTGCTGGTTTGATTTTTGTTGCAGATTTCCAGAGCACCAGAAATGTTCCATTATCTGGCGCAACGTTTCTCTATTCTCGGCGCCTGCGACACACACGCCCCCCTGGTTGCGCATACCGGATAAAATCTGGTATTGCGCATCCTGGTCGATTTCAAAGAAAACCTCCCATCCGTCTGCTTTTTCATACTGAAAAATTTTTTGGTAGAAACGGGAAAATTTCTCTTTACTGCCATGTTCAAGGAGTTGCAAAAGATTTATGCCGGGTTTCAGAAATTCTGATGCTTCTTGCGAAGCATGAATCACTTCGAGGATGTTGGCACCTGAATCTGTTGAGACCACAAATTCCATTATTGGTTTCCATCCAGATCCAAAAGCCGGGATGCTAACATTACCGCTTCATCTGCCGTGCGCGCGAATCCATCGCTGCCTACTTTTTTCCATAAACCATCTGACATGTTGAAAGGGGGACCACCGACGATCACTTTGGTGTGTTTGTAGGCATCATTTTCACGGATATTTTGGATCGCTTTTTGGACCACCGGTATCTGTTTAGCGATGGTGACAGACAACGCAAGCAGGTTTGGCCTGGTTTCCTCTAATGCCTGCATAATGGCCTGAGCGGGTGCATTGCCACCAAGATAGTATGTATCCCATCCTTCCATCTCAAAGAAATCAGCAACCATACGGATGCCGATATCATGCATATTTGAATCAACGCTGGCAGCGATCATGCGCAGACCGTTCTTGTGGTTGGCGAAAATATATGGGTACAGCTGGGACATGATCATTTGGGTCGCGGCAGTAAAGAAATGTTCCTGCGCGATCGTGATCTGGTTGATTTGCCACAAGTGTCCAATTTCATACAGGCTGTTCTGGAAAACATGGAGATATATATCTTTCACATCAATACCGTTATTGACGCTACGCATGATCAATTGGGAAGCTTTTTGCCGGTTTCTATTGAGAAGGTGCGCGCGATATTGTGTGGCCAGTTCAACGAATTCCTCTTGATGCGTGTCCAGTTTGTGCTTTTCACATTCTAAAAAACGAATTGCGTCATCAATGAAATTGGTAATCTTTTCGCCCATTTCTATTTCCATTCCGTCGGAAAAACTGCTGCGGATATTTTCAAACAGATCCGCTACATCTTTTTCTGAAAAACCCTGACTGAGAAAGCGGGTGCGTTTCCAGCATAGAAAATCCTGCAGGATGGCGATGTCATCTGCATTCAGCGCAATTTCTAACTGTTCCGCAAGGGAGATGCCGAGCGCTGAAGTCAATTCGTTGATTTGAGATGTTCTGTCCATTTTTTTATCACCTTATTCATTTATTTTATCAACATCAACGATGTGCTTCAAACTTAATTATTGCCTACCCGTCTAACCATATACTAACTGTTTTCACCGCCAGGTCAAATTTTCCGTCATGGAAAAACATTATATTTAGGACATAAGTAAGATTTAAGGAAATATTATGAAAACAGCAATGATTTTTGGGGCGTCCGGCGGCATTGGCAGCGCGATCGGTCAATATCTTGATAAGAAAGATTTTTCTATCATCGCCAGTATACGCCATTTAAACGGAAAAAATTTGGATTTTGCAGATATGATCGTTCAGGGGGACCTCGCATTGGATAGTGATGTGAAAAAAATGCTGCGTGAGTGCGCAGAAGAAGTGGACCAGATTGACCTGTGGGTGTACGCAGCGGGCGATATTCATAACGCAAGGATAGACGAACAAAAGGCCGAAGAATGGCGCCGCATCTATGATGCGAATTTGTTTGGCGTTCAGCGAGCTCTTACGGCAAGTATCCCACTGCTTGCAAACGACGCACACATCATATTAATTGGTGCGTACACTGATCGCCTAACCGTGCCCGGTCTTTCAGCATACACGACATCCAAGGCCGCCCTGACGGCATATTCTGCGATCATCGCGAAAGAACAACGCGGAAAGAAAGTGTCTTTAATCCGACCTTCTGCGGTTGCGACATCTTTCTGGGAAAAGGTACCCTTTCGTCTTCCGGCTGATGCGTTACAACCTCACGATGTGGCTGAAAAAATATTTTCTGCTTATGAGCAGGGACTAACCGGACTTGTTGATATGTAAACAGAATTCAGCATCTGCACCGATATACTGATGAAAGCATATGTGATGTATTTACAATTGCACGCTTCGGTAGTTCGGTGATTAAATCAAAAATCAGGCCAGAGATCATAAAACCAGCCTGATGCCAGGTGTTTTTTCAACCATCATTTAGCCAAATGTCTATCAAAAAAGTCGTTTGTGACTGTTGTTAGCGCACCACCCCCGATCCAGGCGATATGACGCCTGATAAGCCGTTCGCCCGTTTGATGGCCCAGAGCATAAGCACGGGAAGAAAGTTTGCTAGCATAGGGATGACATTTATACTGAAATTCTTTTGCAGTTCATCTGCTTTTCTTTCGACCAATGCTATCTTCTGTTTTCTAAATAGGAGTCCAAAGCATAGAAAACAAAATACAATATCTGCAACAATTATCACAAAAATTGACCACCAGTTTAATTAAGACAATGACATTTCCGCATCAAAAAATCTCGATTTAATGAGCTTTCGCAAAAAATCCATCTCATTAATCTCACAAACTATTTAATTGTTTCCCATGATTTAATGCTCCTGGGTTACACTTGAGCGGTATTTAAAATGTTGATTAAAAAGAAGTTATCGCAAGCAGTTAAAAAATCTCTTGATAACCCCCTAGCGCCTTTATGGGTATGTGTGTTCATTGATATCCTTGGGTATTCGATGATTTCCCCCTTCATCCCGCAGATCCTGCTGGATATGGAGGCGCCGATCGGTATGATTGGCGTGATCCTGTCCATCCCGCCTTTTCTGGGTTTTTTTACCAATATCCTGTGGGGTTCTTTATCGGACCGAATTGGCCGAAAAAAAGTGATCCTGATACTACGTGTGGGCACTTTGTTCAGCTACCTGGTATTGACCTTCGCCCGAAATGTCGAAATGATCATCCTTTCGCGGATCATCGCCGGCTTGTTTAACTCGGTTGTACCCGTATCCTTGACGGTGGTCAATGATGTGATTGCCCCTTCCAAACGTTCGCTGGAATTGAGCAAGGTTGGGGCGGGATGGCTGGTTGGCAGCATTCTGGGGCCGTTTCTGGGCGCACTGGTAGCAGAAAGCGCTGCCTTTGGACTGGGAATGATCAACTTTATTCTGGTTGGCGTCACGGTCGCGATAACCGCGCTGATGCTTGGAGAAAGCCATTCTGAATTTCAGGATGAGAGTCCACCAACCAATTTGCCGAATAAAAAACAGACGATCTCGATTGGGTTGCTGAAAAAACCGCTGCCGCGCTTTTTGCTGCTGCAGAGCCTTTTCAACCGCATTCCATATTTTATGTTTGTCACCACATCCTCGTTGTTTATTACCATCCGTTTTGGTTTTAGTGTGGCACAAATCGGCACTTTTTTTACTTCTGTGAGTATTGTTAATTTGGTGATCCGCCTGATACTGTTCCCGTATGTATTGAGAAAGCTGGGGGATGATAATACGGTGCGTCTGGGATTTACGCTCTATCTGATCGCATTTACGTGGTTGATTTTCGCTGACCAGGTGTGGGAATTCGCACTGGTCAACATGGTGATGAGTTTTGCCACGTCGACCGCAATCGACGTGATGATGGGGGTGATGAGCCACGCTGTTGAGAAAAAGAAGATGGGGGAGATGATGGGGCTGGCATCCGCAGTGGAAAGCCTGACGATGGTGGTAGGACCGATCATCGGGAGTCATTTACTGGGATTATCGAATCCATATATGTTTGGCCTGTTTGGAACAGTATTTGCGGTCATTCCATTGCTGATGGATTTTCATCCGATCCGGAATAGAAAAGTAACGAAAGAAAACGGATGAGTGAGAAGCAAAACTCTTGGATGCATCCCATCACGGGGTGATAGGGATCATCAAGAATCATTCAGACGGAACATTGTTCACGAACAAAAAGTATGGTGCACAGGATCAACATCGGTGAAGTTATATACAATTTTTGCAACTTCTATTGGGCGGTCAAACATGTCAAGACGTTCCTGAAAACACTGCACTGAAATTTCTTATTGTTTTCAGCCGTAAAGACATATAAAAAGCCACAAATGTTCCGGGCGGCTTTGAACCTGGATGAAGAAAGGCGTTATGGTTACAAGAGGCCTTTGTTTTTATAAAAAGTTTTTGCCTCAGCCAGGATACGATCAAGGTCATCCATTTGTTTATCAGAAAGCGGAGGGTCCTGTTGATATTGCGCGAGCATATCATCCATTTTGTTCTTCGCGTTTTCAAGAATTGAATTTTGACCTTCTCGGATCCAATCCTGGTATGCCATCCGGTCACTGACCGCAGGCTGAAAGTGCTCTTTTTTCCAGGTTTTGATGGTATGAATGTTATTAAGGTAATGGCCTGGAATTGGTCCAACATCTTTGATGACATCCAGAGCGAGGGTGTTTTCATTTACCGCGATCCCTTCAACGTAGCGCCCAAGCAATCCAGCGATGTCATTGTCGATGATCGATTGGACAGGATGATAAGTTAGTTCAACATGGATGCCGCCGTGAATATTGATGACGCTTGCACCGGAGGCAGCTGCCAGCGAGGCGCTTATACCTTTCTCAAAACCAAGCTGGACATCGATAATTTCGGAAGAAGACGGTCCACAGGCCCCCAGCATGGTGGGCACATTATAGCGGCCACGCCAGAGCTGATTGAAGGCAATCTGGAAGAGGGAAACCTCAATGCCGCCGGCAGCGGGAGAACCGGTTTTCATATTCTGGGCGAATACGAAACTGTTTGCCAAAATACCCGTTCCAGGATTGATGAGTTGGACCATCACGATAGCGGCAAACATTTCTGCCAATGATTGAACAAGCGTTCCAGCGATTGTGGCTGGGCCAGTGCCACCCATGACTGCACCGCAGCCAACTTCGACCGGCAGACCACGTTCCGCGCATGCCCATGCACAATCAATAGCATCACCATACCAGGTCAATGGCGGTGCTGCTTCCATCGCGGCGAACACGTCCATGCCGACGACATCCGCCATCATCATTTCCCAGACGTGACTTCCCTGGGATGCGCCAACCCGGCAGGGTTTACTGAAGTACTTCATGCGGCTCCATGCGCTGATTGGCAGGAGCATCACGCCGGGCACATCTTCCAATTGGCAATATGGCGTATAAGACGCAGCCAGGTGAACAGTGTCCAATTTGTCAATGATCTTGACTGCATTGTGATTGTCTTCGATGGTTGGTACGCGCTGCTGCCAGGTGTCGAGGTCAATGGTACGCATGCCCGGAGAGGGGCAAAAATGGAGCGTGTCACCGCCGATGACAACATCGGTCTTCTCGCTGCGTCCTTTCATTTTGAACGCGCCCGGACACTGTGCCAGGCATTCTTCAACCAATTTTGCAGGAAATCGAACTCGATTCAGGTCTTCATCAACGGAACATCCATTCGCTTTAAGCAGTGCTAAAGCGCGGTCGCTTTCAAAGCGAACGCCTGTTTCTTTCAATATTTCTAATGCGCCTTGATGAATGCTTTCAATGTCCCTCTCAGAGAGGATTGTGAGCGGTTCAAAATTTCTCGTGAATCCTTCTGCACTCATACCATCAACTCTTTTACAATGCTAATGGAATCAACAGCTGTTTCTCCGTAGGCATCTGCACCGATTAAATCCGCATAATTTGAATTAGTCGCTCCACCACCAACCATGACTTTGACAGCATCGCGAACACCTTCGCTTTCAAGCAGTTTAATTGTATTTTCCATTTCTGCTGCCGTGGTCGTCAGAAGGGCGGATAGGCCAAGCACATCGGCATTGTTCTCTTTCACAGCCGCAACCATTTTTTCTGCCGGCACATCTGTACCGAGATCAATCACCTGATAGCCATTGGCGATGAGCAGCGCAGCGACAATTGATTTACCGATATCATGCAAGTCGCCTTTTACAGTGCCGAGGACAACTGTTCCTTTGTGGGACATGACTGAACCCTGACTTTTGATCCTTTCCTCCAGGATTTTTATCGCACCCTGCGCACAATCCGAAGCATATATTAATTCCGGTAGAAAAAGGTCACCATTCGTGAAACCATCGCCAATGATTGCAAGTGATTCTGTGATTACCTCAAGTAATTCAAAAGGCTCGGCGCCTGCTTCCAATCCAGCATTGGTGGCCTCGATAACATCCTCTTTTTCGTATGAAAGGATCCCGTCTTTGATGTCTTCTTTAAAACCCATTTTTCACCTCTGTTGTTGAAAATATGAACATATGTGCATAATAGATATGATATGCAATAATATTTTAAATGATTCTGAATGGGTTGTCAATTATAAATGTGTGGTGTGGGATGTTTGCTTAATGTTGTGCGCTATTGTTCTAATCGGCTTGGGCGCCGCTATTGATATAATGTAACAATTTCTGTTTATTAACTTCTCCTCGAGAACAAGAGAATACATTATTTCCTTTATAAAGAACGATAATTCGATCACTCATACCAATAATTTCATCAATTTCAGACGATGTGAATAGGATGGGCATACCGTTGTTGGCCAAATTATCCATTAGTTTGTAGATTTCTTTTTTAGTTCCTACATCAATACCGCGTGTAGGATCGTCGAGCAACAAGAATTTTGGATCGGTGGCTAACCATTTCGCCAAGACAATCTTTTGCTGATTTCCACCGCTCAGTTTGTGCACCATTTTTCGTAATGAATCGGTTGATATGTCCAGTTTCTCGATGTAATTATTTCCAATATTACGAACTTCACGTGGTTTGATCAACCGAAATTTATTCAAAATCCTGTCTAAGATGACTAAAATGATATTATTGGATATTGGCCAGTTGATCATGACGCCTTGTTTGCGCCGATCTGCAGGTATAAGGGACCATCCTCTATCGATAACATCCAGAGGTTTCTTATAATGAAGTTCTTTCCCTTTAAAAATAACTGATCCGGATGTTCTTTGTTTAAGCCCAAACAGCGATTGGAACAACACCTCTTT
>Ga0180434_10002051_pt1 | contig 27698 bp, 21 predicted proteins | sample SS_ome_7_FD_132453 | JGI IMG/M metagenome (GOLD analysis project Ga0180434, IMG submission 132453) | Hypersaline lake sediment archaeal communities from the Salton Sea, California, USA - SS_1_D_2 metaG | ecosystem: Environmental > Aquatic > Non-marine Saline and Alkaline > Hypersaline >... | reverse complement strand
AGGCCAGCACCATCGACCAGATCAGCCTTGGTGGTGTACGGCAGCCCGGTCAGGTCGTCCAGCGATGACAGGACAGGGGAACTTCCAGCGAACCGCTTCGCGTAGAACCGATTGAATGGCAGGACCTCGGCAAGCAGCTGATTCAGTCGGGTCAGCTTCAGCCTGTCGAGTTGCTGGCGGTCGGTCGGCGGTGATCCGCTGGCGGGACTTCCCATGGTGGCATTATGACAGCGTTATCCGGCCCAGGGCCAGGGATGGTCCGGTGGCCGTGAGCGGCGTCAGTTGCTCGCTCCCACCGCCGCGGCGTTGATGACGGCTGCAATGCGAACGGCGTCATGGCAGGCGTCCTCGCTGAGGTCGAGTTTCAGCAGGCTGGCCTCATGGGTTTTGAGGCACATCTCGCAGCCGGCCAGGGCGGCGCAGCCCAGGCTCATCAGTTCAAAGGTGCCTTTGGTTGTCGCCGGCTGATTCATCCGATTCATCCGCAGGCGGGCCGGACGGGCGGTGTAGCTCTCCTTGCTGATCATGTGGCGGAACCTGTAGTAGACGGTGTTCATCGCCATGATCCCGGCGGCTGCCTCGGCATCGGCAAGCACCCCGGCCGCAGCCTCACCCAGGCCGGCCCGGATGTCGGCTGCCAGCGCTGTCGCCAGATTTTCCGCCCGGACGAATCGGGCCGACGCCAGGGCTACGCCGAGGGCCTGGTCCGGTTGCAGGTGCTCGCCTGCCAGTACGCTGGAGAGGTTCAGGCGGATGTCCTTGAGATCATCGGGCAGGGTGTCGCGGAAGGCATCAAGGGCGGGGGTCGGAACGGACATCGCAGTGGTCTCCTGAAAATCACAAGGGGTTTTCCGCCGATTCTAGCTGCTGATTGAACCGGATGGTCGCTGGATGCTACCCTCGGCAAAATTTGTTTTTTTCTTCCGCCCTGTCAGGCCCGCCCGATGCCCCGCCGCGACGACCTTCACACCATTCTCCTGATCGGCTCCGGGCCGATCGTCATCGGCCAGGCCTGCGAGTTCGACTATTCCGGCACCCAGGCCTGCAAGGCCCTGCGGGACGACGGCTATCGGGTGGTACTGGTGAATTCAAACCCGGCCACGATCATGACCGACCCCGGCACTGCCGACCGGACCTACATCGAGCCACTCACCTGGCAGATGCTTGAAAAGGTGATCGCCGCCGAGAAGCCTGACGCCGTGCTCCCGACCCTTGGCGGGCAGACCGCCCTCAACCTCGCGATGGAACTCGACCACCATGGCGTGCTCGAAAAGTATGGCATCGAGATGATCGGGGCCCGGGCTGCTGCGATCAGCCGGGGGGAGGATCGGGAACAGTTCAAGGCGACGATGGAGAAGATCGGGCTGGATACCTGCCGGGGCCGGCTGGTCAAGTCGCTGGCTGAGGCCAGGGAAATCCTCACTGGGATCGGCCTGCCGGCGGTGATCCGACCGAGTTTCACCCTCGGGGGCTCCGGCTCAGGTGTCGCCTACAACCGCGAGGAGTTCGACCAAAAGGTGCAGCGGGGTCTCGACCTCTCACCGGTGGGCGAGGTGCTGGTCGAAGAGTCGATCCTCGGCTGGAAAGAATACGAAATGGAGGTGATGCGGGATGCCGATGACAATGCCGTTGTCATCTGCTCCATCGAGAACTTTGACCCCTGCGGTGTTCACACCGGCGACTCAATCACCGTTGCCCCGGCAATGACGCTGACCGACCGGCAGTACCAGCAGATGCGGGATGCCAGCTTTGCCGTCATCCGGGCCATCGGCGTCGAGACTGGTGGCTCCAACATCCAGTTCGCGGTTCATCCTCAGACCGGCCGAATGATCGTGATCGAGATGAACCCCCGCGTCAGTCGCTCATCGGCGCTGGCCAGCAAGGCGACCGGCTTCCCGATCGCCAAGATCGCGGCCAAGCTTGCCGTCGGCTGGCGGCTGCACGAACTGACCAACGACATCACGCGGAAGACCAGGGCCTGCTTTGAGCCCGCCATCGACTATGTCGTTGTCAAGGTGCCCCGATTTGCCTTCGAAAAGTTTCCCGAGGCGGATAGCAGGCTGTCGACGCAGATGAAGAGCGTCGGCGAGACGATGGCGATCGGCCGGACCTTCAAGGAGGCTTTCCAGAAGGCCCTTCGTGGCCTGGAAGTCGGCTCATTCGGATTCGGCTGTGACGGCAAGGACCTCTGGGGCACACCGCAGCAGCCTGCCCTCGATGACATCAAGGCCCGGGTCGCCCGGCCCGACCCCGACCGGGTCTGGTTCTTGCGGTATGCCATCCTGGCCGGTATCGGCTGTGAGGAACTGTATGAGCTGACTGGGATCGACCCCTGGTTCCTCGACCAGCTCGTCCAGATTGTCGAGGTTGAGCAGGCAGTGCGGGCTGCCGGCAGTCTGGCGGGCTGTGACGATCGGCTGTTCCGCCGGGCCAAGCAGGCTGGTTTCTCCGACCGCCAGCTGGCCGTGCTGCTCGGTGCGGCCGAGCAGGATGTGCGGGACAGCCGGAAGGCCCGCGGCATTCTGGCCACGTTCAAGGCGGTCGACACTTGTGCCGCCGAGTTCGCTGCTGAAACGCCCTATTACTACTCGACCTGGGAAGATGAGGACGAGACCCCGCCGAAGCCGGCCGGCACGAAGCGGGTGATGATTCTCGGTGGCGGCCCCAATCGGATCGGGCAGGGGATCGAGTTTGACTACTGCTGCTGCCACGCCAGCTTCGCGCTTCGCGAACTCGGCATCGAGAGCGTGATGGTCAACTCCAACCCCGAGACCGTCAGCACTGACTATGACACCAGCGACCTGCTCTTCTTCGAGCCGCTCACGACTGAGGACGTCCTTAACATCGCCGACCGGATCGATCCCGACGGTGTGATCGTGCAGCTCGGCGGCCAGACACCGCTGAATCTGGCCCGAGCACTTTCCGCCGCCGGTCTGCCGATCATCGGCACCAGTGTCGATACCATCGAGCAGGCCGAGGATCGGGAAAAGTTCCGTGAACTGCTCGAGCGGCTCGGCCTCAAACAGCCGGCCAGCGGCATCGCCCGGACCCTCGAGCAGGCCCGCCGCGAGGTGACCCGGATCGGCTACCCGTCGCTGGTGCGGCCCAGCTTCGTGCTTGGCGGCCGGGCCATGGAGATCTGCTACGACCAGGCCCAGTTTGAGCGGTTCGTCGCCGAGGCCTTCGCCGTTGCCCAGGGCCAGCCGGTGCTGATCGACCGGTTCCTCGAAGATGCCATCGAGGTCGACGTCGACTGCATCGGTGACGGCACCGATGTGATTGTGGCGGGGGTTATGGAACATATTGAGGAGGCGGGGGTCCACTCCGGCGACTCTGCCTGTTGCATCCCGCCACACAGCCTCGGTGCGGAGACGATCACTGTCATCAAGCAGGCGGCCACCAGTCTGGCGAAGAGTCTCGGCGTCGTCGGCCTGATGAACGTCCAGTTCGCGGTGAAGCGGGAGGAGTCCGGGCTGACGCTCTACGTGATCGAGGTCAATCCCCGGGCCAGCCGGACCGTCCCCTTCGTGGCCAAAGCGACCGGGGTGCCGGTGGCCAAGATTGCCGTCAAGGTGATGGCCGGGCAGAGCCTGGCCGAGCAGGGCATCGCCACTGATCCGGTGCCGGCCCATGTCAGTGTCAAGGAGAGCGTCTTTCCGTTCGTGAAGTTTGCCGGGGTCGACATCGCTCTGGGGCCTGAGATGCGGAGCACCGGCGAGGTAATGGGCGTCAGCGACAACTTCAGTACCGCCTTTGCCAAGGGGCAACTGGCTGCCGGTACGGTACTACCGGAGTCAGGGACTATTTTTCTGAGCGTCGCCAGCGAACCGGCCAAGCAGGCGATGGTCGGGGTCGCCCGCCGGCTGGTCGACCTCGGCTTCAGCCTGATCGCCACCTCGGGCACCGCCCGGGCCCTCACCGAAGCGGGCGTTCCGGTGGAGTCGGTCAAGAAGCTCCAAGAGGGACACCCGAACCTGATCGACCACTTGATCGACGGGCGGGTGCAGCTGATCTTCAATACGCCCCGTGGCAAGGGGGCCCGCACTGACGAGGGCCGGATCCGGGCTGCCAGTGTGCTCTACGGCGTGCCTTGCATCACCACCCTGCCGGCGGCAGAAGCCTGCGTGAGGGCAATGGAGGCCCTCCGGCACGAGCCGCTGACGGTGCAGGCGATGCAGGACCGCTTCGCCAGGGTGATGGCGGTTTCCGAGTGATAAAATCGGCTAGCCTGTCCTGTCGTCGATGCCGCGGACAACCGCGAGGCGAGCATGCCATCTTTCCCTGATCTGCCTCCGCCACCGCGGCCGCTGCTGCCCGCTGCGGCAGACGAGCCGCCACGCCTGACCGCCCGGACCCTCGACGGTCTGGAATGGCTGCTGGCGGCCGAAATCGAGTCGATTGGTGGAACCGATCTACGGGTCGGCCGCCGTACCGTTGAGTTTTCCGGGACCACCGAGACACTCTACCGGTCGGTCCTGGAAAGCCGCACCGCCATCCGGGTGCTTGAGCCGCTCGGTCGGTTTGCGGTCGATTCGCCCGAGTCACTCTACCGGGCGGTGGCCAGCATCGACTGGCCGGCTCAGCTCAAGCCGACCCAGACGCTGCGGGTCGATGCGGTCGTCCACGATAGTTTTGTCAGCCATTCGCTCTACGCCGCCCAGCTTGTCAAGGATGCCGTGGTCGACCAGCTGCGGACGGCGACGGGCCGGCGGCCGAATGTGCAGCTGCACGGGGCGAGCCTGCGGCTGGCACTCCACCTGGCCGGCGGCACGGCAACACTTTTCCGCGATGCAGCCGGCCAGTCACTGCATCAGCGGGGCTGGCGGCAGGGGAAGGTCGAGGCGCCGCTGTCAGAAGTGCTGGCTGCCGGCATCCTCGGCCTGGCTGGCTGGAAGCCGGGGGAACCGCTGCTCGACCCCTTCTGCGGTTCTGGCACGCTGGTGATCGAAGCTGCCACGCAGGCCGCCGGCATCGCGGCCGGCCTGCCGCGAGCCCGGCGGAAGGGACATGGCTTCTTTCGCTTTGCCGACTTTGATCGACAGCTGGCGGCCGGAATCGTGGCCGAGCTCGAGGCGCGGGTCGGTGAGCCGGCCGGCAGTTTTCAGGCCAGCGACCTCGACCCGGCGGCGGTCGCCGCGGCGCAGGAATCGGCAGCAGCAGCGGGCCTGGATGCCTTCATTACGATCGAGCAACGTCATTTTGAGGAGGTGGTGCCGGGGGCTGTACCCGGGCTGGTGGTGACCAATCCGCCCTATGGTGAACGGCTGCCGGTGGCCCGGGCGGCGGCACTCTTCCGTCGGCTGGGCGACTGGCTGCGGCTCAGCTGCGGCGGCTGGCGGGCGGCGGTGCTGGCACCGGCTGAGACGGCGAAGGCGATCGGGCTGAAGCCGCATCGCCGGCTGCCGCTGGCCAACGGCCCGATCGACTGCCGGCTGGTGGAACTGTTTGTACGGCAGCGGGAGTCACCGGAGCAGCGACCGGCTGAGGCAGGGCAGGGGGGAGAAGCAGTTGCTGATCCCCAACCGGTTCGTCACCCGCTAGCGGGCCGTACGGTGGTCGATCAGCTGGGTGACTTTCGGCGGCGATTGGCCAAGCGGGCCAGGCATCTCGGGCGCTGGGCCCGCCGGCAGGGGATCGAGGCCTATCGGATCTATGACCGTGACATCCCCGAAATTCCGCTGGTGATCGATCGGTACGGCGACTTTCTCCATGCCGCTGAGTACGAGCGGCCGCACGACCGCACGGCGATCGAGCATGATGTCTGGCTCGACCGGATGGTCGAGGCCGCGGCGACTGAACTGGGCGTAGCCGTCGATCGGGTCTTCCTCAAGTCCCGCCGGCGGCAGCGGGCGGGCGGCCAGTATGAGAAGGTCGATGACCGGCAGACGAGGCTCTGGATTTCCGAGGGCGACCTGCGGTTCGAGGTCAATCTGTCGGACTATCTCGATACCGGGCTGTTCCTCGATCATCGGCCAACCCGGGCGCTGGTTCGGGGTGAGGCGGCCGGCCGCCGGTTGCTCAATCTCTTCTGCTACACCGGCAGCTTCTCCGTTGCCGCGGCAGCGGGTGCCGCGGCGACAACCACCAGCCTCGACCTTTCCAACACCTATCTCGACTGGACCCGGCAAAACCTGACGGCCAATGGCTTTCCCGATCGCCGGCGGCACGACATTGTCCGGGATGACGCCCGGGCCTTTCTTGAGCATCGGCCGCGGCGGGGCGGGGAGCCGTTCGATCTGGTGGTGGTCGACCCACCGACCTATTCGCGGTCGGCCAAGGTTGACAACGACTGGGACGTGCAGCGGGACCATGCCGACCTGCTCGAACTGGTCGCCGAGAATCTGGTGGCCGAGGGGGTGGTCTACTTTTCGACCAACTTCCGTCGGTTCAAACTCGATGCCGAGCGGCTGGCCGCTCGGTACACCATGCGCGAGATCAGCCGGCAGACGATTCCCGAGGACTTCCGCAATACTCGTATCCACCGGGCCTGGCGACTAGTGAAGCAGCTCTAACGGCGGCTTGTCGGACCGAGAACAATATCGGCGAAAAAAGGGAGCTGCCTGGGGCGACCTCCCACGAAGGCTTGAAGGACACGAAGGCAGGGCAGGCAGCAAGGATGCGCCGGAAACCGCAAAAAAAGTCACCGTGCTTGTTGCTGCTGCTCGTGCTGCTGCTCGGCTGCCGGCCGGCGGTGCCCGATCGCGTGGTGATCGTTTCGAGCCTGCCGCGAACCGGCCCGGCTCGGCGGACGAGCGAGGCAATCGTCCGCGGGATCCGACTCGCCATTGATGAGGCTGGTGGCCGGGCCGGCCCCTTCAGGGTGGAATACCTCGATCTCGACAATGCCTCGGTGGCGGCGGGCCGCTGGACCAGCGAGGGCGAGGCGGCCAATGCCCGGCGGGCGGTTCACGATCCTGACGTCGTGGCTGTCATCGGGACGCTCAATTCGGCGGCAGCCCGGGTCTCACTGCCCATCCTCAACTACGCCGATCTGCTGATGGTCTCACCAGCCAACACGGCCGTGGGGCTAACCAAGCCGGGGCTCGGGCTGCCGGGTGAGCCGACAATCTATCGCCCTTCTGGGCGGCTCAACTATGTCCGGGTGATCCCCGCTGACGATGTGCAGGGGGCCCTGGCGGCTGACTGGGCCTTCGGCCGCGGGCTGCGGCGGGTCTGTGTCATCGATGACGGCGGGGTTTACGGTCGTGGGGTCGCCAGCCTGTTCGCTGATCGCTGCCGGCAGCGGGGCATGGCGGTGCTGCTGCACGAATCGATCGATCCGCAGGCGGCTGAGTTCCGCTCATTCGTCGCTGCGATCGCGGCCGCCGACCCCGACCTCGTCTATTTCGGGGGCAGTACCCAGAGCAAAGGTGGGCCGCTCGCCCGTGACCTGGCGGCTGCCGGCAGTGAGGCGGTGCTCCTCGTCCCCGACGGCTGCCTCAATCAGGCCTTCATCGATGCCGCTGGCCCGGCGGCGGTGGAGGGGCGGTGCTTTGCCACATTCGGCGGCCCGGCTCCCGATCGGCCCACCGCCCGCGGGGCCGCCTTTGCTTTCGCCTATGGGCAGCGGTATGGCAGCCTGCCCGAGCCTGCCGCCTTCTGCGGCTACGAGGCGGCGGGCGTCGTGCTGCGGGCGATCTCAGTGGCTGGCACTCGGGACCGCCGGGCCATCGCCGCCGCGGCCCTGGCAATTACCGATTTCGACGGTGTTCTTGGCCGCTGGAGTGTGGATGAAAATGGCGACACGACGCGGCGGGAACTGTCGGTGAGTGTTGTCCGGGACGGCCGCTTCGTCCACGAGGAGACGATTCCCGCAACTGGCATGGGCGGCAGGCAGGGTGGTGGGTAAGACTCGAAGCGGCGATAATCGCCTGAACCTCCTCCGCAATCGGGTGCCGGTCTCGCGTGAACCTTGTTTCCTTCCTCCAGCAGTGCCTAATCGGTCTTACCAGCGGCGGCTTTCTCGGCCTCATCGCCGTTGGCTACACGCTGGTCTACGGTACGGTCGGCCTGATCCATTTTGCCCACGGTGACGTGGTGATGCTGGGCGGCTGTCTGGCCGTGACGGCCCTGGCGCTGGCCGGCCCGCTGCCGCTGGAGCCGCTGGCCGGCTGGCTGTTGGTCGTGGTGGTCGCCATCGGCTGCGGGCTGTTTTGTGGCTGCCTCAACGTCGCCATCGATCGGGTCGTCTACCGGCCGCTGCGGCAGGCCCCACCCCTGGCACCACTGGTCTCTGCCGTCGGTGTTTCGTTCATCTTGATGAACATCGGCCTGCTCTGGATCGGTCCGACCGATCAGGCCTTTCCTGAGGTGTTGCCGACTGGCGATCGGCTTGCGGCCGGTGTCTGGCTGCCGACGGGTGATCTGCTGGTTTTGGCGATCGTCCTACCCGCTTTGGGCGGCCTGGCGGTGCTGCTGCGAAAAACCGGCTTCGGCCGTTCGCTGCGGTCGGTCGCAGCCGTCGCCCGGGCGGCAAGCCGGACGAGTGGTCCGGAGCGGTTTATCACCGGCACGTTTTTTCTGGGCGGCTTTCTCGGTGGATTGGCCAGCGTTGCCGCCGGCATCCATGCCACCACCATCAATTACCAGCTCGGCTACCAGACCGGGCTTTATGCGCTCACCGCGGCAGTGCTGGGAGGGATCGGCAGCGTCCCGGGAGCGATTGTGGGCGGGCTGCTGGTGGGCTTGGTGCGAGCCGTTTCGGTCGCCATTGTCGGTCCCCGGTGGGCGGTTGCCGCAGTCTTTCTGGTGCTGATTGTGGTGCTGGCTTTCCGCCCCCAGGGGCTTTTTGGTCGGCCGGCCGCGGCGGGGAGGTCATTGTGAGGACCGCCAATCAGCAGCTGTCCAGCCTGTCGCACTGGCTCACCCGCAACTGGGAACTGCCGACCTTTGGGCTGCTGGCCCTCACCCCTTGGGTGCTGGCTGACACCTTCGGTGGCATCGGTGGCCCGCTGACGTCGGTACTGATTCTCTGCATCGCCGCCCTTGGCCTCAATGTCGTGGTCGGCTTTACCGGCCTGCTGCACCTGGGCAGTGCCGCCTTCATGGGGATCGGGGGGCTGTTGTTGGCCATTCTGACCGTTCCGACCAACCCACTCGAGATCGGCTTTCTGCCAGCCTTGGTGGCCAGTGTGCTGATCACCGCCGCCGTTAGCGGGCTGCTGGCTGCGGCGACGCTCCGGCTCAGGAGCGACTCACTCGCCGTCGTCACGCTTGGCTTTGGCGAAGTGGTTCGGGCGTTGCTGGGCAACCTGGAGCAGGTTACCGGAGGCATGCAGGGTCTGAGTCCGGTTCCACCACCGGGAGCGGGGCTGGCGGTTGTAGGCATTGACCTCGGCAGGGCGTTTGTCATCGATCCCCGCTGGTTTTATTTTCTCGCCCTCGGCTGCCTCGTCGCCCTGGTGCTGGCGCTCCGCCGGCTAGAGCAGTCAGCGATCGGTCGGGACTGGATCGCATTTCGGGAAGATCCGGTGGCAGCGGCAACCCTGGGGATTTCCAGTGCCCGCGTCCGGCTTTCGGCGTTTGCCATTGCTGCTGCGATCACCGGGCTGGCTGGCTGCCTTTCGGCGGCCAACCTGGGTACGACGGGCGATCCCCACAGCTACGGGTTCGGCCGTTCCGTGGCAATTCTCTGCGCTGTCATGCTCGGCGGCCTGGGGAGCCTGCCGGGAACACTGCTGGGGGTGGCCATTCTTTTCGGCCTCGACATCGTGGTGATTCCGGCGGCCGATGCCTGGCTACAGCAGCTACAGCCGTGGTCCTCAGCCGCCGGCCCGTTGACTCTCGGGAGTTGGCGGCTGGCGCTGGTCGGTCTTGCTTTGATCGTGATGATGCGGTTTCGTCCCGAGGGGCTTCTGCCCTCGCGCCGGCTTGTGGCCGAGCTCCGTGAGGCCCGCCGATGAGCCCCTGGCGTCCCCAGCCCCGGCGCGGTGGTGCTGCGGCCCCCGCCGACATCCCCCTCCTCGATGTCGACCGGCTGACAGTCAGGGTCGGTTCGACCCTGGCGGTACGTGATCTTGAACTCGACGTGTCCGAGGGAGAGGGAGTTGCGGTACTTGGCCCGGGGCACACGGGCAAGGCGGCAATGCTCGACTGTATCGGGGGGCTGCGGACTGCCGCATCGGGATCGGTGCGGCTCGATGGGCACCGGCTCAAGCGACCATTCACGGCGGTAACCTTCTGGCTGGTGCTCGCCAGCGGTCTGCTCGTCGGTCTCCTGACCGCGGCTGCGGCGGTCGATGTTGACAGCCTCTGGCTGGCGGTTGTCAAACGAGGGCTTGCAGTCGATGAACCGTTCACGCCGGCAACCTTTGCCAGCCGCCTGCGAAGCTACTTTCGGGCAGAACTGGCGATCGATCGACTTGCCGATCACTGGCGGATTGTCACCGCCGATGGCCGCGAGGTGCTGGCGGTCCGCCGCGAGTTGGACGAGGCCCGTGAACTCCGGAACCAACTTCAGGCAGCGGTGACTGCGCGTCGGATTGGGCCGGCGACTGTTCCCGATCTGAGTGATCTGGTGGGAGATGCCAACGAGCACCGACGGCTTCTGCCACTCGACTCGGCCACACTTGACCGACTTGCCGCCGGCAAGCGGTCGGTCAGGCTGCGGGGCTGGATGGCACTGGCCGGTGGCATGGCACTCGGCATCACCATGGCCCTCGCGGTCTGGCAGCAGGGCCGGCGGTCGCCGCAGGTGGCCGCCCGCGCGGGCGTGGCCCGCACTTTCCGTCAGCCACGGATCTTTCCGGCGATGACGGCCGAGGAGAATGTGCTGGTCGCGGCAGAACAGGCTGCGGCAGTTGCAGGCTGGCGGAACTGGTGGTCATCGGCGGCCACCGACCGGACCGCCGACCTGCTTGCCTTTGTCGGCCTTACCGGGCAGGGGCAGCGTCAGGCTGTCGACCTGTCAGCGGCGGAACAGCGGCGGCTTGAACTCGCCCGGGCCCTGGCGATCGGCCCCCGACTGCTGCTGGTCGATGAGCCGGAGGCCGGGCTCACGGTGGCTGAGCAGCAGTCGTTGGCCGACCTGCTGGCTGCGGTTCGCCAGCAGGGGGTTGCGTTGTTACTCACGGCTTCGACGGCCGGCCCGTTGACAGCGATCTGTGACCGGGTGGTTTCGCTGGAGCGGTGGCGGAAGGTACCGGACGATTCACGGGGTTGAAGCCGCCACGCTATTGCTTTATCGGAAGCAGGGAGTGGGAGTTTTGGTGGTGCGGCTTTGCGGCTACCAGCAAAAAACCCCATTCTTCAAAGCCCGAAGCGCAAGCTGAGGGAAATCGCGTGTGTGATCCGAGAAACGCATTCCCTCGGCTCGCGCCTCGGGCTTTCTGGAGTTTGGTTCCGCTAAGCGCAACATCAAAAAGCGCAAGCTGAGGGAAATCGCGTGTGTGATCCAAGAAACGCATTCCCTCGGCTCGCGCCTCGGGCTTTCTGGAGTTTGGTTCCGCTAAGCGCAACATCAAAAAGCGCAAGCTGAGGGATACCGCGTTGTTTGATCCAGCAGCCGCATTCCCTCAGCCCGCGTCTCGGGCTTTCCGGAGTTCGGTGCCGCTCAGCGCACCATCAAAAAGCGGAAGCGGCCGGACCGCAACGAGGTCTGACCTTGCCCGAGCATTTTCAGCCGCTGCCACGGATGAGCTCGAGGATCGCCGCGCCGTGATCGGCCAGTCGCTTTTCACCGATGCCCTTACAACGGAGCAACGCGGCGGGAGAATCGGGCTGCTCGCGAGCGATCGAGCGAAGCGCCTTGTCATCGAGGATGGTCCAGGCAGGCTTGCCGCGGCTTTCGGCCACCCGCCGTCGCCACTGCCGGAGCCGTTCGAACAACTCGCGATCAACCCCCTCCCAGTCGTCAGCCTCACTGCGGGAGCGGGCTGCCTGCTTGAGTCGGGGTTCTAGCAGCACCACCTCACGCCGGTCTCGCAGCACCTCCCAGGACCGGGCATTGAGGGTGACCACCGGCCGGTCGCCTCCGCTGCGGGAGAGATATTCCTGGTCGAGTAACTGATGCACCAGGTTTTCGCAGGTCCGCTGGTCGAGATCGGCCAGTAGGCCATAGGTCGAGAGCCGTTCGTGCCCGTACCGCTGGATCGCTGCCGTCTTCGCTCCCCGCAGCACCTCGCTGACGTGCCGGACGCCGAACCGTTCACCGACGCGGGCCACGCAGGAGATGATTTTCTGGGCCGTCACATGGCTCTCGGGCAGATTCTGCGTCTCGCTCAGGCAGACGTCACAGCCACCGCAGTTGGACGCCTCGTAGGACTGCCCGAAATATTCAGAGAGCGCTGCATGCCGGCAGCGGGCCGCTTGGGCATACCGGCGCATCTGATGAAGATGCTCAAGCTGGCCGGCGATGAATCGCTCAACCTGTTCCCCATCGAGTTCAGAGGACTCGCTGCCGCGACGGATGAGTGACTCCCAGCTGAAGACATCGGCAGATGAATAAAGCAGCACGCATTCAGCGGCCAGTCCGTCACGGCCAGCCCGGCCGGTTTCCTGCTGGTAGGCCTCGAGGCTTTTGGGCAGCGCAGTATGCAGCACCAGCCGGACATTCGAGCGGTCAATGCCCATGCCGAAGGCAACGGTTGCGACCACGACATCGATCGTCTCTTTCGCAAACGCCTCCTGGGTGCGGTGCCTCTGGTTGGGCTCAAGGCCGGCATGGTACGGGTGGGCCAGCAGGCCGGCGGCAGTGAGCCGGGCCGCCAGTTCTTCGGTCTCCCGGCGGGAGATGCAGTAGATGATCGAGGCCTCGCCGGCATGGCGGCCGAGCACCTCAAGGGCCTGCCCGGTCTTGTTGGTCCGCGGCACGACCCGATAGGTCAGGTTGGGCCGGTCGAAGATCCCAACGAGCGTCTCTGGACTCCGCAGTTGCAGCTGGCTGGCGATATCTTCTCGAACCCGGGGCGTGGCAGTGGCTGTGAAGGCGTGCATGCTCGCCTGCGGAAACCGTTCACGGAGGGCCGCCAGCTGCCGGTATTCGGGCCGGAAGTCATGGCCCCACTGGCTGATGCAGTGGGCCTCATCAATGGCGAACCGTTGCACGCCAACCGCAACCAGGCTGTCGAGCAGTCCGGAGCCGAAAAGCCGTTCCGGTGCGGTGAACAGCAGCCTCAATTCACCCGCCCGGAGTCGGTCATAGATCTGCCGTCGCTCAGGCAGTGACAGACCACCATGAATCGCCGCGGCGGGGTAGCCGATCGCCTCGAGCGAATCGACCTGATCCTTCATCAACGAGACCAGCGGTGAGACGACAACGTCGGTGGTTTCGCTCAGCAGTGGCGGTAACTGGTAGCAGAGGCTTTTGCCTCCGCCGGTTGGGAGCACGACCAGTGAGTCATGACCGCTGACCGCCGCGGCGATTGCCTCAGACTGAAGGGGGCGGAGGGTGTCGAAGCCCCACCAGGTCTGCAAGGTGTCGCGGATGGCAGCAGTGAGCCTGCCCGCAGCAGAGTCGGGCGACGGGAACACCTCAGTTGCCTCGTCTGCCTGCATTGCCGTGATCCGCTCCAGTGGCCTCCGATCCTCCACGGAGCATGGCAGGATAGCATCTCATGAGTAAAAGCGGGGCAGAGGTCCGACGGGGGCAAAAACTCTGCCGGAAAAACCTGTCTTGATCGGCAGGGGGCGGCTTGGGAGAGTCCGTCCCGATGCTCCACCAGCCCCCTGCGACCACCGCTGTTGTTCCGCTGCTGCGGACCGTTCGCCTCCGGCAAGCCCTCGTGGCCGGTCTATTGGTCTGCAGCCTGGTGGCTGCCGCTGCAGCCGATCCGCTGCCCGAGCCGGAACCGCCGAGGACAATCCCGGCCGGCTCTGACGGAATGTTTCTGCCAGCCGCCGACGGCACCAAGCTCTGGGAGCGAACGCTTCGCACAATTGCCGCCGACTGGCCGGTGGTGCGAACCGTGCCCCCTGACTTCGCCGCCATTCCACCCCGGGCGGGCCGCATCGAATCGGCCTGGGTTGAGCCGCCAACGGCACCGAGCCAGACCGGTCTGCCCGCCGGATCAACCTGGCCCCCCCAACGCCAGCGGGTGGTGGTCCAGGTGATGCCAGCGGCCGGTGGAGCCTGGATTGATGCAGTGGTCGAAACCCAGTCGCTCGATGAGCTCGATGCCAGCCTCTCACCTGACCGGGTGAGTCTGACGGGAGGCTGGGAGACAGCGATGCAGGGCGAGACCGCGGCCAACGTAACCACCATGCTTGCGGCCCGGCTCGCGCCTGACGCCGATCCGATCTATGCCCTGCCGCCCCCACCGGAGCTGCTCGCGGCTTCCCGGCCGGCCGTCCCCTGGACCGACAGCCGGTTCCCCCGGCTCTCGCGGGCCGGTCACAAGGTCTGGCAGGACTACAAGTATTTTTATGCTCCCGACCGGCTGGTCTGCCTGACCGCTGCCTTCGGAGCCGGTGCCCTGATGGCCAACACCGGCTTTGACACCACGATGCAGGACGCCTGGCAGACCGGCGTGCGACCGACCGAACTGGGCACCTTCTTCTCGGGCTGCAAGGACATCGGCGAGGGCCGGTACACGCTGCCGATCTTTGCGACCGCCGCGGCCACGGGCCTGGTGCTTGAGGGCCGGCCGGTGGGCGATGCCCTCGGTGGCTGGGGCTCCCGCAGCCTGCGGATCTTCGTGGTTGGCGCCCCACCCCTCTACGTGCTGCAGTGGGCCACCGGTGCCTCCCGGCCAGGCGAGACCAGCGCCGGCAGTGACTGGAAGTTCTTCCAGGACTACAACGGCGTCAGTGGCCATGCCTTTGTGGGTGCCATTCCGTTTCTGGCTGCAGCCGACATGGTGGAAAGTCCGCTGGCCAAGGGCACCCTCTATGTCTGCTCGACCTTTGTCGGCTTTTCCCGGATGACGGATGACGCCCACTACCCGTCGCAGATCTTCCTCGGCTGGTACCTCGCCTGGGCGAGCTCCCTGGCGGTCAGCCGCACGGAGCATCACTTTGCTGGCATGGAGGTGCGGGTGGTGCCGCTGCCAATCGGTGATCAGGGGGGCATGGGGGTGGAGGCCCGCTGGTAGCGGCCCACCTCTCACGTTGCGCTGCGGTTTCCGACTTCTTCGGGGTTTCCTTCGGGCGTTTGTGAAGCGTCGGGGCGGGCCTATGCCATCTCGTCGGACGTTCGCTCCGGGCATCGTGCCCTCCACTCACCGGACGGAACCTTCGCTTCGCCATCCCGGCTCCGCTCGGTTTCCAATGCCGCTCGATTGGCATGGGCCCGCCCCTCACCCAATGGTGGTATCACAGCACTGGAAGCCGGGACCTGCAGCGACCGGACTGACTGTGCGTTTGACAAAGCTCAACGCTGTCGGCACCGGCTCGCGTCAAGCGTCTGCCGCTCAACGCGGCTTGACTTTTCGGGTCCAGTGGCGTTGACTTTGTGGGCTGGGGTCCTTTTTTCTCGGAGGAAATGAAATGTCTATCGGCACAGCAGGTGCGGCGCGAACGGTACCATCGCAACGAGCCGCGGCCGGTTTTACGCTGATTGAACTCCTGGTCGTGATCGCCATCATTGGCGTGTTGGTGGGTCTGTTGCTGCCGGCCGTGCAGCAGGCTCGTGAGGCGGCTCGACGCAGTGCGTGCACGAATAACCTCAAGCAGATGGGGCTTGCACTGGCCAACTTCTACGACGTCAATAATCGTTTTCCGCCCGGATGTGCGGACAACACCCCTCCTTTCGGCACGGGGGCCGAAGAATCCGGTCACTTTGGTGCCTCGTGGATGGTCTACATCATGGCGCACCTTGAAATGAGTGATATTGCCGATCGCTGGCCTTGGAACAAAAATTATTCCGATTCATCAATCAGAAATCTGATCGGCTCAGGGGCCAGCAGCCCGCAATTCCCTGTATATCGCTGCCCATCATCGGCGATGGAAAATAATGTCTCGACGGGCAATCACCCCAAGTCGATGATTGCGGATTATGTCGCCATCGCTGGGACAGTGAATAACTTCGGGGGCAATGGCAGCACGACCGAAATAAGCGGCTACTACGCGTCAATCGGCACCAATGGTGTGCTCGGGCTCAAGTCAAAGATTCGCCATCAAGACATCACCGACGGCAGCAGCAAAACCATGATTGTGAGCGAGGTTGGTAACTACCTGACGGATCCGTCAACCGGCAATCAATTTGATGCCCGCCCAGGTGCAACATACGGATTTGCGATTGGCTCTAGAGCGCAAGCTAGTTACTCGCAAGTCGCCTGGAACACCACCACGCTCCGCTATGCAATCAACCGGCTGGAAATGGCGAATGATCGCAATAACGGCAACACGACTGCCTTCGGTGGTAATACCATTGTGCTTCGGTCTGCACACCCCGGAGGCGTGCTTGCAGCTTTTGCCGACGGCTCGGTACGGTTCATGAATGAGACGACAACCGTCGAGGTCCTCGGCAGACTTGGTGCTCGTAATGACGGGCTGCCGACACCGAATTGAGAACGAAGGGCCAAGAAGCCTGTTTGGTTTTCGGCAAGCAAATGCCCAGAAACCAAGAATGATGTCAGTCAGGGGATTCACTTCACAGTAACAGACCGATTGCGCATTTTCGGTGCAACGCGTTTCCCTATAGTCCTAACCTCCCGTCATCTTGCGATCGGCGACACCTCGCTAAAAGAGACATCCATGAACTCTATTCGTTGGCTCTGTGGCCTGCTCTTGATCGCTGCTGTTCTGATAGCGGGATGTGGCCGCGGCCCGAAGCGCCGATTTGAAGAACGGAATATGGTCGAAGGAACCGTGATGCTCGATGGCACCCCGCTGGCTGAGGGCCGAATTCTTTTCGAGTCGCCGGAGGACGCTGTGATTGGTGCTCCCCCGGGGGCAGGCAAGATCAGTCAGGGGCGGTACCAAGTTTCCGTATCACTGGGAACAAAAACGGTACGGATCTTCGCTCCGAAGGTAGTTGGCGAAGGCGATGAAATGGGGATCGCTCCCACCAAGGAAACGATACCAGCCCTCTACAATAGAGATTCGATACTCGAGGCCACAATCTCCGCAGATGGGCCCCGTACCTTCGACTTTGACCTCTCCGCCTCCGCAGATAAGCCGCCTCGCCGCCGCCGCTAACGCGGCCAAGGCCCATGGGCGGCTTTCTCCACGGACCACTAGCCCCGGCGGACGGCAGTGATGGCGGCCGAGGCTGCTTCCGGGGTGACTCCAGCGACCAATTCGACCTGGCCGATACGGTCTGGCAGGACGAACCGCAACTGCCCGTGCAGCGTTTTCTTGTCGCGGGCCATAATCGCCAGCAAGTGGTCGTCGCTGATGCCGGTAAGTGACTCAGTGCTCACCGGCAGGTCGAGCTGCTCGAGCAGCCGGAGCTGCCGGTCGGCCACGCTTTCATCGATCCGGCCAAGGGCACACGCCAGCCGAGCTGCGGCCACCATGCCGAGTGAAACCGCCTCGCCGTGCAGCAGGGTGCCATAACCAGTCGCCGTCTCGAAGGCATGGGCGAAGGTATGCCCATAGTTCAGGCAGGCCCGCAGGCCGGTCAGTTCCCGTTCATCCCGCTCTACGACATAGGCTTTGAGTGCCGCCGACCGGTGAACAACTTCGACAATGGCTGCCGGCTCACGGGCGACAATCGCGGTGGTGTTGGACTCGAGCCAGGCGAAGAACTCGGCGTCGAGAATCATGCCGTACTTCACCACCTCAGCCAGCCCGCTGGTGAACTCACGGCCCGGCAGCGTCGCCAGCGTGTCGATGTCAGCAAGCACCCCTTGGGGCTGCCAGAACGCGCCAACCAGATTCTTGCCCGCCGCCAGATTGATGCCGGTCTTGCCGCCGATGGCACTGTCAACCTGGGCGACCAGCGTGGTCGGTATCTGCCAGCAGGGGATGCCCCGGGCGAAGCCGGCGGCAACAAAGCCGGCCAGATCGCCGACCACACCGCCACCGACGGCGACGATCACCGTCTGGCGGTCGACACCACGCTGAGCGAGTGCCTCCCAGAGTCGGCCGGCCTCGGCCAGCGACTTCGATGCTTCGCCCGCTGGCACAGTGAGCAGATCGGATGCGAGGCCGGCCTGCTCCATGCCATCCACGACGGCGGTGGCATGAGGTTCGACCACAGCCTCATCGACGATCATCACCGCCCGCCTCTGCCCAGCCTCCGCTAGCAGCACGCCGAGCCGGCCCAGAATGCCGCTTCCGACTTGGATGCAATACGAACGGTCGAGCGGGGGCGACCCGGAACCGTCGAGCTGCAAGGATAGGGTGCGGTCATCCACGTCAGGTTGCCGCCACGCGTTCGACATCGTCGGGCGTCACCGTGATGACGCGGGCAAATCCGGTGTGCTGGCGAACGTAATCGAGTTCAGCTGCATCGGCGGGGGCCGCATGCAGCAGCGTTTCGACCCGGCTGCGATCAGCCTCCGACCAGTCCTCGTAGTCGTCTGTCCAGACGGTCTGCTGCTCCACGACAAGGGCCTCACGGTAGGGGTCGAACTGGTTGGGCATCGGGCCGATCCTTGCAAGAAAGTCGAAAGCGAAACCGGACGGCGAGACGCCCGTCCACTTCAGTATACAGTGGTATGGTCGGGCGTCTGGTTGGCCCCGGTGGTGTTCCCCTTCCAGGATTTTTTCGTGGCCCGTCCCAACCCCGGTTCCCTGCTGGTTGTCGCCCTGCTCGGCCTCGGTCTGGCCGCCGCCGCCACCGGCATCTGGTTTCAGTGGCAGCAGACGCGGCGATGTCTCGGCTTTTACGGAGTTGATAACGTGGGGAGAATTTCGCGGGCCCCGCGGGTGGAACTCTGGCTGCTCAAGAAATCTCCGAGCAACAAACATACCGGCCGACTGCGGGCTAGTCGCCGGCTTGACATCTCCGCGGCCAAAGGGCTCGTCCATCTCCGTCGCGGCCTGGTTGAGGATGCCAACTTTGCCTGGGAATCGGTAGCGGCCGACCGGGGCCCGCAGCCCGATTCCACCTGGGATATCGCTTTTGTGTTTGCCGACGATGCTCCGGCCGGCGGTGGCCGCTCGCTGCTGGCAATCGATTTCGGAAACCAGCCGGGTGAGGCCCAGCTGACCGTTGTCGGCCGACCCGGCCGCGTCACCCTGGGTAAGATGGCGAAGGGGTTGCGGGACTGGGTAACCGCAACTCTCGCGGCAGCGGGAATTCCAGCTGTACCGGTTGGCCCGCCGGCCGGCTGAAACAGGTCTTTTGCCGGTTGGCCTGCGGGGGCTATCGTCTTGCCGGTTCCAAGGCCCACCGCAGCACTGGATCATGGGTGGTGCAGCGGCCGAATTCCTCGCCCGAAAGGCCTCGAAGGCAATGCGCTCAATCGCAGTCGCGAATCAAAAGGGGGGCGTTGGCAAGACGACCACCTCGGTCAACCTGGCGGTTGCGTTGGCCCGCAGCGGCCACCGGGTCTGCCTGATCGATCTCGACCCTCAGGCCCATGCCACCCTGCATGTCGGGGTGACCCCAGGGGAGCATCCCTGCACAGCCTATGATGTGCTCGCAGAAGGCCGGCCACTGGCCGCGGCCCTTGTGCCAGCGGGGGAGAATCTCTGGCTGGTGCCCTCACACCTCGATCTTTCGGCGGTCGAGGTTGCTCTGGCGAATCGGCCCGGCCGCGAGGCGATTCTGCGGCACCGGCTGGCAGCCGATCCCGCCTTTGGCGGCACGGCCGCTCCGGGGGGGCCGCAGGCAACTCTGCCGCTACCGTTTGATTTCCTGGTGATTGACTGTCCGCCGTCGCTCGGGCTGCTGTCACTCAACGCCATGGCGGCGGTGGACGAAGTGCTGCTGCCGCTTCAGCCGCACTTTCTGGCCCTGCACGGGCTGAGCAAACTACTGGAGACCATTGAACTGGCAGCCGATCACGTTAATCCGCGGCTGCGGTTGTTGGGCGTGGCTCTTTGTCTCTACGAGGCGGGGACGCGGCTGGCTGGCGAGGTCGGCCGGGATGTGGAGGCGTTCTTTGCCGAGGCCGGACAGGGTCATCCGGCCTGGCGGGATGCCCGGGTATTCCAGACGAAAATCCGCCGCAATATCCGGCTGGCCGAGGCGCCGAGCTTCGGACAGTCGATCTTTGACTATGCTGCCGACTCACATGGCGCGGCCGACTATCGTGGGCTGGCTGAGGAGGTTGCCGCGACAGTGCTGCCGGTCCGGCAACCAGCCACCGGCACTGCGGTCGAGCAGGTGGCGTGAGTGGTGAGGGTGGCCGCCCGGCGTCGGTAGTCGCGGTCGGGAATTGGTTTTTCAGATTTGGCGGCCGTGCACCGACCTGCGAAACTGTATGTGGTGGTTGGTTCAGGGCTGACGACCGGGCCGTGATTCGGAGGGTGCAATGCTGCAGCCGGAGAGTGGGTGGTTGGTTTCGTTGAGGTTGATCCGGCGGGCCTTTCTGGTCGGATTGCTGCTGACAGTTGGCGCAAGCGTGCCTGCTGATGACGGCTTCCGTCGGCTCGGCAAGGGAGTCCTCACGGTCGTGCCGCCGGATCGCTCGGTCGATGATGTCTCGCAGCGGTTTGACCTGCACGAACTGGCTCAGGGCCGGGGCGAGGCCTGGGATCCCGACCAGGCCCCGTCGCACGAAACCTTGCTTGGTATGGCTCGGGACCGCCAGTTCCTGCGGGACATCTGGTGCCTCGAGTTTGCCTACAAGCCGCCTCGGATGATCGAGGTTGAGCTGCTCAGCGAGGATCTCACCATCACCCGCGAGCGAGTCTGGTATCTCATCTATCGGGTCCGCAATCTCCTGCCGGTGGAAGTGGAGGGCGAGCCGTCGCAGCCTGGGTCGGGCCGCCGGATTGTGTTTCCGCAGGATGAGGAGGGCCGCGAGGACCTGACGAGTCCACAGACCCAACCGGTCAAGCTGCCAATCCGGTTTGAGCCGCAGTTCATCTTCGAGACCCACGAAGCCCTCACCCGCGGCGAGGGCCTGCTCGAGCATCGAGATTTTCTCGATCGGCTGGTGCCGACGGCTTTGGAGCCGATCAGCCGGCGGGAAAAGATTCCGCTGGATGAGCTCTACGACAGTGTCAGCATCGGCGAGCGACCGATCCAGCCGGGAGAGGAACGCTGGGGCGTGGCGGTCTGGCCTGGCATCGATCCGCGGATCGACTTCTTCACCATTTTCGCTTACGGCCTGACCAACTCACTGAAGTGGCGGCATGACGCCGAATTGGTGACCGACATCGAACACACCCCAAAATATGAACGGCGGCAGCTGGAGTGCCTGCGGCTCGACTTCTATCATCCCGGCGATGGAGTCGGTGACAGTTCCGATGAGGTGCAGCTGGCCCATGCCGGGATGTTTGAACAGCTCGCGCTCGGTTCGCGGCTGCTGGAAGCGGCCAGCCGGGCGGAACTGACCCGGGCGGAGCACATCGAGGGCGTCCGGCAGCTGGGAGTGCGGTGGCAGGATTTTCTCGAGCCCGAGGAAAAAGGTGAGGAGTGGCAAGGAGGGGCGGGGCTGGCGCCAGTTGAGCTGTTTGCCACCACCCTGGCCAAGATTGAGGATCCGGCTCAGCGTGAGACGCTGGTGCGGGCCTTTCTGGGTGAACAGGCGATCGGTTGGATGGAAGAACTGGTGCGGGCAGTCGCCGGTCCGGTCTCGTCTGCGGCTGACGCCCGCCGGCGGCAGGCGCTCGCCGCGGTCGATCTGACCCCTGAGGAAATCCTCGAGTCGCCGCTGCTCGGCTTCGCGACCATCATCCGGAGCCTGGAGTCAGCTCCCGACATGAAGACCCGCCGCGAGGGAGCGGCCCAGTTTTTCGGGCCGGCCGCCAGGCGGGTCGACGACATCGCCCACGAGGTGGCAATTGCCCGGACCGCGGCCCTGCTGAAATTGCTGCGAGTTGACGAGGTGGCTCTGCAGCAAGTGGGCGTCCGCCGGGCACTGGAATTCATACTGCCGAACCTGACGACCGCGGCCAACCCGGCCGAGGATGACCCCGGACGGGTCGTGCCCCGCGACGAGGCGGAGCAGATGCTGCTGCTGCGGGGGCTGTTCGGCCACGAGGGGCCGGAACTTTTCCGGCGGGCAGAACAGGCGACCGAGGGCGAAGACTACCGCTGGCTCTTCCGTGAGACCCGGCGGAAGGATATCCTGTAGGGCTCGTGAGGAGCGGCCCCGGCAGAAGCCGGCCGGCTGCCTTTGCCCATCCAGACTGTCAGTGAGCGAGGAAGCGAAAATGGCCCATAAAAAAGGACAGGGATCGAGCCGTAACGGTCGCGATTCCAATGCCCAGCGTCGGGGTGTCAAGCGGTTCGGTGGCCAAGCCGTGCGGGCTGGCAACATTCTCGTCCGTCAGGTCGGCACCCGGTTTCATCCCGGTGCGAACGTCGGCATGGGCACTGACTACACCCTGTTTGCCTTGTCCGACGGTGTTGTCCGGTTCGACCGTGAGGGCCGCCGGGTAAATATTGATTTGGCTGTTAGCTGACGGTCACTCTCGACCCCGGCAGGAAATCAGCCTGTGTCGGCCACCGAGGCCATCTCGTGTTTGTTGATCGCGTTCAAGTAGAGGTGGCTGCCGGCAACGGTGGCAACGGCATCGTCAGCTTTCGTCGCGAGAAGTATGTTGCCCGCGGTGGCCCCGACGGTGGTGATGGTGGCCATGGTGGCAGCGTAATCCTGCGGGCCGAGGCGGGTGTCGATTCGCTGACCGGGCTGGCCCATCGCAAGCAGTGGCGGGCCGACCACGGCCGACCGGGCGGTCCGCATAATCGGCAGGGCCGCTCAGCCCACGACCTGACGCTGCTGGTGCCGCCGGGCACAATCGTCATTGACGACAGCAGCGGCCTGGAACTCAAGGACCTTGCCAGGGTGGGAGACAAAATAGTCGCCGCCAAAGGCGGCCGGGGTGGCCGAGGCAATGTCCATTTCAAGTCGTCGGTGAACCGGGCTCCTCGTGAGTCGACCGCTGGCGAGCCTGGTGAATCAAGAAGGCTCACCCTCGAGTTGAAGGTGATCGCCGATGTGGGCCTGGTCGGCCTGCCCAATGCCGGCAAGAGCACGCTGTTGTCGCGGCTCTCCCGGGCTCGGCCTGAGATCGCCAATTATGCCTTCACCACCAAGGCGCCGATGCTCGGACTGGTGCAGGTGTCACCCGACCGCAGTTTCGTACTGGCCGACCTGCCGGGGCTGATTGAGGGGGCCCACGCTGGGGTTGGCCTTGGCCACGAGTTTCTCCGGCATGTCGAGCGAGCCGGCATTCTGGTGCATGTCGTTGAGCCACTGCCGGCCGATGGCAGCGACCCGGTGGCCAACTATCGTCAGATCAGGCAGGAACTCCGACTGTATGATGAATCATTGGCGGTGCGGCCCGAAACTGTTGTGGTGAGCAAGGCCGAACTGCCGGGGGCCGAGGAGGTGAGGGAGCGGCTGGCAGTTGAGACAGGGCTCAACGTGCTGGCCGTCAGTGCCGTCACGGGGCAGGGGCTCGATCGTCTGCTAGCTGCCGTGACCCGGTTGCTCGATCAGGCTGCCGATGATTGATGGGAGGCAAGCGACCATGGCAACGACTCAGCATGCCCAGAGCAGTGGTGCTCCGACCCTGGTGGTGGCCGACGTTGGCAATTCGCGAATCAAACTGGCGGTGGTCGCCGAGGCTGCTGGACTGCCCCGGATTGAGCAGCGGCATGATCTCGATAGTCACAGCTTTGGCTGCGATGAGTTCGAGGGCTGGCTGATGACAGCAGCACCCGCTGATGTCACGGTCTCGATTGCCAGTGTCTACGATGCGGCTGCCGCCCGACTGGAGGCAGCGATTGCTGGGCTGAGTGCTACCCGACACCGGCCGGTCCACCAGCGGCGGGTACTGTTTACCGATCTGCCGATCATGGTCGATCTGGCCGAGCCGGGGCGAGTCGGGATCGATCGGCTGGCGGCAGCCGCGGCCGCCTGTCAGCTGAAGGGACAGAGCAGAGGCTGCGTCGTGATCGACTGCGGGACGGCGGCGTCGGTCGACGCCGTCTCGGCCGACGGCCGATTTCTGGGTGGAGCGATTCTGCCGGGACCGGCCCTGATGGCCCGGTCACTGGCTGACGGCACAAGCCTGTTGCCTGAGGTGGCGGCCTTGGGCAAAGCACCCCCGCCAGCCATGCCAGGGCGATCGACGCGTGAGGCGATCGCTGCTGGCGTTGGCTATGGAATCCGTGGCGGTGTTGTCAGGCTGGTCGCGGAAGCCCGCCGTGCAGTCGGTGACGACGCCGAGATCTTCCTCACCGGGGGCTGGCGGGTTGCTGTTCATGGAGAGTTCGCTGACGCCGTCGAACTGCCCGATCTGGTATTGGCGGGCATTGGCCTGGCAGCGGTGCAGCCAGCGGCAGGTTGACGCGTTTTTTCGCCAGTCGTCGGGTACACTTCTTCTATTGCTTCAAAGATACGTTTTCCCGCAACCGTGCCAGTGACCGATTCCGCCCCCTCAGCAGTCCGTCAGAATCCCCGGGGCCATGAGCTTGCGCTGGCGATTGCCAGGGTGCTCGAAGAGACCCGGGGCCGTGACATCCGGGTGCTTGATCTCAGGAAGGTCACTGAGGTCTTCGATTACTTTGTGCTGGCAACCGGCTCCAGCCGCCGGCAGATGCACGCCCTGGCCGATGAGGTCGAACGGGTCATCAAGGACGAGTTCGGCGATACCAAGCGAGGCATCGAGGGCTACGACGAGAGCCGCTGGATCGTGCTCGACTACGGTGACGTCGTGGTGCATCTGTTCGATGCGGATGCCCGTGAGTATTGGGATCTTGAGCATCTCTGGAGTGATGCACTGCCGGTCGACCTGCCCGCGGCAGCTGAGGGCGGGCCAACAGCGTGATGACGTCTGCAGCGACTGACAACCCAGCCACCGTCACCGACTTTCGGGCCGCATTCCGCGACTGCATGACAGCAGTGCTTGACGCCACGGTCGGTGCTGGTGAGTTGCCGATTGAAGCCGGTGAGATTCCCGGCCTGCTTGAGTTGGTCCGCGAGACGGCTGACCCCAAGTTCGGCGACTACACGGCGACGCTGGCAATGCCGCTGGCCAAACGACTGGGAGCCAAGCCACGGGACCTCGCCGAACGGCTGATTGCCCGGCTCAATGCCGATGGCACTTTCGCTGCATTGTTCGATCAGGTCTCCGAGCCGGTCGGTCCAGGTTTTATCAACGTCCGGGTCCGCGATGACGCCTTGGCCCGTGGCGTGGCCGCCGCCTGCGGCGATGCCCGTCTGGGAGTGGTGCCGGTGGCCCGGCCCGAGACGATTGTGCTCGACTACTCCTCGCCAAATGTCGCCAAGCCGATGCATGTTGGGCACATCCGCTCGACGGTCATTGGCGACGCGCTCGCCCGGATCCTCCGCTTCCGGGGCCACCGGGTCATCACCGACAATCACCTGGGCGACTGGGGCACCCAGTTCGGCATGATCCTCTGGGGCTGGAAGCACTGCTGGAACGAGGCGGCTTTCGCTGCCGACCCGACCGCTGAGCTTGGCCGGCTCTATCGCCTGGTCCGCAAGGTGGCCGATGCCAAGCCGGAGGAACTGGCCGCTGATCCCGAGGCTGCGGCCCTGGCAGCGGCCCATCCTGAGGCGGGCCGTGAGGTGCTCCTCGAGACCGCCAAGCTGCATGAGGGTGACGCAGAAAACCGCCGGCTCTGGGAGGAGTTTATGCCGGCCTGCCGGCGGGAGATTCAGCGAATCTACGGCCGACTCGACGTGACCTTCGACCACACGCTGGGGGAGAGCTTCTTCCAGCCGTTGCTGGCCGGGGTGGTTGAGGACCTGACTGTCGCAGGCCTCGCCCGCGAGAGCCGGGGGGCGATCGGTGTTTTTCTGGACGGGCAGGAGACGCCGCTGCTGATTCGCAAGGCGGACGGGGCGTTTTTGTATGCGACCACCGACCTGGCGACGCTTGCCTGGCGGGCCGAGCACTGGCAGCCCGATCGAATTCTCTATGTGGTCGACCATCGGCAGAGCCAGCACTTCAAGCAGGTCTTTGCCACCGCCCGGGCCTGGGGCTGCCGGGTTCCCGAGCGGCTGGCGGCCATGCAACTGGTCCATGTCGCCTTTGGCACCGTGTTGGGTGAGGATGGCAAGCCGTTCAAAACCCGGGCAGGCGATACTGTCGGCCTCGAGGCCCTGCTTGATGAAGGGGTGGCCCGGGCCTTGGCGATTGTTGGGGAAGGGGAGCATGTCCGGCAGGGCATGGACGAAGCCCAACGGCAGGAGGTGGCCGAGGCGGTCGGCATTGGGGCAATTAAGTACGCCGACCTTTCGCAGAACCGCACGACCGATTACGTCTTCAGCTTCGACAAGATGCTCGAACTCAAGGGCAACACCGCCGCCTACATGCAGTATGCGGTGGCCCGGGTCGAGGGCATTGCCGGCCGGGGCGGGATCGACCGCGAAGCCCTGCGGCAGCAGGTGGGGGCCGATCCGGCAGCAATCGAACTCACCGACCAGCGAGAACGGCGGCTGGCTCTGGCGGCCCTGCGGCTGGCCGCGGTGCTTGAGGATGTTGAAGCCGATTACCGGCCCAACCTGCTCACTGGCTGGCTGTTCGACCTGGCCGGCTCTTTCTCCAGTTTCTACGACGCCCTGCCGGTGCTCAAGGCTGAGGGGCGGCAGCGAACCACTCGGCTGGCCCTCTGCGACCTGACCGGCCGCACCCTCAGGCAGGGGCTTGAGTTGCTCGGCATTCGGGTGCCGCTGCAGATGTAAGTTCGCAGCCTGCGGCGACTGATGGCTTCTCTCGTTTGCAATAGCCTGCATTCAGCAGCGGCTTCCGTTCCCCGGAGAGTCACCCACTAGGGAGAGACAACATGTTCCACAGATTCGTCGTCACCCGCATTGCCCTCTCCTTTCTGTTGTGGCCAGCAGGCCTGATCTCAGCCGCCCACCCCTTGCAGCAGGTTGAGGACGATCAAGCCGGCGGGCTCCGTAGTTCGGATGACATCTTTAATCGCAACATTGCAGTCAACCGTCGCCCCGATTTCACCCGCGCGTCTTCCTATAAAGCCGGTCGGTTCGCCTTTTATGCGCACGACGGGGACAAGCGGACCGCCTAGGTGCCGGGGCCCGAGTAGACCGAGGCGGTGCTGGACATCTCCTGGGGGCTGGCTGAGACGATCGACCGGGTCATCGTGCTCGAAAAGAATCCCAAGGGCATTGAGTCGCTCACGCTTGAGCTTTACGACGGCCACCGCTGGCAGCCAGTGGCACCCACTCATCCGGAAGAGCGTGGCGAGTTCCGCTTCCCGCCCCGTCCTGCCAGTGGGCTGAGAATCGGAATCGAAGCCAGTGGTAACGCAGGCATTGCTGAGGTTGAGGTCTACAACACCGGGTCGGACGCTCCTTTGCCACAGTACGGATCGGCCGCCCTGATTGCAGCCATGAAGACCAACGCCCCCGTTGTTCTTTTTGACGGCAGTCCTTTTCCGTACAGCCCCGGCGGCGGCTGACACTCATTGGCGATGCGGTGCACTGTGCCATCGCTGACGTCAATCGTGACCACGGACGCAGCCTGCAGGCTGTCTTTTCGGCGCCGGTGCTCGCGTCAGATTTCCAGGGCCGTAACGCCAGAGTCATGATGCAGACGCTCTCGACGCGGTACGAAGGGAGTGAGAGCCGGGACAGGCTTTTCCAACTGTTCAACCGCCATCGTTATTCAGGACGTCCTCATCAGAATGCCCTGGAAGTTCGGCAGGCGAAGCAGATGATGCAGCAGGAAGCTGGTGAAGTTCGGCCGCAGGTGTT
>Ga0180434_10002049_pt1 | contig 27717 bp, 17 predicted proteins | sample SS_ome_7_FD_132453 | JGI IMG/M metagenome (GOLD analysis project Ga0180434, IMG submission 132453) | Hypersaline lake sediment archaeal communities from the Salton Sea, California, USA - SS_1_D_2 metaG | ecosystem: Environmental > Aquatic > Non-marine Saline and Alkaline > Hypersaline >... | reverse complement strand
TCGAACGAGACGACCTCCCCCCCGATGATTGCGCCCTCAACCCGAATCGCTACGTTCGGGTTATCTGGATAAACGCCTTGCCATGCCAAATGGGTATCCGCGTAGATGGGGGGCAACCTGACGGGGTTGGTGCGTTTGAAAGAGTTGATATCCAAACCTGCTAACTCAAACGCGATTTTCCAATTGGGGGTCTTGGGCTCCGAACGTTCGCTGATCTGTGGGTTGGGAACAACCCTGTACATCATGAGTCTACCCTTGGGGTCGAGCCGGACCGTCTTTGTGCCCTGGCTCAGGGCAGGTTGTGCGCTCTCGAACCGTTTTGGGATATCGAGTGGGCCCGCCAAGGCAACGCGGCGCTCGCCTTGCAGATACTCGAAGAACACCGCGGGCGGTTGGCTGCTTGCAAGTCGTTCGAACCAGCTGACATCTTCGGGGCCATGGGCCCTCAAAAACGCCAGGCAAGCGGGATCGATTACGAAACCGTGTATGTGGCTGCGCAATTCCTCACCATCGCTCAATGCACGAATGGCTTTCTTGGCTTTGTACTCAAGTACCGCGGGTGCCTTGGTGAGCCCAGCTTGAGGTAGAAGAAAGGTCCGATCGGCCAGAAACACGGCTGCTAGTAGGCCGATGATGCTCCCAATGAAGCAAGTAATCGCGAGGATCGGCCGGACGTCGCGGACTCGCGCGGCAGCAACCATATCAGGTGAGGGCGTTTCGCCGGCGGCCAGGGCCGCGGCCAGCAGGTCGCCTCCGGGTAGAGCGGCGGCAACTTCGTATGCGGATGCAGGTCGATTTTCCGGTTTATTCTCGATACATTGGAGAATCACTCGTTCGACAGCGGGATTGACATCTTCGACCCAAGTGGACGGGGCTGTCAGCGTCTTTTGCTTTCGCCGCCCGGCAATTAGGTCATCGTCGAATGCCGGTCGACCCGTCACCAACTCATAAAGTACCAATCCGAGCGAATAGATGTCGCTACGAACGGATGCTGGTTTTCCGATCAAGACTTCGGGGGCGATATAACCCGGTGTGCCGGCGACGACGTTTTTTTTACTGTTTGGTGTTGTCAGCGTAGCAATCCCGAAGTCCGTAATGCGCACCTTGCCTTGCCCATCGATCATGATGTTTGCGGGTTTCAAATCACGATGTAGCACACCCTGCTCGTGGGCAGCCCCCAGGCCGCCGCAAAGTTGCCTGGCGATCTGAATTGATTTGTCGCTTGGTAGTCTGCCGATGCGTCGCAACAGCGAAGCCAGGTCTTCACCGTCAACGTACTCCATCGAAATAAACGCTTCGCCCTCTGCCTCGCCGATGTCGTACACCCGGCAGACGTTGGGATGGGTGACCGTGCGTGCAAGACGCACTTCGCTGTAAAAGCGGGCGAGCCAGGTTGAGTTGTCGGCTCGACACCGCGAAAGAAACTTCAGGGCCACCGGCTGCTCGAGCTTCAGGTCGTCCGCCCGGTACACTTCTCCCATCCCGCCCCGGCCGAGCATCGCGATGATACGATACCGCTGGGCAATCATGGTTCCCGGCGCAAAGCGTTCCTGATGTCCCATCTCGGTTGCATACGAATCCATTGAGTCAACGACGGTTTCTTCTGTCGGCCGGTCATCGGAATCGGGCCATTCGCCCTCCGCTTTGATGGGGGGCAAAGGGCTGATCAGTGTCGCGGGATCGTGGTGTTTCAACAGCGACTCAACTTCCACACGCAACTCGGCGTCATCGGGGCAAGCCTGAGCAAGAAATGCGGAGCGGCTCGCCTCATCAAGTTCGCACGTCGCCAGGAATAGTTTCTTAATCTTTTGGTGACGCTCAGGAGTCATGGGGTCATGCCTTACTCAGTTCCCGACGCAACCATGCGCGAACCATGGTCCAATCGCCCTCGACGGTCCTTTTTGAAACGCCGAGCACCTCAGCCACTTCGGCCACACTCAAACCGCCAAAGAACCGGAGTTCGACGATGGACGCCTGGCGCGGATCCACTTGCGCCAACTTATCCAAAGCTTCGTCAAGCGCCAGGAGGTCGGCGTCTCGCTCAGGAGAAATCGCCACCTGCTTGTCGAGTGTGATAAACTGTCGCCCACCGCCACGTTTCTCCCGCTGTTTCTGACGCGCATGATCGACCAGGATACGCCGCATTGCCTGCGCACCGACGGCAAAAAAGTGGGTCTTGCCTTGCCATCGTACCTGGTTCTGATTGACAAGCTTCATGAAGGCTTCATGGACCAAGGCGGTTGGCTGAAGCGTGTGGTCCGCCCTTTCGCGCCGAAGGTAACGAGCGGCAAGCTTGTGGAACTCCTCGTACAGCAACGAAAACAACTTCTGGTTTGCGGAACGGTCGCCCTCTTCGATCTCCCGAAGAACCTGCGTAACTTGTGCTGTGCTGGGTAATGCCATGGCCCAAGATCCCTCTGAGTACGCCCTACAAATCGTTGACCTTGCGATTCAATATCACCGCCGCCGGGGAAAGGGAACTGGCAATCTGGACCGCCTCCTGCGGCCGCGCCATTCCCGAGGAATCACCTTCAACATTTGTTCGCTCGAAGAATCCGTCGGTAACGACCACCCACATGTCGCCCGGCAAACACGCAATCGTCCTTAAGCAAACCGCTGCCGAGCGGCCTGCCCTCATGGTACCACACGGTGTGTTCGTTCGACTACTCTGAATGTCTCTACCTGGCGGCGGCTGGAGTGCACCGTCGATATGAAAATACGGAGATTTTAGGGCAAAAAAGAGACCCACGAACGCTCAACCGCCAGGGACAAGAAAAATGAGCCTCTGTTGGCTACGGAACTGATCGTGGCGCACGTCCTGCCTTTCAGGGGCGATCTGCGCGGGTTCAAGGCGGATGGGCGGTTGATGCGGCTACGCCCGGGGTGTAACATGTTCGATCCAACCCAGACGCAAGCGGGGGGTATCTGGAGATAGGCCGGGGCAGCCACGCGGGCCGGGGAATAGCACGACCCGTGGCACGCCTATCCGTGGGTAAAGCCTAAAGCTTTACCTATAGTCCGGACAGACGTTAGGGACGTCTGGGTAACCGGCGAGTAAATTAGGTTTTTCCCTCCAAACTGACTTGAGGAGCAACTGGCATGGGCGAGCGATTGATGAAGACGATTGACGGTAATGAGGCCACCACCTCGTCAGCCTTCCGTACCAACGAGGTTTGCGCGATTTACCCGATCACGCCCTCTTCGGTGATGGGCGAATTGGCGGACGAGTGGTCGACCAAGAACCAGCGGAACATCTGGGGCGCCATTCCGTCGGTTGTGGAGATGCAGTCGGAAGGCGGCGCATCAGGTGCAGTGCACGGTTCTTTGCAGGCTGGGGCTTTGACCACAACGTTCACGGCGTCGCAGGGTTTGCTGCTGATGATCCCGAACATGTACAAGATCGCGGGCGAACTGACCGCTCACTGCATGCACGTGTCGGCCCGAACGCTGGCGACGCATGCCCTGTCGATTTTCGGCGATCATTCAGACGTGATGGCCTGTCGGCAAACAGGTTTCGCCTTGCTTTCATCCGCTTCGGTGCAGGAAGCGCACGACATGGCCTGCATCGGACAGGCAGCGACGCTCAAGAGCCGGGTCCCTTTCTTGCACTTCTTCGACGGTTTCCGCACCTCGCACGAAGTGTCCAAGCTCGAGATGCTAGCCGACGACGACCTGCGTTTCATGATCGACGAAGAAGCGGTCAAAGGCCATCGTGAGCGCGCGCTCACGCCGGACCGGCCGCTGCTTCGCGGTACCGCTCAGAACCCGGATACCTTCTTCCAGGCCCGTGAGGCCTGCAATAATTACTACCATGCGTGCCCTGAGATCGTCGAGCAGGTGATGGATCAGTTCGCTCAGCGGGTCGGCAGGAAATACCAGCTGTTCGACTATGTCGGGGCACCGGATGCTGAGCGCATTATCGTCATTATGGGTAGCGGTGCGGAAACAGCCCACTCGACGGTGGAGTACCTGACAAGCAAGGGAGAAAAGGTCGGAATTATTAAGGTTCGGCTGTATCGGCCTTTCTCGGCTGAACACCTCTTGAAGGCGCTCCCCAAGACGGTCAAGTCGATCGCGGTCCTCGATCGCACGAAAGAGCCGGGTAGCGTTGGCGAGCCGCTCTATCTGGACGTCGTAACGGCCATTCGGGAAGCGGGCAATGCGGGAACCTTACCGATGGCTCAGGAGCCTCGTATCATCGGTGGACGCTATGGGTTGTCGAGTAAAGAATTTACCCCCGCGATGGTCAAGGCAGTGTTCGATGAGCTGCAAAAAGAGCAGTCCAAGGTGCACTTCACGGTTGGAATCAACGATGACGTCACCCACCTTTCGCTTGATTACGACGCGTCGTTTGATATCGAAGGTGACGATGTCGTACGGGCGGTGTTTTTCGGCCTGGGTGCGGACGGGACCGTGGGTGCGAACAAGAACTCGATCAAGATTATCGGCGAGGAAACGAACAACTACGCTCAGGGCTACTTCGTCTATGACTCGAAGAAGTCCGGTGCGATGACCATTTCGCACCTTCGTTTTGGTCCGAAGGTCATCCGATCGCCCTATTTGATCACCCGGGCAAGCTTCGTCGCATGTCACCAGTTTATGTTCCTCGAAAAATATGACGTACTACACTACGCGGCTGATGGCGCGGTCTTCCTGCTCAACTCGCCTTACAGCAAGGACGAAGTCTGGGGTCAGTTACCCAAGGAAGTGCAGGAAACGATTATCGAGAAGAAGCTGAAGTTCTACGTGATTGATGGCTACCAGGTCGCCAAGGACGCGGGCATGGGGTCGCGCGTCAATACGATCATGCAGACCTGCTTCTTTGCGATTTCGGGAGTATTGCCTCGCGAGGAGGCGATCGAAAAGATCAAGGGAGCTATCAAGAAGACCTACGGCAAAAAGGGCGACGAAGTCGTCCGACGCAACTTCGCGGCCGTCGATGCCACGCTCGAGCACCTGCATGAGGTCTCCGTGCCCAGCAAGGTGACGGCCACCAAAGTTCGGCCGCCCATCGTCTCCGAGAAGGCGCCCGACTTTGTCCAGCGGGTGACGGCCATGATGATGGCCAACCAGGGTGACCTGCTGCCGGTCAGTGCATTCCCAGTGGACGGCACGTACGAGACCGCGACCACCCAGTGGGAGAAGCGCAACGTCGGCCTCGAGGTGCCCATCTGGGATCCGGCCATCTGCATTCAGTGCAACAAGTGTGCTTTGGTGTGCCCGCACGCCGCGATTCGGGCCAAAGCCTACGAGCCAGCGCTACTGGAGAAAGCGCCGGCGGACTTCCGGTCGGCCGATTACAAGACCAAGGAGTTCAAGGGGATGAAGTTCACCATCCAGGTGGCCCCCGAGGACTGTACCGGTTGCCGACTGTGTGTCAGCGCGTGCCCCGCCAAGGACAAGTCCAATCCGAAGCACAAAGCCATCAATATGGAGCCGCAGCTTCCCCTTCGCGAACGTGAACGGGCGAACTACGACTTCTTCCTCAGTCTGCCCGAGCCCGATCGGACCGCCTTCGATAAGATCAACGTCAAGAGCTCGCAGTTCTTCCTGCCGTTGTTTGAGTATTCCGGTGCGTGTGCCGGTTGCGGCGAGACGCCGTACGTTAAATTGATGTCCCAGCTGTTTGGCGACCGAGCATTGATCGGCAACGCGACCGGTTGCTCGTCGATCTACGGCGGCAACCTCCCGACGACACCTTATTGCAAGAATGCCGACGGACGCGGACCCGCTTGGTGCAACTCGTTGTTTGAGGACAATGCTGAGTTTGGCTTCGGGTTCCGTTTGGCGATTGATGCCCACAATGCCCAGGCACGTGGCCTTTTGCAGCAATTGAGCTCTCAAGTCGGCGACAATCTCGTGAAAGAGTTATTGGAGGCCGACCAGAGCTCGGAGGCGGGCATTCAAGCCCAACGTGAGCGAGTAATCGCACTGAGGAACAAACTGAAGGCGATTCAATCACCTGAAGCCACACGTTTGTCGCTTTTGGCCGACTATCTGGTCAAGAAGAGTGTCTGGATCCTCGGTGGCGACGGCTGGGCGTACGATATTGGTTACGGCGGATTGGATCACGTGCTGTCCATGCAGCGGGACGTGAACGTCCTCGTGCTCGATACGGAGGTGTACTCCAACACCGGTGGTCAGGCCTCCAAATCGACACCGCTGGGTGCTGCCGCCAAGTTCGCGTCCGCGGGCAAGTCGGTCGCCAAGAAGGATCTCGGTCTTATGGCGATGAGCTACGGGCACGTTTATGTGGCCAGCGTAGCGATGGGTGCCAAAGACAACCATACGGTCCAGGCCTTCCTGGAGGCGGAATCCTATGCGGGTCCCTCGCTCATCATTGCGTACAGCCACTGTATTGCTCACGGTTACGATTTGGCCTTTGGCCTCGAACAGCAGCAAAGAGCGGTCAATAGTGGTATTTGGCCATTGTACCGTTACGATCCGCGTCGCGTGCTCGCCGGCGAGCCACCGCTGGTGCTTGATTCGCCCGCAGCCAAGCTTGCGGTGCAAGAATACATGAGCAACGAAACCCGATTCCGCATGGTGGAAAAGATCGATCCGGAACGGTTCCACCGACTGTCCATTGACGCACAAATCGCGTCGGCACGGCGCGTTGCTGTCTATCAACATATGGCCAAGCTGACGGTTCCCAAAGACGGCAACGGTGCCGCCAGTGGAAATGGAAACGCATAGCGCGACGAGCGCATTTGCCGTTTTGAGTTATGGCGGCCCAGAATTGGATTGGTCGCCATGGTATTGTAGACATTTTTTGCTATCTGGAGGTCCCACTCATGGATCTTTCCACCACGTACCTCGGTTTTGACTTACCGCATCCGTTTATCGTAGGTGCCTGCCCTCTGGCGGATAACTTGGACAGCGCGCGAGCCTTGGAAGATGCTGGTGCTGCCGCCATCGTGATGCGTTCGCTGTTTGAGGAGCAATTGGCTTCGGAGGGCTTGGCGGCTCATCGTTCCATGGATGCGCATGCCGAATCGTTCGCGGAAGCGTTGACCTACTTTCCGGATGCCGACGCCTTTGCGCTGGGTCCCGACGAATATCTGGAGCACATTCAAAAGCTGAAAGAAGCTGTCAACGTTCCGGTCATTGCGTCGTTGAACGGCGTGACCGCTGGTGGTTGGTTGGACTATGCCCAACAAATCGAGAAGGCGGGAGCCGACGCGCTTGAGTTGCACGTTTACTCGGTGCCAACGGATCCCAGCTCGCCAGGTGAATCGCTAGAACGTCGCACGATCGAGATGGTACGTGCCGTAAAGGACGAGGTGAAGATCCCGGTCGCAGTCAAGCTTTCTCCGTTCTACACCAGCTTCGCTAACTTGGCGAAGCAACTGGACGGGGCTGGCGCGGATGGGTTGGTACTGTTCAACCGCTTCTATCAACCGGATATCGATGTGGAGAAACTCGAGGTTGGCTCCACGTTGCAACTTTCGAGCTCTGCCGAGTTACCCTTGCGGTTGCGCTGGTTGGCGATTGTTTCAGGACGCGTTCGCGCTTCCCTCGGTGTCACGGGCGGTGTTCATACGGTTTTGGATGCGGTTCAGGCGACGATGTGCGGCGCCCAGGGGATTCAGATGGTCTCGGCCGTGCTCCAGCGTGGTCCCGAATGCCTCAAGGAAATCCGGGACGGGCTTAGCCGCTGGCTGGAGGAGAACGAGTACGAGTCGCTCAAGCAGATGCAGGGAAATATGAGCCTATTGCGCTGCCCCGACCCCAACGCATTCATCCGCGGTAACTACATGCGTGTGCTCCAATGTTGGCGGGACAACGGGTCCGCATAAAACAACGTCTTGCTAGGTTGCAAAAACGTCGTTGGGGTTTTGCGAACCGAAAGACCTGTTGCGCTACCCAGTTTGGCGTACCCGCCTCTAGGTTGTAAGTGCTTTGGCTAAACGGGAGTTTGGTTATGCGAAAAAGTACCTTGAATTACCTGGTTGACGGGCTCACCAGTATCATGGTTTTTGGCGTCATCGCTACCGGGTTGGTGATGCGGTTTACGCTCCCCCCAGGTAGCGGCGGCAGGCACGGCATCGGCGGTCGCCATTTGGTCCTGTGGGGTATGGATCGTCATACTTGGGGCGAACTGCATTTTTGGCTCGCCGTGGTCATGGCAGGGTTGTTCGTCATCCACTTGGCCTTGCACTGGACGTGGGTGTGCAACACAACGCAGCGAATACTACGGCCAGGCCGGCAAGACACGATCGCATCAACGACGCGGCTGAGTTCGCTATACGGTGCCGTACTATTGGTCGCGATCGTTGCGATGTTTGTCGTGTTTTTGTGGGTCGCCCATGCAAATGTGCAATCGATGGACGGTGTACGTCACGAAATGCTACCGCATAGCTCTGGTGTGACTCATTCCGAAAGGGAACGCATCCGCGGCAACATGACTTTGGGTGAGGTTGAAGCCGTTATGGGTATACCTACTTCCGTGCTGAAACATGAGCTTGGATTACCTGAGTCTGTAACCTCGGATCAGCGACTCGGCCAATTGCGCCGCCAATACGGCTTTGAGATGTCAACTGTGCGCGACATCGTTGACCGATATGAATCGACCGTACCGGCCGGTGTGGAAACGGATTAGGGGGTGTGCTACTGCTTTTTTCTTAGGTGTGCCGACGAACCACAAGAACTTGAGACCAAACAGACCGTACACAAAATACGATAACCCCCAACAGGAAGGGATTTTTGCGCTACCTGGAACGGTCGCAAGGACTGCTCGTGCATGTTACTTTGAGGTTAGATTATCATGACTGAGACCGCCGTCACCGAACAAGTTGGGGCGTCACCACTTCGTGACCTGGAACCCTTATTTGCGCCGCAATCGATTGCGATCGTGGGGGCATCAAGTCGGCCGGGGACCGCCGGCAGCGAGATTCTGAAAAACCTCATCCACGCGCCGTTCGCTGGCGTCCTCTACCCTGTCAACCCCAAGAGCAAGAGTATCATGGGCATTCGTTGCGCGCCTCGCGTTTCTGCGATCGACGAGCCGGTGGATCTTGCGATCATCATTGTGCCGGCCCAGGCGGTGGAATCGGTGGTGATCGAAGCGGCTGAGATGGGAACCCGGCATTTTGTGGTCATCTCGGCAGGATTCAAGGAAGTCGGTGGCGCGGGCGTCGAACGTGAGAATCGTTTGAAGGAATTGGCTCAGTCGCGCGGGCTGTCGATTCTGGGGCCGAATTGTCTCGGGCTCATCAATACCGACCCGAGTGTGCACATGAACGCGGCTTTTGGTGGAGCTATGCCAGCGCCGGGTAGCGTCGGGCTTATCTCGCAGAGCGGTGCGTTGGCGGCGGCCTTGCTGGATTATTCGCGGGGACGCGGCATTGGTTTCTCGCGGTTCGTGAGTTTCGGCAACAAGGTGGACATCAGCGAAATCGATTTACTGCAGAACCTGGCGTCGGATCCGCAGACCAAACTCATCGTGATGTACGTCGAGGATCTCTCCAGCGGTCAGGAATTCGTCGAGGTTGCACACGAAATCACTCACGGCAAGGACCCCAAGCCGATTCTGGCCATCAAAACGGGGCGCACCCAGGAAGGCGCTGCGGCCGCAGCTTCACACACCGGTTCGCTGGCCGGCTCCGATGAAGTCTATGATGCAATCTTTTCGCAAGGAGGCGTTGTTCGCGTCGAATCCGTCGAAGAACTTTTTGATTATGCCGAAATTTTCGTCGAGCCGTCGTTACCTAAGGGAAGACGAACCGCTATCGTCACCAATGCGGGCGGCCCTGGCATCATGGCAACCGATGCTTGCATCCGGTATGGCCTCAAACTGGCCAAGTTTCAGGACTATACCGTCAAATCGCTCAAGTTCCAGTTGCCTCCGGCCTGCAATCTCAAAAACCCGGTGGACGTGATCGGCGATGCCCGGCATGATCGATATCGCGTCGCACTGGACGCGGTCACGGCCGACGAAGATGTCGATCAGATTCTCGTCTTAGTCACGCCGCAGGCCATGACGAATTCAAAGGAAATCGGCGAGGTGATCGCAGATGCGGAGGGTTTTACGGAAAAGCCCATCGTCGCCTGCATGATGGGCGATGTGGATGTCGCGCCGGGCGTCAAGGCCCTCAAAGCCAACGGCGTGCCCACGTATCACTTCCCGGAAAATGCGATGCGGGCGTTGACCGCGAAATCACGCTTTGCGGAATGGATTCGATCGCCAATACGCGACTATCGCAAATTTGACGTGGACAACGCTGCGGTGACCAAGCTGTTTAATGAAGAACTCGCAGCCGGCCGATCCCAACTCGTCGAAGTGAAGGCGTTGGAAGCGTTTCGCCACTACGGCTTCCCAATCGTGCCCTCCAAGTTAGCTACCTCCGCCGATGCAGCTGCTGATGCCGCCAACAAGATGGGCTATCCGGTGGTCATGAAAATCTCGGGGCCGAAGATTCTGCACAAAACGGATGTCGGCGGTGTCAAACTGAACTTGACGGATGAAGCGTCCGTTCGCCAAGCCCATGACGACATGGTCAAGTCGGTTCGCGAAAAAATGGGCAACGATATCGAAATCTGGGGTGTTCTCGTTCAGAAAATGTTGGATCCAGGCAAGGAGATCATTCTCGGCGTGACCCGCGACCTGCGGTTCGGGCCGCTGTTAATGTTTGGGCTCGGGGGAATCTACACCGAGGCTTTGCGGGATGTCGCTTTCCGCTTGGCTCCCATCCGCGAAAACATCGCGATGGAGATGATAAAAGATATCCGATCTTATCGCCTGCTCGAGGGTGTGCGGGGCGAACCACCGTCCGACATTACCGCAATTGCTGAATGCCTCATGAGATTGTCACAACTTGTTACAGAAAATCCTCAGATTAAGGAATTGGATATCAATCCGCTTCTTGTCTACGCCCGAGGCAAGGGGGCCATGGTAGCCGATGCGCGGATTATCCTCTCGGAGAACTAAGCCATGAGTAAGCATTGGCGTGATCGATACGCATCGAAAACCGTCAAAGCGGCAAACGCCGTCAAACATATTAAAGCCGGCAACCGCGTGTTCGTGGGATCCGCCTGTGGTGAGCCGCAGGCGCTGGTCCGCGCGATGTGCGAGCACGGGGGTAGCTTGGCCGATACGGAGCTTGTTCAGGTGCTCACGCTTGGCGTCGCAGCTTATACCGATCCGAAATATGCCGCGAGCTTCCGCGCGAACGCTTTCTTCATTGGCAACAGCGTGCGCGATGCGGTGAACGAAGCTCGCGCCGACTATACGCCGATTTTCCTTTCGCAAGTTCCCTCCTTGTTCAAATCCCGGCGTGTCGGTATCGATGTGGCCCTCATTACCGTGAGCCCACCGGATGAATACGGCTACTGCAGCCTCGGCGTGTCGGTCGATATCACGAAGTCCGCCGTCGAAAACGCCAAGGTCGTCATTGTGCAGGTCAATTCGCACATGCCCAGAGCTCTCGGTGATTGCTTCATTCATGTAAATGACATTGACTACCTCGTCGATCATGATGAGCCGCTCCTGGAATGGAGTGTGCTGGAAAAACCGGATGATGTGGCCCCACAAATTGCCGCCCACATCACGCGGTTTATTCAGGACGGCAGCACGCTTCAGCTTGGAATCGGAACGATCCCTGATGCGGTCCTTGCCATGCTGACGGATCGCAACGATCTGGGGATTCACACGGAGATGTTCGCTGATGGCGTCATGAAACTCGCCAAGGCCGGGGTGATCACGGGCAAGTACAAGACCTTACATACCGGCAAGATCGTCGGCAGTTTTGCGGCCGGCTCCCATCAGCTCTTCGAGTTCATGAACGATAACCCCATGATCGAAATGCATCCTTCGGAGTACACCAACAACCCCTTTGTGATTAGCCAACACAAAAACATGGTGGCGATCAATTCCGCCTTGGAGGTGGACCTGACCGGTCAGGTCTGTGCGGATTCTTTGGGTCAGCAGTTCTACAGCGGGATTGGTGGACATGCCGACTTCATGCGTGGCACAGCTCTGGCCGAAAACGGTAAACCGATTATTGCCTTGCGGAGCACCGTCCGGGGTAAGGATGGACAACTGAAGTCACGGATTGTCCCCTTCTTGCAGGAGGGGGCAGGTGTCGCGACCACCCGCGGCGACACGCACTATGTCGTCACCGAGTATGGCGTTGCTTACCTCCATGGCCGTAACTTGCGCGAGCGTGCGATGTCGCTCATCAGTATTGCGCACCCGGACTTCCGAAGTGAGCTTCTGCATGCCGCCAAACGCCGTAAAATCGTGTACGCGAACCAGATCATGCCGCCCACTCAGCATCCCTATCCGGCTCAATACGAGTCTGTGGTCGAGCTTCTCGATAAGTCGAAGGTGATGATTCGTCCCATCAAGCCGGATGATGAGCCGATGATGAAGGAGATGTTCTACTCCTTTAGCGAGAAGACCGTCTACCTCCGCTACCATGGCAAGCTGAAAGCCATGCCGCACAACAAGCTACAGGTTTTCTGTAATATCGATTACCGAACCGAAATGGCATTGGTCGGCGTCGTCGGTGTCGCCGGCCAGGAAGAGGTCATCGCGGTCGGGCGGTACCTGACGGACGCTACCGAGTCCAGTGCCGAAATGGCCTTTGTGGTCCGTGATGACTACCAGCGAAAAGGACTCGGGACGCTTCTGTTTGAGCGGCTAATCGAGATCGGACAAGAAAACGGTATTCAGCGATTCCATGCCGAAGTCCTGTCCGAAAACAGCGGCATGCTAAAGATTTTTCACCGAAGCGGGCTGGATGTGGAAACCGCCATGGAGGAAGGCGTGGTCCATGTGGTCATGGTGGTGTCGGGAGGCGTATGACGATCGCTTCGACAGCTTTGGGGTCGGTTCCCTGGAATGATCCCGTTCCATAATGGCTTGCTATTGAGACAGCCGAAGGCGAGAATGATGGTTGGACACGGCTGCAGGGTTTTTAGTGCGCTGCCCTTTCATCTCCGAGCCTGCTAGTATGAAGTATTAGGTTTGCTACCGTTGTGTCGAATATCATGGGAGCCAGGGTCGTTGATAGGGTTCCTGCCGATGAATGTCGGAACGGGAGGTTGCTTGATGGAGCCACAACAACTCGCACAGTGGATGCAGAAGGAGCATGCCCAAGTCCAGGACGTTGCCAACTGCCTTCGCGAGCGCGTTTGTGCCATCCCGCGAAGTTGTGTGGCTCAATGGTTGGATGATCTACGAGACCAGTTCGAGCGGTTCCGCGCCCACCTTCAAAAACACATGGCTATGGAGGAACACGAGGGTTACATGACCTCGGTCCTTGAGCGCCGTCCGACGCTGTCCCGTCAGGTCGATATGCTCAAACATGAACATGCCGAAACCACGAAACTCATGACCTCGATCCACCACGAGTTGGCAGCTATCACAGAAGATGATCGGCTTACCATGCGCGATTGCTGCAACCGAATACGTCACCTGATGGACGCGGTCGAAGAACACGAGAAGGAAGAAAACCTGATCGTCAGCTATGCTTTCACATGCGACATTGGGACGAAAGACTGACCTCCGTCCCGGTAAGTGCAGACACCATCGTTATCCCCTTATCCGTGTCGTCGATGCATCTCATTGAAGGGGAGCTTCCCCAGCTCGGCAAATCCGCCGGAGCTACTCGTCCGCTACGCACTTGTCATAGAACTCGACGTACTTATCCTTACTCGGACCGGCGCGGAACTGTATCGCTGATCGTGGATGTTGATTGAGCTGACCTGTAATGTTGTAAGGCACCAAGGAGCCCCATTCCAAGTCCTCACGAAGCTTGACAAAGTGATCTTGTAAGAGCTTATAGATCGGACGAATCCGCAGTTTAGGATTTCGCAGGAAACCAATAAGAAGCTCCATAGGACAGTTGCCCGCACCTCGGCCGAAACCGGCCATGGTCGCGTCCACGCGGTTCGATCCGTGGATAATTCCTTCGATGGTATTGGCAAAGGCGAGCTGTTGGTTGTTGTGCATATGGACGCCAACTTCTTTGCCGGTCCCTTCAGCGGCTTTCTTGTATTTCTTGACCAGGATCTCGACTTGCTCCGCGTAAAGCGTGCCGAAGCTGTCCACCACGACAATCGTGGTTGCCGGTGTTTCAGCCAGCACTTCGAGGGCCTGATCAAGCTCCGGCTCTTGAACCGCAGAAATCGCCATGAGGTTGCAGGTCACCTCATAACCTTTGTCGTAGGCATCCTTAACCATGTCCACCGCGGTCGGAATCTGGTGGATATACGTGGCCACGCGAATGGTGTCGAGAACGCTTTGATCTTTCGGCAGAATATCCGTTTTGTAATCCGTTTTTTCCGCATCGGCCATGACGGACAGCTTCAACGGCGTCTCATTTTCGCCCACGATACGTCGGATGTCGTCTTCGTCGCAGTGCTTCCAAGCACCGAACTTATCGGGGGCAAAGATTCGCTTGGAGCCTTTGTAGCCGATCTCCATATAATCGATACCGGCATCAACACAGGTCTCATAGACGGCCTTGACCAGCCCGTCTTCGAACATGTGATCGTTAATCAGGCCGCCATCCCGAATGGTACAGTCGAGTACCTTGAGTTCGGGCCGATACGTAATCCACGGTGCTTTAGACACTTGTAGCCTCCTCTTTCTCAGGAATGTGGCATTTTCCTGGACCGCCGGGGGTATGTCAACCTGCCTAGGAAGCTTGCCGGAGGTGCGAGAAGGGCCACTTGGGACTTTGTCGTGGCTGCGAGGCTGTATCCGCGGGTAACCCCCCGGTCGTTATCGACTCATCGCGTTTACGTGTCATACGGAGCCTTAGCCTAGTCTCGATTAGGGACCAGGCGTGGCGACGACGACCTGTGCTAAAGCTGAGGAAAGGGTGGCCACATTGAAACCATTGACGCCCACGCGTTCGTTGAGTTTGGTCAGGGTAATCTGCAGGTTCGCTCCCTGACCGAACTGGCTGAGGTCATCCGCATCGAGGGTCAGCGTGCCCGTGTCGGCAAAGGGGCCAAACGTCTGCGTCCGCTGGCTGCCGAAGATGGTTTGGGTCAGCGTTACCCGGACTTGCAACGAAGCGTCCGGGTTCGTCCAGGTCATGGTAAAGCCCGAGAGCGAAACCGTTGCTGCTGTGACCGGTGCGGTGATGTCAAATGCGGATGGTTCGCTAATGGATGTTTCTTCGACGCCGCGTGTAGGTTCGGTGACTTTGACGGTATAGGTGGTGTCTGCGGTAATCGTTCGGCTGTACTCGCCGAGCGCGCTGGGGCCGACAAGCTCCTCGTCGTTGACGGCAACGGACTGGTTGTCCTCCAGCTCGACGGTGGTCCCCGTGCTGTCGGTAATATCAGCGACCACATCCGCTTCAAGGGCCGTAGCCAGCCGACTAATCCGAATCACGGCGTCGGCTTCATCGAGCGTGACGGTAGTGGTCTGCCCCGGGATAGAGATATTGCACGTTACGCCAAGGCACATCATGAGCGAGAAACCCGCTAGCAGACTTCGCTTCACCATCGGTTGTTTCCTCCCAACGTATCCCAATTGAGGGTTGTCTGTTTCTGTCGTCACGTCGTTCGACCTCGGCTCGCCTGAAGGAGAATCAGCCATCGCGTCCGCTCCAGTCCTTGAACAAGCATACCCTGCAAGGGATTATGCTTGTTCAAGGACTAGGTGGTTGAGCCCAGATCCTCCCATTTGACGAGTCGCGGCTCAAACGCATTCTTTCCAAAATCAATCATGGCTTGGCGTCCCAGGAGGCACATGAGGGTGCAAATGCGGCCCGTTTCGACGTTGGCGTTCGGGATGCGTTTGCCACCGGTTTTGATGTTATCCACAAAATCGCGGAGTTCTTCTCCCGTTCCCATATCCCAGCCGGGGCCGGTCGAAACAGCGACCCGTTTTTCCGAGTCGTCTTTCCGGTCATAAAGCATGCCCTCTCGTAGGTCGAAACCCGCTTTTTCGCAGAAGGCCCAGAGCTTTTCGGAGACGAAGTGTTGCGTCAAACCGAACAGGTGCGTGTACGAAAAAACGACGCCGTTGGCGAACTTGAAGATCGTAGCGGAGTGGCTCTCCCGGTGTGTCGCCGGCGGATGGCCGAGCTGATTGTAGCCCATCGAGGCGCAAAGGACCGGGTGTTGTTCCTTCATCACCCAGGCCATAACGTCCATGTGATGCGGCGATTGTTCTGTTAGGGACCAGCCGTCGGGTTCGCCCGGCATATCGCCCACTTGGTGTTTCCAGTGCCAGTGCCCTTGCAGGAAAGTGACTTTGCCGTATTGGCCGCTATGAATCACCGGAATCGACGCACGGTAGCCGGGATGGTAACGCCGTTGTGTTCCGATTTGGTAGAAGCCTTTGGCTTTCCGGGCGGCTTTGACAATCGCATCCACACGTTCGACTATCGTGTCCATAGGTTTCTCGGCAAACGTATGGTATCCCGCTTCCAAGACCGGTACGACCACGGGTGCATGGTTGTTAGGTTCCGTTGCGATCAAGATGCCGTCGAGCTTCTCCTTTTCCATCATTTCATGCATATTGGTGTAGCCGGTCGGCTTGTCGCGTTCGGCAATGGTCTTTCCAACTTCGATGCGGTCCGGTTTCAAATCGCATACCGCCGCCGTCCGCGCATCCGGGCAGACCTTGACCATTTTTTTCATGAGGTGCGTGCCTCGACCGCCGATGCCGATCCATCCCAACTGCACTTTTTCGTTGGCTGGATATCCTCGTGCCACACTTGTGGCAGTCATTGCTGCCGATACTCCGATGGTCGCATGCTTGACGAAAGTCCGGCGAGATAAAGGGTTGCTCATCGTGTTTCTCCTCTTGAACAGGCGGCGTCATAACCCGATTGCACAGAATCGTCTCATGCGGGTGGACACGAGTTTCCGCCGTCTCCGCAGCTTTACTGCTTGACACCTTAGCACGCCTGGGACCCAAACAGCAAGGCCTGTCTTCCAGGAAAGAACCGACAGAATTATGCAATCCATGTCCTCGACCCTTAGGCAGTGTCGGTGAGCCCCGCATGTCCCGAATCGACTTTGCGCAAGCCCGATTGGCTTGAAAAACGACCGAAAACCGATTGCCGAAAAACTGCATGGCCGACCCAACGTTGTGACAAACGCTTTTTCCTCCTCCGTCCGCCGCATCAAGTCATGTATCTCGTCCTTGTCATGTCACGCTTGACCCCTTTCTGGCCGACCGCTACGCTGTACCCCGCTGAGGACGAGTACCGGCGAAAGACAAGATTCCTGGTGGGGCCGGAATTGGCCACAGCTCATCAGCCTCCTATAAAACACCTGGGAGCAACGCGAAGACACGAAGTGTTTCATAACATCGCTTGGATTTTTAATTATGGACATGACGAAACTAGGACATACGTGCGTTGTCGGGATGCATTGGGGCGACGAGGGCAAAGGTAAGATCGTCGATCTGTTGGCGGAGCATGCCGACATCGTGGTGCGATTCAATGGCGGGGGTAACGCGGGCCACACGGTTGTGATCGGGGATGAGAAGTTTGCTCTGCATTTGCTGCCGATCGGCGTTTTGAGCCCGAACAAGATGGCGGCGGTCGGCCCCGGTGTGGCGGTCGATCTCGGGCGAATCATCGAGGAAATCGACGGACTGGCCCAGCGCAGTATCACCGTTGGCGCCAACTTGAAAATCAGTAATCGTGCGCACCTGGTCATGCCTTGGCATAAGAAACAGGATTTACTCTCCGAAGCGGCCCTGGGTAACCAAAAAATTGGGACGACGGCCCGCGGTATCGGTCCCTGCTATGCCGACAAGATGCAGCGGGCAACGGCGATACGCGTTGTGGATCTGCTGCATCCGAACGAGTTACGCGCGAAGGTCGAACGAATCAGTCAAATCAAGAATACCATGTTCGCCGCGCTGTACGCTGACAACGAGCCACTCGACAGCGCTTCGATTGTTGCGGAATATCTTGCCTATGCGGATCGTATTCAGCCCTGCATCTGCGACACGACGCAGTTGCTGTACGATGCGATAAGCCAGGGGCAACGGCTCCTGTTCGAGAGCGCCAACGGCATGCTGCTCGATATCGACCACGGGACGTTTCCATATGTAACGAGTAGCACCACCAGTGCGATCGGCGTGCCGGCCGGCGCGGGCGTTCCTTCGCAAACGGTTCAAACCTGTATCGGCGTCACCAAAGCCTACACCACGCGTGTCGGCGCCGGCCCGTTCCCGAGTGAACTCCATAACGAGATCGGTCAATACATCCGCGACCGCGGTCATGAATATGGAACCACCACCGGCCGACCGCGCCGATGCGGTTGGTTCGATGCGGTGGCGGCCCAATACAGCGTGCGCTTCGGAGGCATCACCCAGATCGCGGTCATGCACCTCGATACGTTGACCGGGCTCGATCAGGTAGGCATCTGCACAGGCTACCAAACCGCTGACGGCCCCTTGTCCGGTTTCGTCGCGGATAACGTTGCGATGGAAAAAGCGGAGCCCGTGATCGAATACCTGCCCGGCTGGAAGGAAGACCCACGGTCGGCGCGAACGATCGACCAGTTGCCGGCCAACACACGCCATTATCTGGACCGTCTCGAATCGCTCATCGGCGTCCCCATCACCATCGTGAGTGTCGGGCCGGAGAGAACCCAAACGCTGTTCCGAACGTGATATCATTGGGGGCACGCATCACCGACCGGTGCCCTCTAACATCGCGACTTCCCAGGCCTGCCACACAAGCCCTGGTCAGTAGCCGAAAGCGGAGGAATGTCATTCGTTCGGTGCGGAACCGAGTCATGAATCGTTGCCATGCGTGAAACGCCATTGGATCCTCGAGAGGAGCTCGGCCTCGAACGCGAGCAGCTGCCCCGACACATCGCCATCATCATGGATGGGAACGGGCGGTGGGCGAATCTACGCAATCAGCCGCGTATTCACGGACATATCGAGGGTGCCGCCAATGTCCGCGAGATCATCACGCATTGCGCCCGGCTCAAAATCGACGCGCTCACGCTTTACAGCTTCAGCTCCGAAAACTGGACGCGCCCCAAAAAGGAAATCGACGCCCTGATGGATCTCTACGTCGAATACCTCATCAAAGAGCGCGAGGAGATCATGGCGAACGATGTCTGCCTGATCCAGGCTGGTCGGCGGCAAGGGCTGCCTGAAGCCGTTCTTCGCGAACTGGATACCACCCACAGTCTGAGCAAGAACAACAAGGGCCTGAAGCTGTTTCTCGCCATCAACTATGGTGCACGCGACGAAATTGTGGATGCCGTCCGGGCGATCGCTTGCGAGGTCAAAGCGGGCGAACTCGAACCGGATGCGATTCACGAAACCTGTATTTCGGATCGATTGTATACCGCCGGTGCGCCCGACCCCGATCTTCTGATCCGCACCGCCGGCGAAATGCGCATCAGCAATTTTCTGCTCTGGCAGATCAGCTACGCCGAGTTCTACGTGACCGATGTCCTCTGGCCCGACTTCCGTCAAGCCGACCTCAACGACGCCATCCGGGCCTACGCCAACCGCGTACGCCGTTTCGGTACGGTGTTAACCGATGTGCCAGCCCGAGAATCGCGTGCGAAACTCGACAAATAAGCTAAAATGTTTTTTATTAAGCAAGGCTGGCATTGTGGGCGATACGAGCATCGCGGTTCACCAAGCGTGGTCACTTCGATGGGCTCGTTGAGGTAAGTTACGATCGTTACCACCAAACCACAGGACATCGGCGAGCGTATCAGGTAACATGTCGCGTTCGGAAGTTCCCCGAGCGTGGTGGGTACGCTGACGGAAGCGGAGCCTGCCACCCTCACCCGCGAGACGAGGCGGTTCAAGACGTTATGGCACACGACCACCTGAAGGAATCCATCCAGGCACAAACCGGGCGAGCGAGTATTCTGTTAATTGCAACCCTGATGGGGGGGCTGTTAGTCCTCAACTCGTTTGTGGCACAGTGGGTGTTCGAAGCACCCCAATATGCTGACACCTTCGCATTGCTCGGCGCGTTGTTACTCGGCACGCCGATGGTGATTCACGCCCTCAAGCATCTCATGGCGGGCCATATGCACATGGACGAGTTGGTGGCGATGGCGATCCTGGCCGCAATGGCGATCGGCCAATACCAGGAAGCCGGCGTCATCGCCTTCTTCGTGATCATTGCCACGCTGATCGAGAGCCGGACCGCCCTGGGGGCGCGGGCCTCGATCGAATCGCTGATTCGCCTTACGCCCACAAGGGCCACGCTGCTCGACGAACAGGGAAACGAGCACGAAGTGGAAGCACGTCAGCTCAGGCCGGGCCAGATGATTCGTGTGCTTCCGGGCGACAACATCGCGGCCGACGGTCTTGTGGTTTCGGGTGAATCGACCGTCAACCAAGCCAATATTACCGGCGAGTCACTTCCGGTGGATAAAGCGGTCGGCGACGAAGTGTTTAATGGGACGGTCAATCTCACCGGCGCGCTGGATATCCGCGTGACCAAGGCCGGTTCGGAAACCACCTTGGGCCGGGTTCAAAGTCTTATCTTGGATGCTGAACGCACACGCATTCCTCTCATGCGGCTGATCGATCAATACGCCGCCTGGTATACGCCCACCATCCTGATGTTGGCGGGTATTGTGCTGTTCGTGCTTCGTGACAGCGATGGCATGACCCGTGCAATCACAATGCTCGTGGTCGCTTGTCCCTGTGCGTTGATCCTAGCGACGCCGACCGCAATGGTAGCGGCTTTGTCGGCAGCGGCCCGGCTGGGAATACTCGTGAAGAATGTGGTGACGCTCGAAGGAGCTCGAAATCTGACGGCCATTGTTTTAGATAAGACCGGTACGCTAACCACGGGCGAACTGAGCGTAACCCAGATGAAACCGACGCCTGGCGTGGATGGCTCCGACTTGCTCCGGTCGGCAGCGTCGGCCGATCAATTGTCCCGCCACCCGGGCGCTAAAGCCCTCCTTGCGGTCGCCAAGCAGGCCAAGCTTCGCCTCTCGCCGGCCGACAAGTTTGAGGAGGTGTCCGGCAAAGGCGTTTCGGCGGTCATCGACGGACAAGAAGTCCTCGTCGGACGGGGGAGTTGGTTGGCGTCGCGGGGCGTCGATCTGAGCTTGATGCAAAACCCCGATTACGCGGAACCCGAGGGTGTGAGTGTGCTCTGCGTCGCCCGAGGCGGCAAGTTTATGGGTTGGGTCGGCATGGAAGACCGCACGCGCGATGAGGCCCGCCACGCCATCGACGAACTGCGCGAGCTTGGTGTTCGTTCGCTCATCATGGTGACCGGCGACAAATGGTCTGTGGCTCGCCGGGTCGCAGCGGAAATGGGCTGCAGTGAAGTTCAGGCGGAGGTCTTACCGGCTCAGAAGCTCGAGATTGTGGATAAGCTGCGCGCCAAGCGACACCTCGTGGCGGTCGTCGGGGATGGCGTGAACGATGCACCGGCCCTGGCGGCAGGCGATTTCGGAATCGCCATGGGAGCAGCCGGTAGCGACGTCGCGATTCACTCGGCCAATATCGCCCTGATGAACAACGACCTGCGTCGATTGCCGTTCCTCATTCGTTTGTCCCGCAAGTCAACCTGGGTCATCTGGCAAAACCTTCTTTTTGGCATCACATTCATTGTGGTGATGTTGGCGCTCGGTGCGATGGGCATACTGAACCCGATGATGGGTGCGTTTCTGCACACCGTTTCGAGCGCGATCGTCATCCTCAATTCAGCCCGCCTCGTGCGGTTCGGCGAAGAGATTGACGACGGACAGCAAAAGACGGCAACCGAACCGGAACATCCGCGTCCCGGTTCGCAGCCGTCAGCCGTCGCCGTCCCGGCCTAAGCCGCCAACCTCTTTTCAGGCAACCACGCATTGAGGCCACGCACTTTTGCTGGGCGCTTGCCCTATCGGACCTCCACGAACGGTCTTAGTTCATCGTCATGCAAGCGCGCTTCCGATAATGATCAGCACACGTCAACGCTTCTTGTCGTCATCCAATTAGTTCGGCACTTGCGAGTGAAGCGGCACCCGTTCCCGGACGATATCACCCACGGAGTACTCACATTCCGCGCCAGTTGAGGTGGAGACGTTACGCGCGTTGAAACGCAACTGATAACGGACGGCGTAGGGGACGGTTCATGGATATCGCAACCGGCATCGGGATTATGGCTGCCTTCGGGATGCTCCTCTGGGCACTCTGGAGCGGTAGCGGCGGCCAAATCATCGTATTTTGGGACACGCCATCGGCTGTGTTGGTGTTGGGGGGGTCAATCTTCGTCGTCCTCTCAACCCAGGCGCTGGAAAAATTCCTGGCCCTGACGCGGGTCATCAAACGCAGCCTTTTCGTTCGACGGCAAAATATTGCGTTCACGATCGAGCAGATCGTCAAGCTTGGCGAACTGGCCCGCCGTGAGGGTGTTCTCTCACTGGAGAACGCCCTGGGAGATATTGAAGACGAATTCCTCGCGAACGGCATTCGACTTGTGATCGACGGAACAGCCGCCGGCGAAATCGAGCAGATTCTCGACGCCGAGCTCGAGGCCATGGACGGTCGGCACAATCAAGGATGCGGCATTTTGAAGAAGTTCGGCACGTACTCACCGGCCATGGGCATGATCGGAACGCTCATTGGGTTGGTGGCGATGCTCCAGAACATGTCCGACCCCTCCAAGATCGGAACGGGGATGGCCGTCGCGCTGCTGACGACGATGTACGGAGCTATTCTGGCCAACATGCTTTTTCTGCCTTTGTCCGACAAGCTGGGTTACCGGCACGAGGAAGAGATGCTACTACGGACCGTTATGATGAAAGGCGTCCTCTCGCTTCAGGCAGGCGATAACCCGCGCGTCACGCAAGCCAAGCTCGCCGTCTTCCTGCCCGCGAATCGTCGGGCCGACATCGAAGCGAGCGGCGAGAAAAAGAGCAACTAGAGCCGGTTTGCTCTAGGCGTCGTGATTTTGAGAGCGAGTTCATGGCCAGAAGAAAACCACCCGTTGAAGAAGGTGCCCCCCTGTGGGTCGTGTCCTACGGCGACATGATGTCGCTTTTGCTCACCTTCTTCATCATGCTTGCCTCGATGGCCAACTACGAAGAGGTGCAGGATCGCTTCATGGCCGCCATCCAGTCGATCCGGGATGCCTTGGGGATGACGGGCCAGATCGGTAAGGTGGTCGATCCTTCGGTCGATTATGCTTCGCTGCTTCACAAGCTCGAATCGGTCATCAAACCCCAAGAGCCCAAGAAGAAAGGCGACACCGACCAGAAAGGCATCTACGGCAAAAACTTCCGCCTCCGCCGAATTCGCGACGGCTTGGAGATCACCATCGGAGGACCGATCCTGTTTGAACCCTTCTCGGCACAGATCACGCCCGAGGGGGCCAAGTCGCTTGAGCAGATCGGACAGAACATGAGGGGACATCGCAACAAGATCGAGGTTTGGGGCCATGCGGCCGAGGAGCCTCGGCCTGCCGACTGGACCTATTTCGACGCGATGGACCTTTCCTATGCCCGGGCCAAACACGTGGCGGACGAATTGATTCGCCTGGGTGCCGACCCGCGAACGATTCGTGTCGGCGGCGTCGGCGCCAACGAGCCCGTCGAACGAAAGGTCTACGATCCATCCGTACTCGACAACAACCGACGTGTCGAAATCATCGTTCGTGAATCCTTGATTGACGACTACGTAGGACAGGAACCCACCACGCGTGGTCCTGTCAAGCAACCCGTCGAACAGACGACCACCCAACCTGCCGAGCCATACGAAGCAGCCGGTCCGTTTCGGCCACCCGTTGCGGTCGCTTCCTCGCCGATTGCCAGGTAGGGTTCCCTTCCCAAACACCCCCCAACGCGCCAACAAAAAAAGGGGTCGCAAGTCGCACGGCAGGCGACGCGGAAGAAGCCGGCCATTACAGCGAATTGCGAACCCATTTAATTATAGGCAGCAAATCCACAAAAGAGGGCGGTCAATATAGGCAGCCGCCGAATCGCGCAGAGTTGCCGCTCACCGACGCGACGATCATAATGGTCAGTCGTCATCCAAGGGCTCACGCGGCCCGATGAAGGACAACCAAGCAAGATCGACCTTGAGGGAAGTCGTCACCAGGACATTTGTGACTATGGCGCTGCTGATCAAGAACGGTGAGATCGTAACCGCATCCCAGCGGTACCGCGCGGATATTTGGTGTGAAGGTGAAACGATCACGCGGATCGCTCCCAACATCGCGCCACCGCCGGGAGCGGAGGTCGTTGACGCAACGGGCAAATATGTATTTCCCGGCTTCATTGACCCCCACGTCCACATCTACCTGCCCTTCATGGGGACCTTCGCCAAGGACACCTATGAGACCGGCAGTCAAGCTGCCGTCATCGGGGGTACCACCACGTTCATCGACATTTGTATACCAGGCCCAGCGGATGACCCGATGGCCGCTTTTGAACGGTGGAACGCCCAGAGCACAGGCAAGTCGGCATGTGACTACAGCTATCACTTGGCCGTGACGCGATTCGATGACCGGGCCGAACAACAGATCCGACACGTGGTGGCTGCCGGCATCAGTTCATTCAAGGTTTTTCTCGCCTATAAGGACGCACTCAACCTACCCGACGATGAACTACTCGGCTTATTAAAGTTAGCCAAAGAGCTCGGCGTGGTAACGACCGCCCACTGTGAAAACGCATCGCTCGTATTCGAACGACAGCAGCAGCTGTTGGCACAAGGCAAGCGTGGTCCCGAATGGCACGAACCCAGCCGCCCACCGGTGGTCGAAGCGGAGGGTGTGCATCATCTGCTGACCTTTGCAGAGATCGTCGGTGCGCCTATTTACATCGTGCATCTCAGTTGCGATGAGGCACTGCGTGTCGCCCTCGCCGCTCGATGCCGAGGTGTGAACGTTTGGATCGAAACGCTCATTCAATATCTGTTACTGGACAAGACTTGGGCGGAACGATCCGAGTTCGAAGGTGCCAAATACGTCATGTCGCCGCCTTTACGAGATAAGCGACATCAGCAGGTCCTGTGGAGTGCCATTCGATCCGGGCTCATCGATACGGTGGCTACCGATCACGCACCGTTCGACTTCGCCGACCAAAAAGCGATGGGCAAAGACGATTTCACCAAGATCCCCAACGGCATCCCCGGCATCGAAGACCGGGTGAATTTGCTGTACACCTATGGCGTCAAACGAGGCCGGATCGATTTACACCGGTTTGTCGAAATCGCCAGCACGCAACCCGCCAAAATCTTCAGCCTGTTCCCGAAAAAAGGCACCATCCAGCCGGGCAGCGATGCCGACCTCGTGGTGTATGATCCTGACTATCGAGGTACACTGTCGGCCCAAACGCAGATGATGAATGTGGACTATAGCGCGTTTGAGGGATTTGCGATCGAAGGCCGGCCGCACGTGGTCACCGTCCGTGGCCAGATTGCCGCCCAAGAGGGCCTTTTTGTTGGCATCCCTGGACGAGGCCAGCTTTTGAGGCGAGCCGCCTCTTTATGATCGCAACCTAAACGTAAAACCTCTGGGAAGATCATGTGCGCAAACAGCACGTATCTTTCACCGTAAGGTTCTCAGGCGAGCCGCCTTTTTGTGACCTGCAACCCAAGCTGACGCGGAACCCTGACGAAACGGGATCTCGACTCAGCTCGCCCTCCAGCTTCATCACGACTCCCATTTCAACACAGCCCCTGTACTCGCACTCGTCGCGAGACTCGCGTATTTGGCCATGCAACCCGTTTTGAAACGCGGCGCCGGCGGCTGCCATTGTTTTCGGCGCTCCGCCAGTTCCGCATCGGAAAGTCGAACCGCAAGCTTGCGCCCGGGGATATCAAGATCGATCACATCACCCTCTTTGAGTAGGCCGATCACCCCGCCACAAGCCGCTTCGGGGCTCACGTGGCCAATGCAGGCGCCGGCCGTGCCGCCACTGAAGCGACCGTCTGTAATCAAAGCCACGGTGCTGGCCAACTCGGGATTGCCTTTGATGTAACTCGTGGGCGCGAGCATCTCCTGCATGCCCGGGCCACCTTTGGGGCCTTCATGACGAATGACCACAATATGCCCCGGCTTCACCTTCCCGCCAAGAATCCCCTCGCACGCCTCTTCCTGCGACTCGAAGATGATGGCCGGACCGGACATAACGAGCATGTTCTTGTCCACACCGGCCGTTTTGACTACGGCCCCTTCCTCGGCCAGGTTGCCGTAGAGAATGCTCAACCCCCCCTCTTGTGAATAAGCACTTGCCACGGTGCGAATGCAATCGGCGGGGTCGAAAGCGTTATTCTGAATGAGTGACAGGACTAAAGCGCCCCCTTCAGTCGCATGGTCGGTATAGCGGCTCAATTCGCTTCGCGTGGCCGTACTGAGCCCATCGGTACGAATCTTTTCCCCGCGAACACGAATATCGTTCTCCGCGATGTTCTGGCCAAGCGTCTTGCCCGTCACGGTAATACACGCTTCGTGCAACAGGCCTGGCTTGCCGCGAACAAGTTCGCCAAGAATGGTCATGATGCCACCTGCCGCATGGCAATCTTCGATATGGTAGACCTTGCCGTTGTCACCCGCCGACGGCGCCAGCTTACAGATGTTGGGCGTCTTCTTGGACAGTGCATCGATATCTTTCATTGTGAACGAAACACCCGCTTCATAGGCGATCGCAAGGATGTGGAGCACCGTGTTGGTCGAGCCGCCCATGGCCATATCGAGTATCATGGCGTTTTCAAATGCTTGACGTGTCATGATGTCACGCGGCTTGGGGCTATCCGCCTTGGCCATCGCGACAATTCGTTGAGCAGCCGTAGCATAGAGCGCTTTGCGATCCTCGCTTGTGGCCAAAATGGTTCCGTTGCCCGGGAGCGCAACGCCCAGCGCTTCGGCCAGGCAATTCATGCTATTGGCGGTGAACATGCCCGAACAACTACCACATGTGGGGCAAGCGTTATTCTCAACGTCGATCACCGTCGCATCATCCAGCAAACCCGCCGTCCGTTGGCTCACCGCATAAAATGCCGTGATCAAATCAACCGTCTTGCCGTCGGAGGTTTTGCCCGCTTCCATCGGGCCACCACTGACAAAAAGGGCGGGAATATTGCATCGCGCTGCCGCCATCATCATACCCGGCACAATCTTGTCGCAATTGGGAATACAAATCATCGCGTCGAAACGGTGTGCTTCGAGCATGGTCTCGACGCAGTCGGCAATCAACTCCCGGCTCGACAAGGAGTACTTCATACCGGCATGGCCCATCGCAATTCCGTCGTCCACGCCGATCGTGTTGAAGATGAACGGAACGCCACCCGCTTCACGCACCGCTTCTTTGATGTAATAACCGACCTTGTCCAAATGCGTGTGCCCGGGAATGATCTCGACAAACGAATTGCATACCGCAATAAAAGGCTTGTCGATATCAGCATCGGTGAAGTTGCCCGTCCCTTTCAACAAACTGCGGTGCGGAGCCCGCTCGATACCCCGTTTGATCAAGTCACTTCTCATAATTCAATCCTCTCTTGCTCCCGGGGTTGGCCCTCGTGTTCAACCAACCTCCCACATTGAGCACCGCCTGCGAAGATCAAGGTGTTTTTCAAGCCTGAGCCGGCTCAATCGCCAGGACCATCCAAACCAACACAGGTCACAAGGGTACACGAATCCGTCCTCGCCATCAAAAATACCCGTAAGATCCTCCAAGACACCGAGTTGCAGCGCAAAGAATCGCCGCCAAAGACAAGTCAACATCTTTTTTAAAAAAAAAAAAAAAAGGTGGCCCCGTCACATGGGGGGGGGGGTAAATTTACGGTAGTTGACCTTTCATAGG
>Ga0180434_10002048_pt1 | contig 27729 bp, 21 predicted proteins | sample SS_ome_7_FD_132453 | JGI IMG/M metagenome (GOLD analysis project Ga0180434, IMG submission 132453) | Hypersaline lake sediment archaeal communities from the Salton Sea, California, USA - SS_1_D_2 metaG | ecosystem: Environmental > Aquatic > Non-marine Saline and Alkaline > Hypersaline >... | reverse complement strand
TTGATTGACCTGTGGTCAATTGAACTACAAAGTCAATGGCCAAATTCTTTCCACCCCTTTCAATAAAAAATGTCGCATGCTCTTGATGCGTCCATTGTGACAGAAACTCTTGTGTTGTGGTTGGGGTCTTTGGAGGGCGCCCCCCAAACCCCTCCGTCCTCCTCCCTCGTGGAAACCATGGCCTACGTGGCCCTCTACAATGTGGTCCTCAGGCGGTGCGCCAAGTTGGTTCTTAAACTCCGCACCCACTCCCTGGCCCTCGCCAAGCAAGGCTCCGAGACGGACAAAAAATTGGCCGAGGGGTGGTCCCTGGAGGCCTTGGTGACCACGTGTGGTGCGGACCCGGCCACCCCCAAAACCTCCTGGTCCCACTACATTCAAAAGATTGTGGCGGATTCACAGGATGCGGCCGGCCCCAACACCTTTGGCGCCGTTCTCCTGACCTACTACAAGCTGCGGTCCGTCCTCGGCCAAATGCAAACCAAGGGACGCAGGTTGGGCCTGACGTCGGTTGCTGGTTTTGGCGTCAAGGAGGATCCCCTTGTTGCCGCTCTAGGCGAGAACGCCAAACGGCTGTACACCAAAACCAAAGCCGCGTTGGGGATTACCATGGACGACGTGGCAAGCGAGTCGGATGGGGAGGGCGACAAGCAGTCCGCCCACCGCGAAAAGCGTGAAGTGTCCTTGTTGCTCCGCCAGGCCCATGCGTCTTCCTTGAAGGATGCCAACAAAGCACCAGCCTTTGGTTCGTCCTCCCTCTTTTCGCCTGAGAGGGAAGCCCTCTTCACCAAAGGCGACGACAAGGCCATTGAAAAGTCCCTGGGCGTGGCTGCGGCTGTCCACAAACTCAAGTCGACGGGGTTGACGCCTCCCTCTGCGGGAGGGAAATCCCTCTTTTCAGCCGAAAAACTTGCGCTTTTTACCAAGGGCAACGACAAACACATTGCAAAATCGCTTGAAACAGCCAGGAAGATTCACCACCACCAGGCGACAACCAAAGGTGGCTCTCGCACTGCTGCTGCTTCCACCCCACCCACACCCACAGGCGGCCACCTCACCTCGGTCATTACCCGCGCAGCTGACCTCTTGACACCCGCGTCGCCGGCCAATGACAAAACCTCGTCGTTGGGTGACAAGCTGACTCCCAAGGTGGGTGACTTGGTGGCGACGGCAACAGCCCTGCCGTCTGCCGTCGGGCAAGCCCTTGGCGAGTCCGCCGTCCACCTGTCGTCGAAAAGCAAGGCGCCGTCCAAGCCGGTTGATGACCTGGTGGCGACGGCAACAGCCCTGCCGTCAGCCGTCGGGCAAGCCCTTGGCGAGTCCGCCGTCCACCTGTCCACCAAGGCTTTGAACAAGAAACCAAAACAGGCCAAGAAGCACGTCTTGACCAAGACCCTCCAAAAGTCCAAGGGCCGCCGCCGCAAGCACAAGGTGAAACCCTCAAAGCGGCGTGCCAATCGGTCGGCGTCTTGGGGGGTTTTGTGATGACATGAGTTGAATTTTAGTTGGACATGATCACACCATACAAATAAAACACACACACACCATGTTTACCAATCTTGCGTCGTTTTACAGAGCCGTCACCGGGAAACGTCTCCTTGTGGCCTACCACCACCCCTGTTCAGACGGTTCATTGGCGGCTGCCGTGTTCGGCTTGTGGGTGCACCGCCACGGGGAGGCAGGGATTGAGACCACCTTTGTCGGCCATTACCACTCCAAGGCGTGGGAGGACGAGTGGTCCACGGTGGCCATGGACACCATTGACTTGATTGTCTTTTTGGATGTGGCGCCCACCTTTGACGACGCGGTGCGCCTGACGTCCACCCTGCACAAGCCACTGCTCGTGATTGACCACCACGAGGGGTTGGAGGCGGATTTGAGGCGCATGGTGGACGCGGGCCTGGACGTCCAGGTGGTGTACGGGGAGCATGACTCTGGTGCGTCCTTGACGTGGGTGACCACCCAGGAAGACGTGTACACCGAGGCGTGGGACGACGCACGGTATGCGGCTTGTCCACCCCTGGTGCGCATTGTGCGGGCACGGGACCTGTGGACCTTTGACCAAGACCCTGCCTTGGCGCCGCCGGAGGACCTCAAGGGCATTGCCGAAGCCCTCTATCTGACGACGCCCACCACCCCGGACGGCATGGAGGCGCGCCTGCTGCAATCTGAGGACGGCCTCCTCGCCGAGCTCAGGGCAAACGCGGCCATGGCACGCACCATGCTGGACCTCTACTGCGGCAAGATGGCCAAGGAGGCCCGCAAGACGTCCTTCAAGGAGGGCACCGGCCTGGACACCTCGTTGACGTTTTATGCTGTTAATTGCCCGCATTTCTTGACGTCTGTCATGGGGGAATACCTTGACAAGCAAGGTGTCAATGACTGCGACTTTTACTTGTTGTGGGCCAAGAACGAGGCCTTGAACAGTTACGGCACGTCCCTGCGCAAACCGGTGGCCTCCGACCTTGATCTTTCCGTCTTGGCCAAAGCCATGGTGGCGGCCATTGGTGGTCATGGCGGCGGCCACGTGCGGGCCGCGGGTCACCGCCTGCCCCCCGGCCAATGTTGGGATGACGTCATGAATTGACTGCCCATTGTTGGTTGACGGGTGTCACTTCAAAACTGGTCTACAATAAAAAAAGGTGCATGCTTAAATGGGATGACGTGAAGTTTTACAAAGACAAGTTTTTTCGAACATGTATCGATTTTTATTTTGTAAATGGTCAAAAATTGTGTGAACACCAGCCCTGGAAGCCCTGGTCCTCGTACGTCCTCATTCCTGCCCGCTCCCACCTCCACATTACCGACGTGAAACGCGTCAAGCTTTCGTCGTACTTTGGGTTGGGCGCCGACTCGAGGGGCATCAAAATCATGGGCACCTTGCCGCCCTGGGTGATGAAACCCATTGACGTCACCAATGTTGTTTACAAGAATGAAACCCGGAGAGAAGACATTTTGAAGATTGACCGTCAATTGTCGTATTCCCACCAAACCCGCGGGAAGCCGTGGGACACGCCGGCCATGCGCCCCATAGGTGTGACAAAGGGCATGACAACCTACTTGGATGTTTTGAGATGAACACACATGAAAAAACTTTTTGAATAACATGATAAAATAAAAAATAAGCAAACGTGTGCGCGGGTCTAAATCGCGTTCCAAATCAAAATCAAAGGATTATTCCCCGTTGCTGCCCGTCCCGCCACTGGTGCTGCGGCGGTGCACGGATCCCGCGGTGTACATTCGAGCAAATGGGGAAGACAGCTTCAATGGGTTGACGGATGACGCGTTTTTGGACATTGTCAAGGGGAAACCCACACGGGTTGTCACCTCCAACGTTTCTCAGCTTGGCTCCCTGCAAGACATTGCAACCGCCATGTTTAACAGTGAAGCGGGCGACTTGAATTACGACTTGTGTGAAACATTCAACCTCCCAGAGCACGCCAACCCCTTTGAAGCCTACGTCCAGGAAGGCATTCGGACGGGGGCCACAAAGCTACAACTCGCGTGGTTTTGGGCCAGTGTGGGAAACCCAGACGGCGGCATTTACCTCCCGTTTGCAGACGAGTCCAAGTCGCCCCAAGTGTACCGCCCCTATCCCGTGTTTGGGTGTGCAAAGGTTGACAAGGTGGTGTCACTAACAAAAACTGAGGGCAAACGCCTGCAGGCCATGTACGACAAAGGCGAGGAATACAAAGCCTTTGACGCGGTAAGGGCACTGTTGTTTAAAAAGGCTGGTGTGGGGAAATGGGTTGAAGGTGACGGCGGCATGCCTTCACGCACAAAACTGTTGGCCAAGATGGAACAGTGGGTCAAGAAACATTTTGTTGAAATTCATTAAAAAAAATGGTGTGTGAGTTGTCCCATTCCACCACCAAGGGGCTTTCGATTTCGTCTTTGGTTGTGGCGGTGTTGGCGTTGATGTTGGGCATTGTGGCCGTGGTGTCCCGCAAGCGTGGCCATGTCCCCTCCAAAACCTTGCTGTGGTTTGGCCTCTTGTTTTACTTGGGTGCCTTTGCCCTGATCTTGGCCTCTGGCTTTGCTCTTTACGGGCGGTCCGTGGCCCGCTGTGCTTTGCAAAACAAAAAGAAGCAACCCAAACCCCTGTTGACGTCTTCTCATCACCACCACAAAGATAACGAGTCTCCCGCCCACATTGTTTACACCTGTCTGGCCACGGTATTCGTTTTTATTTTGTTGATTATCCTGTGTGCCACCTCAACCAACACTTGCCTTCTTGTTACTCTTTTGGCTGTCATTTTTAACTGAAAAGAAATCCGTACACTTTGTTTTCAAAGCTTTGCTTCAAAACAAAATAATATATCCGCACATTTACATTTCATGTCAACCCAAACCCTGGCGTGGCCTGCAGTCCCCATTCCCCTGTCGGCCTTGTCCCTCCACCTCCACCGCATTTACATGCAAATGTGGAACGTTCCCGCGTCGGTGTACACCAAGGTGGAGCGCGAAGGGTCGACACCGTCCGGGATGCGCATGTACAACCCCGTGCCCAACCCGGTGTCCTTCAAGCGCAAACACTTTCATTTGCTCAAATCCCAAGACTACGTCGTGGCGGAAAAAACCCACGGCCAGCGGTGCGCCCTCATGTTGACGCGCACCAGGGAGGGTGCCCCCGTGAACGTGTTGATTGACCGCAAGTGCAACTTTTATTCTGTCAATCTTGTGGCCCACAAGGCCCTGTACAAAGGCCTGGGCACGTGCTTTGACGGTGAACTCGTGTCTGGTGTTGGCGGTGAAACCTACTTGGTCATTTTTGACACGGTCATGGTGGGGGGTGTGTCCCTCATGCTGGAGCCGTCCTACATGAAACGCTTGACGCTGGCCACCAGGCACGTCCATGCCTTTGAGTCCCCAAAGGACGTGGACGAGGGGGTTGCGAGGGCGGCGGCACGCGACGAAAAGATTTCAGTGTTGCCGTACAAGCACTTGCCGCCCATTTTGCTGCGCGTCAAGCCGACGTTTTCGTTGACGTCTGGTGGCCCTGCAGCCATTCGGGCAGCCCTTCACCTGGACGCCACGGACAAACGGTGGGAGACGGACGGTTTAATCTTCACGCCTGCGTTTCAAGAAATTCAAAAGGAAACCCATGACAAGATGATCAAGGTGAAAGACTTGGAGGCAAACACGGTTGACTTTCGCCTGGTGGTGGAAAAGAGGCCCAAGGAAAAGGAGCGCCTACTGGAATTCCGCTACCGGCGGCATGGCAAGGAAGAAGACATTTGTGCGGGTGAGGGGTTTCCATTTATTGGGTACAACTTGAAGGTCAAGGTGAAGAACACAAAAGCCTTGCAGGACATCTTGGCACGGTTCCGCTCAGACCGCTCCAAGGCAGTCCAGGACACAATTGTCGAATGCCAGTGCATTCTTGATTTGGAAGGACACCAGACGTCGGACGGCTCGCCGAAACAAGACGGCAAGGACGAAGAAGAACCGTGTTGCGAATCCTTGACACTGGTGGTGTGGAACGAGCGCAAAGACAAGGCCCACCCAAACTCCATGACAACCCTCTACGGAACCTTGGAAACCCTGCACACGGGGATTGGGTGCAAAGAAATTCTTGAGCACTTTAGCAGCCATTCCCCCAGAGTATATAAATAAATATACATCACACACTTTTCTTTTTTCTCTCCACCACCACCATGTTCTACACGTGCCACATTGCCTACATTGGGTCTCCCCGGGAGCTTGATCACACCAAGGACCAAGCCGCCATTCGCCACGCAGTGAACGGCTTGGCCACTGACTTTCCAGCCGCATCCAGTGAACGCTATTCTTTTTATGTCGACAAGTCTCAAACCGCTGAATGGCTTGTTTGTGTGGTCTATGTGTGGGAAAGGTCTGGCGAATCGCCAATCCCGTGCACCACGCAAGCTAAACAAGTTATTTCGGCCTACCCCTTGCATGTGTTTTTCTCGGAAGACCCCCATGAGCCCCTGCCCTCCTACGCCTTTTTGTCCCCAAGTCCTCCCATTGTCAGCCTGGTGGCTGCCAACCACGCCTTTGTTGCTTTGCCACCGCACAAGCGTCGTGACCAAACGTCAACCTTTACACCAGAAACACTTGACGACTTGGACGATTCTTCAGTTCTGTGCTTTTGGTACCGGGGGTGCCCAGAGTTTTGTTTTCTTGCTCTCCTTGCAACAAACGAGGACGAAACCATTCAGATGCAACCCTCGCGACACGACACACTCCATACTGCAAGGGAAAGGCTGGTGTCGTGGAAACCGTTGGCCACCTCGTTCACCCCACTCTGGCACTCTTTCTTGGAGGGGTTGGAACAAGAAACAAGCGAGATGGATTGTTTGCGCAACCTTGCCACGAAGGATCGTGAAGAGATTGAAGAATTAACCAAAGAATTGGGCGCCTTGCGCAAAGAGACAGCGGCTTTGGCATTGACCAAGGAGAAGATTCGTCAAGAGCTTGGCGAACGACGCCTGGCTCTCAAGGGGTTGAAAACCAAGATTGAGTGTCTCCGGGCAGATTTGGAGGCCATCAAGGCTTAAACAGCTGGAGAAGACAAAACATACAAAGCGTTGCACAAGGCCTACCAGGAGGAACGGACCAAGGCCAAGGGCGATGTCAAGTCATGCTACCAGGTGACCATGCTGGCGTCTGATGGCAAGAAAGACTTTTCTGCCATTGACGAAATGCTGCCACCGGGAGTGGTGAGGAGTGGATGGGTTGAATAAAATGTATTTTTTTTAAATCTCAGCCAGAGATGTGTCAATGGCATTACGAATTTCTTGTGCAAGTTCCCGTGCTGCGTCAGCAGGGCGAGGCGAGTAATCAATCTCCGACGACGAATTGATGGACACCTTGCGCAACTCGTGGCGAATCTTGGCAGCCTCCCACCCTAAACCCTTGGTGGCCTTGACAATGGCGTGAATGACTTCGGACGCGGAGCCGCCTTGGGCGCCCACTCCAGGAATGAGGAGGGGAGGCAAGTAGTCAAGCTTGGCGCCCAAAAAGCCAACAATCTCTTCAAGTTCCTTCAGGGTGCCGTCGGCGGAGCGCGTGCCCCCAATCACGCCACCCACTGACCCCGCAAATTGCCAGTCCACGAGGCGTTGGGCCATTTGCAGGTAAAGGGGTGTGGTACCTTGACGCACCAGCGCCTTGAACAAAGTCTTGACATCTTCAATACGGTCAGGCCCGTACCAACAGCCATCGATATCTGCTAGGAAATCTTGCAAATTCGAAGATTCGCCAAGGGCTTCAAGAGCCTCATCCGTCAGAGTGGGCAACGTCTCCACGTCGACACGTGACGGGTTGGAGGTAAACACGAGGGTGTAGGCGCCAAGCCCAGCGTCTGTCACGGGCGAAATGGAGTCTAAACCCATGTAGCCGTGCACCGTCACCGCGTCAAAGGCCTTGTACTTTTTTCGTATTGGGCCTGGGTGCGCGCAATGTCACCAATCTTGGTGTCCAAAATGACAACAAACCCATACTCCTGGGCTTTGCGGTAAATCATGTCCAGGACGCCACGGAGTTCGTCGTCGTCACCGCCGCTTTTGTCCTTGATCAAGGTGTTGTAGTAAGCCAGGTTGGGCTTGATGACGCGCACCTCCGGCACGGTGGCCAGAGCATCCATCAAGTCACTCACGTAGCGAACCACGCCTTGACTCGTCTTGGGGTAGTCCCCCATGGTGGAGTCGCCTGGGTCTGGCAGCTTGGCATGGGTAATGTCAACCCCCACACACAAACACGAGTCATTAACCTCCACAAGACGGTCCATATAAGACGGCTTGGCAAAGGCGTCCACGTAGGCCATGACCTTTGAGTGGTCCCCTGCCTGAATCAAGCCCCTTTCCACCAAATCAGAGGACACGTTGCGAATCGTGTAAATGGCCTTGGCAGGAATCCCCAAGCGGTCGAATTTGGCCATGGCGCCCTGTTCGCGATCCAAAAAGACAAGCACAGAGGGTGTCTGCTTGAACACCTTTTGAATGGACAAATTGAGCTTGATGGCCGACGTGCCCGTCGTCCACAAGTCTTCAACCTCTACAAGGTGATGCCCCGGGGGGAGGGCAGGCACCTCAATGGCGGGCAGTGCCAAGGAGGTGACAAGAATGTGAAAGTCAAACGTGTCAAAGGCGGGAATGGATTTCAGGGTGGCCTCGACTTCCTGCTGGGTCAAGGGGTAGTAGGGGTCGTTCATCACCACAAGAGTGGTAATCCCCTTGGTGGCCCACGCCTCCAGGCTGGCTTCCACCGTTTTGGATGTGCCGTGGCCCTTGGGGACCCGCCGCATAATGGCCGACGGGCGGCCGTACACGAGTCCAGCCGTCGTGGCCAGCACCACCCCCATGTCTTCCAAGCCCAAAAAGGCAACGGTGGACACGTCCATTAAATCTCCGCACCGGCGCACGAGGGCTTCCAGGGCTGGGCCGTGAAACAGGTGGGCGCGTTCTGGGTTTGACTTTTCCATGACCACCAGGGGCGCGCCGTGGGCCAAGGCCAACCCGGTTGCGTACACAACCCCCGTGGTGGGAACACCCACAAACGCAAATGGTCCAGACGCGAAACACGGCAACCCCTTGGAGTACGCCTCCACAAACAATTGAAGAATTTTGGGGTTGTTGGGGCCCCGCCTCAAGTCAATGTAGTACGGGCCAATGCCGCCCGAGGCGTAGTAAAACCCGCCCCCATCAACCAAAAAAATGTCCAAATCCTTGAAGGACCCGAGCAAGTCGTCAGGGGGTGTGGTGGTGGTGGCCATGGCCTTTAAAAGTGGCGATTTATATTTTTTATTTTTTTAAAATACACACACACACGAGCGCTACACAAGATCCAAGTGCGGGGAAGACGGTCGAAAGGTTTGTGGTCCGGAGCGGGAGACGCCGGGCAGGCCGGGCACGTCCACCAAGTCCAAAGACGACCCAAGAGGGTCAACCGTCGACGACGGTTTAACCTGTTTGGTTTTTGATAGGGTCGAATCCAAATCGTCAAAGCGGTTCCAGGGTGCTTCTCGGTCGTCTGCGCCATCTTCGTCCAGGGCCGCAACCACACCAGACATGTCAATGTCGTTGTCGTTTGTGGTGTCACCATCGCCGTCGTGGTAGTCCGAGTGGCGCAGCTGTTCAATGTACTCCCGGTAGAGTTGGAGGCGGACTTCTCTTTCATTTCTTGAGCTCGTGTCGTGCGCGGTGGAGGTGGGCGTGTCCATCAAACACACCGGGGGAATGACAGCAATGCCGCCCTCGTCGAAAAAGTCACTCCTTACCTCTTGGGCGCCAATGTTTTGGTGGCGTTCTTTACCACCCAGTGCCGCGTAGGCGCCCTGCCGCATGGCCTGTGACTCCTGCACTCCCTTGGCGGCATCAATGTCGTCTTGATCCTTTGCCTTGACGGTTGGGTCCTTGACGTGGTCCACAAAGGACTCCAAGTCCCCAATCAACATTTCACTGTCAGGCACGTCCTTAAAGGTCACCCTGCGGTGGGGTTTGGTCGAGTCAACTTCTTCGGGGTTGCGGGCGGGCTTGGCGCACGGGTGGGAGCCAACCACCACACCCGTGCCCTTGTCAATGCGTTCCTTGCGTTTGGGTTCAATGGCTGTCAGCTTGGACATGAGCTCGTGCACCTCCATGCCGGACCTGGCACCCAACACCTTGTCACCAGGCCCCCGGTCATTCCGCTGCACCCCAAACACGCCCGTGCCAATGGGTGGAATCTGGCCCACCATGAGGTTCTGCGTAAACCCGAGCATGTGGTCCTTCTCCGCAAAGTAAGCGGCATGGTGCAACATGTCTGCCGTGCCTTCAAAGGACGCCCGAATCAGGGGCCCCTTGTCAGTCTTGTTTTGGCCGTGGCGGGTGGTGGTCATCGGGTACCCCCTAAAGGTGAGCGCGTCCGCCAACAGCTGAATGTGGCGCATGTCCACGTAGGACCCGTCGGCGGTGAGGACCATGTAGAGCTCGCGGAGAATCAGGGACCGGCAGGCGGAAATGCCCAACACGGTGTAGCATTCTAAAATGTGGTTTGTGGTGGACCGGCTCCAGTCCACGAGTGGGATTTGGGCGCAAGCCAAAAACGAGGACGACTTGATGCCCTTGGAGGGGTCAAAGGAGGAGCCCTGGGCGTCCACCCGCCATTCCTTGATTTTGTCAATCTCACCCGTGGCGTCGTTAATGGTGGGGATTTCCACCTCACACGGCTCCGCAAAGGTGATGCCCTTGATGCCAACCAAGGACACACGGGTCATGAGCTTGGCTGGAAACGCCCGCACGTCCACCTCATTGTCCATGTTCCAGGGGCGCACCCGCACGAGCCAAAGGGGTGAGTTCACCTCGGAATAAATAATGGTCATGGGGACACCCACAAACGCACTCTCAATGGCCTTGGCCACCATGAGGGGCGTCAGTTCCTTTTCCCGCATGCGCTCCTTCTTGAGCTCCAGGCAAATGACGTAGGGGGAGGGTTCCCACACTCCAACAACCGCCCCGTCGGCTTCACGCCCAAACACCGACGCGGCCTGGTCCATGACCCGCAAGTGGCTGCGGATGGAGGTTGTGGGGTGGCCGTCGGGCAGGGCAGGGTCCCGCACCACAAAGGGGTCATTGGTGATGGTGTCCAGCGGCACCGCCACAATGGCTTGGCACACCTTTTTGGCTGCGTCATAGGAGGATTCCTTGAGTGCGAGTGACATGTACGGCGTGGCGGGTGACGGCGACATGTTGACAATCTCCAGGAAACGTGGCACCCCAAAATTGAGTTTCTTGGACCCTTGGCCGGCGAGGTGGAAGGTGTTGAGGGTCATCTGGGTGGTGGGCTCCCCCACGGACTGTGCTGCCACAATGCCCACCATTTCCCCGGTTTGGGCCATGGACATGAGGTACTTGTCCTTGATCATGGCACAAATGGCGGCCACGTCGTCATTGGTCAGCCCGTAATACGCCAGGTTCTTGGGCGCCAACTCGCACAGAATGGCCAGGCGAAATGCCGCCGTCCCCTCGTGCCCCATGACGTCCTTGACCCAAATGCACACGTCTCGAATGGCAGCAAAAGCGGGTTTCAAGGACAGGCCGGCGTCCCGGCTTCCACAGTGACGCCCATAACGATCCTTTAAAATCCGGCGCAAATTCACAGGCAGCACAACCTGCGACGGCGCCTCTGGGAACAGGATGGACATGTACAGGGACCGTGCCGAGTCACGCGTGGTCACCATCATGCGGTACCAAACCTTGTGCATTTTGTGGCCCGTGCCAAGCGTCGCCAAGTCCTTCATTTGGGTGTTGGAGTACGCCAACCACTCAAAGGGGCACCTCTCCACACACATGGGGTCCATCCCGTCCTCCCCGTACCGAAACTGCACAATGGTGCGGTTTTCCTCCATGACGGTCTTGGTGGCCGTCAGGATGCAGGCCTCAAAGGCCTTGACCAACTGCCGCTGCATGTACCCCGTGTTGGCCGTCTTGACGGCCGTGTCCACAAGCCCCTCCCGGCCGCCCATGTAGTGCGCAAACATGGCATAGGGCTTCAAGCCCGTCACGTACGACTGACCAATGTAGCCCTGGGTCATGGGGTGCCGGTTGGATCTTGAAAAACACGGCAGGGTGCGCCCCGTGGGGCCGGGTTGAGGCCGTTGGCCTTCAATGATTTGCTGCCCCACAGCGACTGTCAGGTTTGTAAAGTTGACGGCTTTGCCCTTGGCCCCCGAGTTGATCATGTCCAGCATGGCATTTGATGCCCTGGCGCCAGTGGGCTGCCTTTTGGGTGGGGGCGGGGCGGGGCCGGACGACGCCTTGCGCTTTTTAGCCGCCTTGGTGTGGCCGTTGGTAGACTTGGTGTGGCCGTTGCACTCAGCAAAGGCGTGGGCTGACGCCCGTTGGATCACCTGCCCGAGCATTTCTTGGATGCGGCCTTCGACTTGCCCCCTTTCCTCCGTGTGCATGTAGGCCTTGACGTGTTGGAATTGGTCCAGGACGCCATGCACTTCATCCGTGTCCTTCAAAATGGTTTCAATCTTGGCACGCGTCTTGGCGGACACCCGGCAGTCGTCAATGCCCATGGAAAACCCACGGCGACAGAGGTAATTGTCCATCAAGCGCCCCGCGTCGGACAGGAACTCCACCGTCGCCGACGGCCCCGCGTCGTGGGCGAGCACGGACACGACGTTGTTGGCTGACGTGCCCACGGCTTTTTTGGTCATGCGTCCCGCCAGGAGTTCGCCTCCATTGATGACGACAATGGGTTCCTCAGGGTGCGCCACCAGGGGCCCGCCGTACTCACCGACGTCATTCCATTTAAAGGACACGGACAGGGAGGACGGAAACAGGAGCGAGTAGAGCTGCTTCCCCGTCCACATTGGCTTGGGCTTGAGAACGGCAGGCGGCGGCAACAAGTCAAAGGGTTTGCTCTCAAGGCGTTTGGGGAGGTAGCGAATGGATTGGGCGTAGAAGCACATGTCATCCAGGTTGAAAAACACGTCCTTGGACGTCATGAGGTAGGACCCCAACAGGCCGTTTTGCACAAGGGAAATAATGGGTGCGTTGTTTTGGGGGGAAATGATGTGGTTCTGGACGCCCAAAAGGCGCCGCCCTTCGGCAAGGGCCCTAATGTTTTGACACACATGAATGTTCATTTCATCACCGTCAAAATCTGCGTTAAATGCCGTTGTACAGCACAGATTCAGTTGAAAGGCGTGCGAGTGGGGCAAAATCTTGGCTGCAAAGCACATGAGGGACATGCGGTGGAGGGAGGGCTGCCGGTTGAACAGAATGGGGTCGCCGTCGTGGAGGTGGCGTTCCACAATCCAGCCGAGCTCCAACACGAGCTTTGCCCTCGACTCGAGGTACTCCAGGTAAATGACACGCCCATCTGGGCACAGAATGCGATTGGCGCCATTCAGGGCACGTGGGCCCTTGCGCACCGCGTCCTGCAGCTGGGCACGGTTTCGGTGGTTCACCACTTCAGGAATGGTGAGAATGGCTGCCATCTCGGCGGGGACACCCACTTCAGTGACATCCAGGTCCGCGCCAGGAGTAATGACGGACCGCCCTGAAAAATCCATGCGCTTGCCCATCAAATGCCCACGAATGCGGCCGCCTTTGGCATTCAGGCGGTTAATCAGGGTTTTCATGGGCGTCCCCGACCGTTGCTTCATCTGCGGCACCAATTTGCCTTCATTGTTGACAAACGCAACCAGGTGACGTTGGAGTTTTTCCATTAATTTTGGCATTTTTTCCCACATGAGTGCTACAAAGTCGCCGTCAGGCTGCAGGTAGGTGTCCATGGCCGCCAAGACGTCCGCCATGGGCTGCGGGTTGCTCCACTCGTGCTTGTTGAGTGCCAAGAGTTCCTCCCTGGTTTTTTCAGGTTTCTTGGAGTCTTCGTCTTGCTTTTTCTTGCGTTTCTTCTTGTTTTGTTTGGGCAGTGTTGACCCGCACTTGGACACATAGCTTGGCAACTTGTGGAGGCCAGCCTTTTCCATGGCGTCCCGAATCTCGTGATTGGTTTGCACGATGCGCTTCAAGATAAAGGTGAGGTCGTCTTGGCCCCTCGTATTGGAGCCCTCTGACGCCATGATGGGTGGCCGCACGGCAATGGGGACCACGGGCATTACGGTCATAATGGCCCACTTGGGGTGTGAGTGCTGGATGTCAAGCCCCATCTTGGCGTAGTCCTCGTCGGGGACGTTGGTGAGAATGGACAGGGCGTCTGCAGCATTAAAGGGGCGCCCACAAGTGGACCACAACCCCAGGTTGGCCAGTTCCACCGCAAAATCAGGTGGCCAGTCCCACCTGATGTTGGGGCCGTCTTGGGTGAAATTGGGTTGAGTCATTTCACAGTGGGGGCACTTGCGCTTGGTGCGCGCAATGTCTGTGATTTTCTTAAAGGTTCGGTTCGTGGCCGAAAAGGTTTCGTCCTTGACGTCCATCACCGCAACCACCTTGAAGTCGTCATCTTCCACAAGAATGCGGCAACAAAAGGTGCACACGGTGCGCAGAACGGCCATTGTTTCCTTGATGAACCCTGGGTAGTAAAAGGGCGCGGGGAGCTCAATCTTGCCAAAATGCCCCGGGCAGTCCTTGTTGTCATTGATGCATGTCGTGCACTCCACCCGGCGGTCCATGGAGCCCATGCGTGGGCAGTTGACTGACCCCGGCACGGGTAAATGCTTGTTGTAGTTTTTGACAGTGTTGACGTGGGTGACGGACATGGCACGAATCTCTTCTGGTGACATGAGAGTCAAGTGCACCGCCTTGACGCGCACAAAGTCGTGAAAGGATTCATGATCAAGCGGGACTTGCCGTTTCCGTTTGGCGGGTTTTTGATGAACCTGTGTGGGTGTGAGGTCTGCCATTTTCCCCACAGAGGAATGGAAAATTGATTGTGATGTTTTTAAAAAAACCATCCATTCACGTTGTTGTTGACACATATTTTCAATGCCATCACCACTTCTCACCAAGAATTACCAGGCACTCTTTTTAGATCTTTTGGTCGTGCCGCACCGTCGAGCCCTTTTTGAATCCGAGTTTTTTGCAGAGGAGTTGGCCAAGGTCCTCAGGCCATCCGTCCTGTCAGCCTTTGAGTGGCCGACCACCAAGCCGTTGGCTGTGCCCCCACGCAACATGTCGTCTCTGTACGTACTTTTGCCCCAGGGCTTTGACTACGACGACGACGGAGACAACATGTGGAACGGCTTGACTTCTCTTGAGTGGGGAAGCCTTGACCGCGCCCAAACAGCCACTTACAGGCTTGATGTTCACCCCCTTGTCGTGCCCTACCACCACTGCACTGATTTTTTTTGTTGCTCGAGACACCACCACCTTTACACCTCATGTCCACCTAGACAACCTTGCAGGTTTAATGGACAGTGTGCAAGTTTTTGTGTTTGATTTTTCGGATGACATGGGGGGGGTGGCTTTGATGTGAATAGGTATGGGACTTTTGTTCAGGAAACACATCGCCGCTTTTCAAGCATTGCGTGCCTCAAGGTGTTTGTGCGTCAATGGGTCAAACGCGTCAAGCAAAACCGTGTGTTTCAATCTGTCATGAATGAACTGGCAGCCCTTCCGCCCCTGGAGCACCCGCCCTTTCCTGGAGGCTGCGCATACAAAACGTCAAGAATTTCCTTTTTGAAATCACTCATTTACAAACCAGAACACCGTTAGTCTCATAATTGCTTGATAAGGGTGACCAATGCAGGGTCCACCTTGATGGGCGTTTCAAGGCCAGGCAGGTGTTTGCCCAACAGCGACGACACAAACGGGTCGTAGGCTTTTGAGGCCTTGATGGGGGCCAAGGTCAGCACCGTGGAGTACCCAATGGCGGGAATGGTGACCCGTGTGACCAAGAGGTTGGTGTCGAGATCAGTCATGGCACAAGGGCCACAAAGGAGGTCAAAGGGTGCAGCCTTGAGCCGCTTCGCTTGATCTTCTTGGAGAGAATCCAAGGAAACGGTGCCATGGGTCGTGTTTTCCATGCACTTCATTTCCTCGTGGTCAAGAATTCCAATCGGAAACGCTTTGCGCACCAAGTAATCAAAACGAGTGGGTTGTAAAATGAATCCTTGGTATACCCCCATCTTCTGTGTGTGTGTGTTGAGCGTCCAATAAAAAAGTAAAAACAAATCACTCTGCCTCAACAAGGTGCAAATGCCTGGTCAGAGCAAAGCTCATACTTTCTCAAGGTGCAAATAACTGGTGAGAGAGCAAAGCCCCCACCTTAAATGTGTAGGGAATTTGGGTATGTCCGGGGCGGCGGCAGGAGGTCGTGAAAAGCGAAAAGCTTGTCGCGTTTTGCAAATCAAAAATGAATGAATCACTTCTTTTTTTAAAAAAAATCATGGCTACGCTGGTCAACACGTCTGCCGTGCAATCCCTTGGCTGGTCCTCCATTCTTCGACGTTTTAGCTTGGAGAAAAGTTACTTGCCGATTCTTGCCATTCCCATCTCCTTGTCAAACCCCAACAAGGGTCTTTTCGAGGCTGCAAAGGCAGGTGACATGGATCTTGTGTTGTACTTTGTCTCTCAAGGGGCAAATAAATGGACTAAGGCAATGTACAAGGCGGCGGCAGGAGGTCATATGGATCTTGTGTTGTACTTTGTCTCTCAAGGCGCAAATCACTGGAATTGGGGTTTGTACGGGGCGGCGAGAGGAGGACACATGGACATTGTCTTGTACTTTGTCTCTCAAGGCGCAAATGATTGGAACCAAGGTATGTTTGGGGCGGCGGAAGGCGGTCACATGGACCTTGTCTTGTACTTTGTCTCTCAAGGTGCGAAAAACTGGAATTGGGCTATGTCTAAGGCGGCGGAAGGAGGACACATGGACCTTGTGTTGTACTTTGTATCTCAAGGTGCAAACGATTGGAACGAGGCTATGCAATGGGCGACATATGGAAGACATGAAAAGCTTGTCGAGTTTTTCAAATCAAAAATGAATGAATCACTTCTTTTTTAGAGCATTACGGCTATGCTGGTCAATTTTCTACGAAAATCAACCAAATCATCAAGATGAATGGTTTGGTCAACACGTCTGCCATGCAATTCTTGGCTTATCCTCCATTCTTGGACGTTGTCATTTGGAAAAAAGTTACTTGCTAGTCCTTGCCATCTCCATCTCATTGTCGAACCCCAACAAGGGTTTTTCCTTGTCTCTCCTGCAAATGCTCAGCGTAGTGTTGATACTCTTCCTTTGTGACGTAGAACGCATAAACATCATCAATTGATTCCGCTTCAAAATAACAAATGCTGCTTGAGCCAAAAGCGTCGGATGCCAAAACTTGAAAACGCATAATTCAATATGCTAATTCTTATTTGTTCATTTCATTTTATTGGTTACAGCAAAACGCCTAAATAATCTGTCCATGTGGCTTTAGGGGTGGAGCTTAGCGGCATGAAAGTCCCGTGGAAGGACGACGCGTGCAAAGCCAAAGCCCTAATCATTTTTTTCCAGCTTTTTCAAGAGGTCATCCTTGGAGTCACTCTCCTTGTAGGGGACGTCCTTCAAGTAGAGGAGGGCACGGAGGCCATCCACGGTCCACCGCTTGCGGTCGTAGGTTTTGCATGAATAGCGCCCCGGACCTTTGCGGCCGCGTGTCCCGTACACGGACTTGGTGCAAATGCCGTAGGGGGCGCTTCGCAAGGACTTGCGCTTCGGCAAGGACAGCACACGTTTGTTGGTGGCAAGTGCTTGTTCACCCTTGGCTTTGGACTTTAAGACTTTGGAGAGGGAGCGCACCACAAACGACTTGCGGACCTTGCGGACACAGTCACATGCCTTTTGTTCAAGGGTGCGCCCGTCTTCCTTTTTGGGTTTGGGTGCCTTGTGCGAAACGGACCGTGATCCACGCTTACGCTGTCTGCCGTCACCCTTGGTGCGTGCCATGATTTTTTATTTTCTTACCGATTATCTTTCTTGAGTCATTGACGGTCTTTGTGTTTTTGATCGTGGCTGAGATCCGAAGTATAGAATTCTATTCTTGACAATAAATGTACGTCTTTCCCCACCGCATCATTGCCTGGATTTTGTTGATTGTCGCCATGGTCTTGGGCGTTGTTGCCGCCTCCACCTCAATGTGGTACAAGGGTGGCGTCCACGAGCTCAAGCTGACCCAAAAAGCATCTCTTGTGGCCAACCTGTCCTTGGGGCCTTTCCGGGCTTGTGGAAAGGCTGGATTGAATGTACCGTCAACCTCAGGCGTTGTCCCTGGGGGTGACTTTGCCAAGGAAAAGTGTGTTTCCACTGGCTCACTTACCACCCTGTCCGCCAAGATGCAGGCTGTGCGTGCCATGACAATTGTTTCCATTGCGTCCTCGGGTCTGGCGGTCCTCCTGTGCGGCCTCTCCCATGCTGGCAGCAATGACGGCCAGGCGGTTCGTGCCCTCCACAACACGTCGGTGTTTTTCGGGTGGTTGGCCGGCGTCTCGGGCGCTGTGGCTGTGGGTGTTTTTGCGTCCATCAAGCACCTGTCCTCTGGCCTCAAGTGGGGTTACATCCTCATGTGTGTCTCCACCATTCTGTCCTTTATTGGTGCCATTATGATTACGGCTCCTGCCATCCCCGCCACAGACATTGCCCCTGCCTCCCCGGCGGGTGAGACAATTGTGGCGGCTGCTGTGGCAGGTGCAACCAATGTCCCCGTGGGCCAAGTGGTGGCCGACCACGAAGCTGCCAAGGCTGCTTTGGAAAACGCAAACCTCACCAAGGCCGCTCTTGCCCCCCACTCTGCCGAAGGCGAAGCGGCCGCCGGAGACCATGAGGCAGAGGTTCACGCGGGTGTCGCTGAGCCCCAGCCCCATCCGTTGAAGTAAATTCAAACAAAGCAAAAATAACATCTTATTCGTTTACACAAATCGTACAAGAGCAGTCCATCCAAATGGCGCCCCAATGGACGCCACTAAAAGAAAAAGACACACCATGTGATAGAGGTTTCATCGAGTGTCGAATCGCTTGGTACCGAATCCACAGATACCGACTCGCTTGGTACGTGCCGCAAGTTGTACACCATGGTGATTCAAAACAACCAATGTGAGTCAACCGATACGGATCAACCACCCGAAATCCTTGGCTTCTGCTTTGTAGGATTCCTTGGTGGACAGAAGCGCGTCCCGGGCGGCTGCCAGCCGTTCCTTGTCCTTGGCCGTGGCCAACGTTTCATCACACAAGACACACACGTACAAATCTCCGGGAGCTGGCAGCGCCTTTTCCAGATTGCTTCGTGGGTAGCGGGCGCCGCAGGCACCACACTTGACACTGTCGCCCTTGGCAGGGTCCATGATGCGTTTACAAATTCCGTCCACCAGGCCCTCGTACTTGGTTTGTGCCTTGGTCACCTTGGCGTACAGGCGTGTTTCTTTGCGTGCCTGGCGGCCAGCAACGGATTTAAGCCGCTTTTCATTTAAGGACGACCCGGGTTTGAAGTAGCGGCAGGCAAGAGCGGTTCCCTTCGCCAAGGGCTTGGCGCCCAGGACACGAATAGCATTTTGCTTGGATGTGGCTAGGTCATCCAAGGCCACGAGGCCGGTGCTCAAAGGAGGTAAATCGTGCAAGGGAGAATGATCTTGGCTGGACACATCTCCAAGCCGAGAAAACCCCCTGTAGGCTTGCACCTTGGGGGTCAAAAAGGCAAGAGGCCGTTTGGTGGGCGCCCGCTCGGCGTTCTTCAGGAAGACGCACCACGCTTCCTGCAGGGCGTCCACAGACACGCCGTCTACTTCAACTGTCCAAGACGCAGCGCCTTCCATGTAGGCATTGAGGGCGTTTTCCCTTTCTTCTTTTGGTGCGCGTTTGCGCTTCTTGACTGGTTTTTCTTGACCAATACCCGCCAAGGGTTCCATGAGTTTACTTGTAAATTGGGGCAAAAATATTTTAAACAAGACGTGTTTCAAATTATTTCTTTTGACTTTGATACTCTTTGGTTTAAAAAATTTATTCGTCAGAAAAGGTAAAACCATGCACCGAACTCAGGCCTTGTTGGTTGCGGTGTTGGTGGTGTTGGCAGTGGCTTCGTTTTGGGTGACGTGGGCGCTGCGCACCCCCATGTGGCGGGTGTCCTCCACCTACGCGGCGGGGCCTGGCGGCAAGTTTCGTGCGGGGCAAGGCCTGTGGGAAGCCTGTGCCGTGAGGTGGTCCACTTCCTCCGGCCAGTGGAGGTCAGTCTGCAATGACTTGACCAAAGCAACCCTTGACGCTTCGGTGGTGGGCGGCAAAGCCGTTCGCTACACCGAGCTCGCGATTGCCCGGGTGGCGTCCACCATTGCGTCCATTGCCCTCTTTGTGGGCGTGGTGCTCGCCATTGCGGGTGTGGCTGCCCACCACAATGGGCACCTTCACCTGGCCACCACTATTTTTGCGGGGTTGGCTTTTGTGGCGGCAGTGGTGGCCATTGCCACTTATGCCGCCTACGCGTCCAAGAAAAACAAGCTCGTGGTCCAAAACCAAAACGCCTTGGCACCCCAGGGCACTGTCGCCAACGCCAACAAGTCCTACGGCTCCGCCTACGCGGGTTTTGTGATTGGTGCCGTCTTGGCCATCCCCGCCTTTGTGATGGTGCTGATTGCAACCCTCAAGGCGACACGTGACGCCAAGCCCAACAACGCCCTCGTGTCCACCCCTGCCTACAATCCGGACGTGGTGTCACCTCCTTTGAGCAAATAAATTCATTTCCACTGCATAAGTTAAACATGGTGAGTGGAGAAAACCAAAAATGGAAGCTGTGGGTGCCCCTCATTGTGGGGCTGCTCATCATTTTGCCCCTCCTGTATTTCTTTTGGTCCAAGTGGAAGTTTGTCCTTGTCCTGATTGTCATTGTCGCCATTGTGGTGGGGATTGTTCTCCTGATTCGTCATTTAAAATCCAAAAAGAAAGTGGTGGAAACCAAAACCAACAAACCATAGCCACATACCGATGGACCCCCTTCACATTCCTACCTTTGTCAAGGCGTGGGAAGCCGCGTCCGGCGAACGCATGGACGAGTGGGGCATGGACCCACAGGAGTTTGTGGCGTCAAGGTTGGGAGATGAAAGACCGTCCTTTGACACCTTGATGTTGCGCTTGGCGCACTTGATGTCCACCAGGTCCATTGACCCCTCCACAAAACACGGGGCGGTCATTGTGGACGCCCAATCCCGCATCATTTCCATGGGCTACAACGGGGCCGTCCAGGGCCTGGCGCACGACAAGATTGTGTGGACACGCCCCGAAAAGTACGACTACATGATCCACGCCGAGGTGAATGCCATTTTGTTTGCCAAGACAAACTTGAAGGACTGCACCATTTACATCACGGGGCCCTCTTGTGCGTACTGCTTCAACATGATTGCCCAGGCGGGCATCACCCGGTGTGTCTTTGGGCCACGGGTGGCCAAGTGCATCACCGACCACTCGCAAAAAGTTCAAACAGAAATTGCCGAAGCAAAAGGCATCGAAATTGTCACTTATCAAAACCTCGACATTGGCAACATGGCGTCAATTGAAGCAACGACTGAAACCAAGGAACCCACCCAACACACATCGTCAGCCGATCCGGGTGTGGACGTGACTAAATTGTCGGCTATAGTCCTGGAAGCAGAGTTGGTGGATGAAGTGGCCGCGTCCTCCAATCCTGGCGTGGCTCTCGATGCTCTTCCACCTCTTCCACCAGATGCTCCTCCTCAAAACCAACACACAGTGCCTGTCAGTGATGTCAAGAATGGCTCGTGGTGCGGGTGCCAAGTGTGGCTTGATTCGTTAGACGTGCGGGGTGGGTGGCAAGACGGAACCTACCTGTGGTTTGTCGGGCGGTGCGGCGAGACACATGGAGTGCATTTCATCGTGGAGGGTGGCAAGCCTTGTGGTCTTCCTGTTGACAGCCTTTGCGCCTTTTGGCAAAGGCTGACACCCAAGGTCAAGGGGTTTGCCACCTATGACTCGCATGGAATTGGCATTTTTGGGTGCAAGGCCACCTCTCCAAACCTACTGATTCAGGCCTACGACTTGGTCAAGAACGCTCCAAATGTGCGTGTTGGAGGATGGGATCGGGTTGACGAGTCTTCCAATCTTGACGAACCAGATGCGGCGATTTGTGGTTCAGAGACGGTTGACGGCAAGACAATGTACCGTTTGGCCAAGTTGAAAAAGGGGTCTTATACCGAGACTCTTGTTGGGTTGGACGGCAACCTCGTCGAGTCGAACGAATAAATCACACTTTTTTTAAACACCCAATTCATGGCCGTCGTTCTTGACAGACACCAAGCTTTCGAGAGGTTTTGCGATGCCTTGGCTGATTATGACGTGGACAAACTAGCTTCCTTGAATGAGTGCCCCAAGGAAGAATTCACCACCTCGTGCACTTGCGGTGCGCCACACAGGACTTCCTTTGCCAAGTTTGTCTCGAACGGTGCTGGGTCCTATGAAGGGTTTGTTTGGCTCTTGGCCCAAACCATTTTTGATGTGCATGAATAGGTAGCCATTCTTGCCGACATGCTGCCGTCGTCTGGAACCAACATTGGTTTAAGTTCTGAAGTCCTGACTCCCCGCATCGTGGCACTTTTAGAACACCTTTATGCGTGCAGTGAAGGCAAACAAAAACACGGGTGTCTTGGCCTTGTAATCATCAGACCCGAGCCTCTCTACCATGGTGGCCAAGGAAATGGATTGGGGTGTTTGCTCGACAACCACGAGCACCTTTTGAGGCGAAACCAACTTTTCCAGGATGGCCATTGCCGTGGGGACGTCCAGGGTCTCCGAATGAAGCCCCACCATGGCGGTGTGGAACTCGGTGGGGACGTGACATACTGACCCACCGCACCTCGCTTGTCGTAGCGCTTACGGCCGAGCAAGTGCACCTTGCCCACCCCAAAGAGAGACGCGGTGCGAATGATGCCCCCAATGTTAATGTCGCCGGACAGGTTCAAGCAAATGACTTGAACCTCGTCGGCAATGGACGACGTGTAAAGGTCTGCAAGGGCCTTGACGCCAAGGTGGCTCAAGGCGTCCTTGACATTGTGCTTGGTTTGTGTTTTGCTTGAACCTCTGGTGTCGACACATGCAATAACGGCAATGGCAATGCCAATGGCAATGCTGATGAACACGATGAACATATAGAATAAATAAAAAGTGATTTAAAGGCGTTTTGCCAGGGCCCCAATTTCAGCCAAAGGCTTGGATGTGCCAATGGCCTTGGCAAGAGCCAAGACACGCGGGCAAAGACTGTCCTTGGCAACACCAGCTTTTGCCAAGTCATTCAGAAAAATGTCCAAGCATTCTTCCCGGTAGGCCTTGATTGTGTCGTGTGGATTGTCACCCCGTGCCTGTCCGTGCTTGAACATGGCCTCGTGGTCCGGGTAATCCATGGGAGAAAACAAGGAATGCACCGTCACGTAAAACCCCCACCAGTCATCCCGCACAAAATCGTCAAAGCTCAATTTCTGGCCAGCAAAGGTCTTGTACCGCATGCCAATGTCAATGGTTGAATAGCCCCCATGCCAAATGGAGGCTGGCTCCAGAGGGTGCCCCGCGCAGGTGGGGTAGGACGTCAGGTTGAGGGCGGACACCAGTGCGGGGTTGAGACAGGTGTGCCCAAAGTCAACGAGGTAGACGCCGACGGGTGAGTCCGCACCAGTGTGGCCGTACATCATGTTGGATGGTTTGACGTCGCCGTGGGCGACATTGTGGGTGTGAAGTTCGTGAAGGACTTTGGCCAAGGGCACCAGGACTTGGGTGCACAGGGTTTTCAAAAAGTGTGTGTCTGTCGGGTTTTCCAGGTAGGTGGACAGCAAGTCAAACACTTCGACTGGTTTTTGAAAAATGGGTTTTCCAAGTTGTTTGGGTGGTTTCGGTGGAGATGGGGGGGTGGGCGAAAAGAGGGCAAGTCGTTTCGATGGAGATGGGGAGGTGGGTGAAAAGAGGGGAGAGGTGTACACGTGGCCTGGAGGCGTCGTGGGGTTGTAGTTGGTTGCTTTGGCTTTGGCTTTGGCTTTAGCCCACCCCTTGGATGCATCAAAGGGTGAAACGCGGGTCACGTCAAAGGGAGAGGCGTCTGTCTTGGCCAACGAGGCGCCCACGATGCGGTCCATGACCAGGTAAGCGACGGGTAAAGAGGAAGACGAAAGGCCAGTAAAGCAGCCGTAGTATCCTGGCAAGTGGTCACGCAAAAAAGGGTTGCGCTGTCGCAAAAGCATCAGGTAGCGCATGATTCGTGTTTCCTTTTTGACTTCTTCCAGGTTGCTTTGTTCTTCCAAGGTCACTTCCTTGATGACCACCGGGTGCATGGCGAGGTCGACAGGCTCGAGGTCGACAGGCTTGAGGTCCATTTTTTTAAAGGACGCATTGGTGAGTGTTTGAAAGGCGGGTTTGGCCATGGCGCCCACCACAAACCCAAAGGCACCCGCTTGGCTCAGGGGCGCGTAGGACTCAAACATGAAATACTTGTCGAGTGAATCGCCGTGTTCTAGGACCGGACAATCACAAATTTTGGGGATTGCAGTTGCAAACGGCGTGTGTTTGCCGCCGTCTCGGAGACCTCCAAGGCGAAGGGGCGGGGGACGACCTGCCATGTTTATTTTAAATACCCAATTTTACTTTAAAAACTTTGAAATGCTAAGACGGTATATTTGGTGACGCCTTGGTTTTGGTGAGGGGGTTTAAGTAACGTGCAGGGAGGATGATTATTAAGAAGCAAAGAATGACCTGACATAGGAACATTCAAAAAGTGCATCTTAGACCAATTTGGTTGCGATGGCCCAACGGTTCGGGCGGGCGATTCAAGATCGTCTCTTTTACGCAAGTGGGTTCGACTCCCACCGCAACTAATATCTATGGCTCTGTAGTTCAACGGCAGAACGGGTGGCTGTTAACCACCTAACGAAGGTTCGACTCCTTCCGGAGCCGTGTCATGTGCGAGGATAGTTTAATGGTAGAATACATGGTTTGGATCCATGGGATCGGAGTTCGATTCTCCGCCCTCGCCATCAACCTTAAGGTTGCCTCACACATACGTAATTCAGTGGCAGAATACTTGGTTTCCACCCAAGCAATGGGGGTTCGATTCCCTCCGTATGTAGTATTCCACAATACCCATGTCGTCTAAAGGCTAAGATAGCGGGCCTTCATCCCGTTGATCAGGGTTCGAGTCCCTGCATGGGTGCTTTTAAAACATGTACACGAAGCTAAGTGGCCAAGCAATGGATCGCAGGTCCAAAGAAAGTAGGTTCGATTCCTGCCGTGTATTAGCTCCAAAAAAGCTGCTATGGTGTACCGGCCGCATACCTGAGTGAAGTTCAGAGGGAGACAGTTCGACTCTGTCTAGCAGCACAATATATACTACATGCCTCTGTAAGACAACGGTTAATCTACGGGATTCTTAATCCCGGAATCGGAGTTCGATTCTCCGCAGGGGCAATATTTAAAAACGGTCTCGTAGTGTAGCGGTCATCACAGTGGGCCTTGACCCCATTGACGGAGGTTCGACTCCTCCCGGGACCTTCAATCCATGTCGTCTAAAGGCAAGATAGCGGGTTCTCAACCCGTTGATCAGGGTTCGAGTCCCTGCATGGATGTTTAAAACAATGGCACATTGGTGTAACGGAAACACAGAAGCCTCATGAGCTTCGGCTGCCAGTTCGATTCTGGCATGTGCCTTTCAACTTTGGGAATGTAGCTCAATGGCAGAGCAATTGCTTGTGGATAGACATTTGTCAAACAATACGCAGCAGACGAGGGTTCGATTCCCCCCATTCCCTCATAATAAGTGGTGATGTAATATAATGGTAGTAGCTGCGGTTGTCGGCCGCTGAGTGTGGGTTCTATTCCTGCCGTCACCGGCTAAAAAAACCAATGGACCCGTAGTTTAACGGTCAGAATTTCGCTCTAATAAAGCGAAGATGGGAGTTCAATTCTCCCCGGGTCTAAACATAAATACCGTGGGGACATGGTGTAAGGGTAGCATCGCAGTTTCCAACTCTGCTGGATACGGTTCGAGTCCGTATGTCCCCATTTAAATACATGGTGAATCCTTGATGTAGTGGCCGCATACCGGACTTTTGATCCGAGTTGAAGGGGTTCAATTCCCCTAGGGTTCAAACACAAATGACGTAGCACACATTGACCTTGTGGGTTCGATTCCCATCTATGCAGAAAAACCATTGTGAATGCATAGTTGTCCCATTGGTAAGGGAGCTTGTGCTTGAATTACAAGTGGTTAATGTGTTTGTAGGGTAAAATCCTGCCTACGTCTGTGATTTATTCACCTGACATGGTGTAATGGAAGCACAAGGGATTGTAGTCCCCTTGGACTGAGTTCGATTCTCAGTGTCGGGATAAAAAAAAGCTTATGTGGTATTTCAACCCTTAAGCAAAGCTTATGTGGTATTTCAACCCTTAAGCAAAGCTTATGTGGTCTAATGGTATGATTTCATGTTGCCATATTTTGTTCGCAAAGACATGAAGAACCGAGTTCAATTCTCGGCATAAGCACACGGTGCCACCATAGTTCAATGGTAGAATAGGTGTTTAGTAAACACTTGATGAAAGTTCGATTCTTTCTGGTGGCAACAAAAAAGCCAGGGATTCCCTAACGGTTCGGGGGGCACGTTTAGGCCGTGCTGCTATGCAAGCGGTGTTCGACTCACCGTCCTGGTATTTTAACGCGTCTGACGTCGTATAAAGGTTAGTACACATGCCTGTCACGCATGTAATCAGGGTTCAAGTCCCTGCGTCAGAGTACATTAATAACGCGAGGATAGTACAGTGGAAGTATACATGCTTAGGGAGTATGTGACCGGAGTTCGATTCTCCGTCCTCGCCACACATAAAAAAAGGTAAACGTGGGGAAGGTACCCCAGTCGGTGTGCTACACTGATCCTGCGAAAGCAGAACAGTTCGAGTCTGTCGTTTACCTTTTTCCAATCAAATCACGGAACAAGGCCTGCGATTTCCCAACGGTTCGGGAGCTACATTAAGGGTGTAGCGCAATAAAGCAAAGTCAGTTCAACTCTGGTGGCAAGCATTTATGGCGGAAACAAGCCTTTCATATGAAGGGCCTTTCGTATAACGGAATTACACCTCCTTGGCATGGGGGAAATGGCAGTTCGATTCTTCCAAGGTCCATGGTCCATTCGTCTAATGGTTAGGACGCAAGATTCTGATTCTTGAGGTAGTGGTTCGATTCCACTATGGACCTTCATCATGAAAACCTGCCTCTCTGGTGTAATGAAAGCACAAGAGTCTTCGAAGCTCTTGGTAAGGGTTTGATTCCCTTGGGAGGCTTTCCATTAAACACTTTGCTCTCCTGGTGTAATGGCAGCACACAAGTCTACGGAACTTGGGGCAAGGGTTCAATTCCCTTGGAGGGCTATTTTGTTAATGTTTGGGTGATGTTTAATGTTTGAGAGGGGGGGATGGTGATGTTTCACACTCGCCGATTTGCAATCGGCGAGGTTAGGTTAGATTCCTAGCTTCTCCATACACTTACGATTCCCCAACGGTTAGGGGGTCTGGTTTAAGCCCAGCCGCTTCAGCAAAGTCGGTTCGACTCCGGCCGCAAGTAAAAACACAAGAGCTCTGTAGTTTAATGGCAAAACATTCCTCCGACACGGGAAAGAAGAAAGTTCGATTCTTTCCAGAGCTAACACATATATATACCCGTGTGGTGTAACGGATAGCATACAGGATTTCTAATCCTGGTGGACAGGGTTCGACTCCCTGCACGGGTTTTCACACACATCCGCCACGGCTTGTGGACTGGCGTCTTATAAGCGCCATGAAAGGGTTGGAGTCCCTTCGGATGGATTCAGAAAGGCACTGCAACTCTTTAATTCGGTTCGATCCCGAAACTAGTTCTCTTGGACTGGTCCTAACATGGTAGGATTTCACAAATCCAAACCCTTCACCTCGGTGAAAAGGGTAGGATTTCACAAACCTTTCTAGTTTTCTTTGCCAGAGTTGTCCTCAGTGGTGGAGGTGCTTCGATGGCCAGCACCGGCCAGCGAGGTGCTTCGATGGCCAGCACCGGCCAGCGAGGTGCTTCGATGGCCAGCACCGGCCAGCGAGGTGCTTGTTTCGAAAACAAGTGGTCGAAAGACCTTGTAGGTTCGAATCCTGCTTCTAGGGGTGTTAAAACGGTCTTTAGACCACCCGGCGGTGGTATCTCCCTTACACGGAGAATGTGGCGAGTTCGATTCTCGCAGAGACCTTTATTTTTACATTTCAAGAACATTCATTTTTGGAACTTGGCAAATGTTTCAACATGAGTGACAATGGTATTCAAAAGCGATGTTGACATGTCGT
>Ga0180434_10002046_pt1 | contig 27743 bp, 22 predicted proteins | sample SS_ome_7_FD_132453 | JGI IMG/M metagenome (GOLD analysis project Ga0180434, IMG submission 132453) | Hypersaline lake sediment archaeal communities from the Salton Sea, California, USA - SS_1_D_2 metaG | ecosystem: Environmental > Aquatic > Non-marine Saline and Alkaline > Hypersaline >... | reverse complement strand
TTCTCTGCCTCCATGTAGGCCGCGGCCAGGATCTCCTGCCGCTCCTTGTCGGCCTCCGCGCGGATCTTGATGGCCTCCTCCTCGCCCTCGGAGCGATACTTCTTCGCCGTGCGCTCGCGTTCGGCGCGCATGCGGTCGAACACGCTCTGCTTGTTCTGCTCCGGGAAGGCAAGGCGCTTCATTCGTACGTCTGCCACCTCGATGCCAAAGCTGGTCTCGGCCGTCGTCCTGCAGCCCTCGGCCACGCCCTCCATGATCTCCGAGACCTTCATCGAATCCGCGTTCGTCGATATCAGCGCGTGAAGGGGGTACCGCCCCAGCGCCGCGCCCAGCTCGGACGCGATGATGTCCGCCATCCTCACCTCTGCCCCGTCACGATCGTTCACTGTCTCGAAAAACTTCGAGGGGTCCGCTATCCGCCAAGCGACGAAGGCGTCGACCACGACGTTCTTCTTGTCGTTCGTCAGGAACTCCGTCGGCTTCGGGTCGTACACCAGAAGCCTGCTGTCGAAGAACCTGATCGCCTGGACCGGCTGCGGCAGCTTCCAGTTCAGCCCGGCCTCAGTGACGACTCGCACCGGCCTGCCGAACTGCGTCACGATCGCCGTCTTGGTCTCGTCGACCACGAAGACCGTGGTCTTGAGGACCAGGAGCAGGACGATCACGATCGCCACCGTGTAATAGCGCTTCCTGACCACTGTGCCTCCCTGACGTCTTGTGTGTCTCTCGTCTGCGCGGCCGGGCGTTTCGTGCGACCGTGCGCCGCTCGCTTACCGCTAGTCCCGGACAGCCGATTCGGGCGTTAGTGCGCGATCGAGCACCCGGATGTCGTACCCTTCGAGCTCGATGTCAGCGCTAACGATGTACTTCTCCACGCCCGCGAGCAGCTCCTCCATCGTCTCAAGATACAGTCGCACCTCGGTGACTTCCTTCGCGCTCCGGTAACGCCCCGCCATGGTCGTGAACCGGTCGGCGTCCCCGCGCGCTCTGTCCACGCGGTCGGTCCTGTAGCCCTCCGCCTCCAGAACGAGTCTGCGGGCGTCTCCCCGTGCCGCCGGGACCGTCTGGTCCATGTAGGCGAGCGCCTCGTTGATTATGCGGCTCTTGTCCTCTCTCGCACTCGCAACGTCCCGAAAGGCCGGCACGACCTCGAGCGGCGGGTGGACGTCCTGCAGCCTGACGGCGATGACCTCGACCCCGGCAGACACGGCCTCGAGGTGCTGCTGAACCGACGTCCTGATGTCCAGTTCGAAGCTGTCTCGGCGGGCGGTCACGACGTCGTCGAGCGACATCGTCCCGGCGACGCGCGTCATGACGTCCTCGGCCGAGAAACGAACGAGATCCTCGGTCTCGGCGATGTTGAACAGGTAGCTGCGTGCGTCGCGCACCCGATAGAAGACCACGACGTTCATGTCGACAATGTTCTCGTCTCCCGTCAGACGGAGAGCCTCTTCGGGTATTTTCTCGTACGTGCCGGCGGCGTGGCGGCTCTCCCAAAGGGTCGCGTAGAACTCGGCCGCCACCGCGTTGATGGAACGCGGTATGTCGCGGGTCCGGAACCCGACCTCGAGCCTGCGCACCTTCTGAAGCTCGATCCGGACTACGCGGTCGATGGGCCACGGCGCCTTGAGGTGCACGCCGGGCGGAAGCGTTTCGTCGAGCGCGCGGCCCCACCTCATGACCACACCGGCCCTGCCGGGGCCCACGAACGTCACGCTCGTGCAGACCCACACGACCAGGACGACCGCCGCGGCCCACCAGGCGAACTGCTTGAGCCACCCGGGTCGCCGCGCGTGCTCGCACGCGCTCCGACACAGCGCCGCGAGCCCGAATCGCTCGAGCCAGGCCCGGATGATTCGCAGCGGTCGAGTGTTCAACACTTCGGCGAGAGACTGCGCCTGCGCGGTCGTTCCCTCGCGCAGTCCGCGCACCGACGCGGCCGCGATCACGATGCCCGACTCGACGATGAAGAGAGCGACCACGCCCGCCGCCAGGCGGTCGAGCGGTATGCCGATCGCGTGACCCATGAGGCCCACGACGACGGCGCACGTGGTCAGCGTGTCCATGCGAGAGTGATACCCGTCCGCGATCAGGCTGATGCTGTCGGTCTCGCGGCCCACGTGGAGCTTGTACTGCGCGGCGTAGTAGGAGACGAGCGCCGCGACGAGGCTGCCACCGATGGCGACGGGCAGGTTCCGTATCGGTGCGTCGGTAACGGTGGAGACCTTCTGGAATATGCCGACGGCCGCCCAGAGGATGAGCGCCGCGATGATGAGCCCGACGACGTTCTCCGCGACCGCCAGATTGACCCGGCTCTCGCGGTTCGAGATGCGCGACCCCGCCCACACGAGCGCGGACGCCACCACGTCGGACGCCGAGTGCCAGGCGTCGGCCACGAGCGCCAGGCTGCCCGACAACAGGGCGAGCACGACCTTGAGGAGGACCAGCCCGACGTTGATCCCTATCGAGACCACCGCCGTGCGTTCGACTCGGTTCACAGTCCTATTCCTCGCTGGCCACGCAGGCCACGTCCACTACCCGGTCGCCCTTGCCAAGATTGATGACGCGGACGCCCTGCGTGTTCCTTCCTATCAGAGAGATGCCCTTGACCGGAAGACGTATCATGACGCCCTCCGCGGTCATGATCATGACCTCGTCCTTCTCGTTGACTATTCTTATCGCGACGACACGACCGTTCCTCTTGTTGGCCTTTATCGAGATGACGCCCTTGCCGCCGCGCTTGATCACGCGGTAGTCGGATATCGTCGTGCGCTTGCCGTAGCCGTGCTCGGTGATCGAGAGGACCGTGCCCTCCTCACCGACCGTCACGCCCATGCCGACGACCTCGTCGCCCTTCTCGAGGAGCGTGCCGCGCACGCCGCGCGCGGTCCGGCCCATCTCGCGGAGATCGCTCTCCTTGAACCGGATGGCTTTCCCCAGGCGCTTCGCGAGCAGGATGTCGTGGCCGCCGTCCGTGATGGCGGCGTCTATGAGCTCGTCGCCCTTGTCGATGTTGATCGCGCGAATGCCGCCCCGTCTGGGGTGCGAGAACTGCGACAGGCGCGTCTTCTTGACCACTCCCCTACGAGTCGCCATCACCACGAAGTGCTCGTCGTCGAACTCCCTCGCGGTGATGAAGGTCGAGATCGTCTCGTCCTTCTTCAGCTGAAGCAGGTTGACGATCGCCTTGCCCTTCGCCGCGCGGCCCGCCTGCGGGATCTCGTGCACGCGCAGCCAGTAGGCCTGACCGTTCTGCGTGATGAAGAGGATGTAGTCGTGCGTCGACGCGATGAACATGTGCTCGACGAAGTCCTCTTCCTTGGTGCCCATCGCAGTCACGCCCTTGCCGCCCCTGCGCTGCCTGCGGTAGGTCCCGACGGGCAACCGCTTGATGTAGCCCGTGTGCGAGATCGAGATCGCCATGTCCTCCTCGGCGATCAGGTCCTCGATGGAGAAGTCGGTCGTCGCCTCGATGACCTCGGTGCGCCGTTCGTCGCCGTAGGCTTCGGCCGCCGCGGTGACGTCCTCCTTGATGATCGCCAGCACCTTTGCCCGGCTCTCGAGGATGCCCTTGAGCGTGGCGATGAGCTTGATGATCTCCTTGTACTCCTCCTCGATCTTCTTGCGCTGCAGTCCGGTCAGCCGCTGCAGCCGCATGTCCAGGATCGCCTGCGCCTGGATCTCGGAGAGCTTGAACTTCTTCATCAGGCCCGCGCGCGCAACGTCGACGTCCTTCGACTTCTTGATCAACTGGACGATCTCGTCGATGTGGTCGAGCGCCTTCTTGAGTCCCTCGAGAATGTGGGCCCGCGCCTCCGCCTTCGCGAGGTCGAACTTCGTCCTGCGGACGATGACTTCCTCGCGGTGCGCGACGTACTGCGACAGCATCTCCTTGAGGGTCATCACCTTCGGCACGCCGTCGACCAGCGCCAGCATGATGGCGCCGAACGTCGTCTGCAGCTGCGTGCTCTTGTAGAGCTGGTTGAGGATGACGTTCGCCTGCGCGTCTCGCTTCATGTCGATCACGACGCGCACGCCGTCACGATCTGACTCGTCGCGGATGTCGCGTATGCCTACGATCTTGCCGTCTCGAACGAGGTTGGCGGTCGCCTCTATCAGGTTGGATTTGTTGACCATGAACGGGATCTCGGTGACGATGATGCTCTCGGACCCGTTCTGATGAACCTCGATGTTGGCGCGCGCCCTGACGACGATGCGGCCGCGACCCGTGAGGTAGGCGTCGCGTACGCCCTGACGGCCGAAGATGATCCCGCCCGTGGGAAAGTCGGGCGCCTGCACGATCTCGAGCAGCTCCTCATCGCCCAGCTTCGGGTTGTCGATGAGCGCGACTATGCCCTCTACGAGCTCATTCAGGTTGTGGGGAGGTATGTTGGTCGCCATCCCGACCGCGATACCCGCGGCGCCGTTCATCAGCAGGTTCGGAAGCTTCGCCGGAAGAACGACCGGCTCCTCGCGCGTCCCGTCGTAGTTCGGCACGAAGTCGACCGTGTCCTTCTTGAGGTCCTCCATCAGGTCCTCGGACACGCGCGTCATCCGCGCCTCGGTGTACCGCTCGGCCGCCGCGCTGTCGCCGTCGATCGAGCCGAAGTTGCCCTGTCCGTCGACGAGCGGGTTCCGCAGCGAGAAGTCCTGCGCCATGCGGACCATCGCGTCGTAGATGGCCGCCGTCCCGTGCGGGTGGTAGTTGCCGTTGACGTCGCCGGAGATCTTGGCCGACTTCCTGTACGGCTTGTTGTGCGCGAGCCCCAGCTCGTCCATCGCGACGAGGATGCGCCGCTGCACCGGCTTCAGGCCGTCCCGTACGTCCGGCAGCGCGCGCGACACGATCACGCTCATCGCGTAATCGATGTAGGACTTCTTCATCTCGTCTTCGATGACGATGGGAAGGACCTTCTCACTCGTCGGCATTCGTTCCTCTTGAAGTGGTCTAGATGTCCAGGTTGCGCACCTGCTTCGCGTGCGTCTCTATGAACTTGCGCCTCGGCTCGACCGCGTCTCCCATGAGGATGTTGAAGATGTGGTCGGCCTCCGCGGCGCTCTCTATCGTCACCTCGAGCATCACGCGACGCTCGGGGTCCATCGTAGTCGCCCACAGCTGGTCCGGGTTCATCTCACCGAGACCCTTGAAGCGCTGGATGTGCGCGCCGTCAGCCCCCAGCCGCTTGAGTACCCTGTTCTTCTCCTTCTCGTCATACGCGTAGAGCTCCTCCTTGCCCTTCTTGATCTTGTAGAGTGGGGGCTGCGCGATGAAGAGGTGCCCGGTCTCGATGAGCTCGGGCATGTACCTGTAGAAGAACGTGAGCAGCAGCGTGCGGATGTGCGCGCCGTCGACGTCGGCGTCCGTCATGATGATGGTCTTGCCGTAGCGGAGCTTCTCGAGGGAGAACCCGCTGTCGTCCTCGCCGTTGTCGCCGTCGCCACCCGCGCCGCTGACACCGGTTCCGAGCGCGGTGATGATGGTCCCGATCTGCTCGTTGCCGAAGACCTTGTCTAGCCGCGCCTTGAAGACGTTGAGGATCTTGCCGCGGAGCGGCAGGATCGCCTGGAAGCGGCGGTCGCGTCCCATCTTCGCCGAGCCGCCGGCCGAGTCGCCCTCCACCAGGTAGAGCTCGCAGAGCTCCGGGTCGGTGATCGAGCAGTCCGCGAGCTTGCCGGGAAGGGAGCTGCCCTCTAGAACCGACTTCCTTCTCGCCAGGTCGCGCGCCTTCCGCGCCGCCATGCGCGCCTGCGAGCTGGCCACGGCCTTCGACACGATCTTCTTCGCGACAGAGGGTGTCTCCTCGAAGAACTCCTGCAGCCCCTCCCCCGCGATCGACGCGACGAGCCCCTTGATCTCGCTGTTGCCGAGCTTGGTCTTGGTCTGACCCTCGAACTGCGGCTCCTTGACCTTCACGCTCACGACGGCCGCCAGCCCCTCGAGGCAGTCGTCGCCCGAGACGGGCTTACCGCTCTTCCCGAACAGATTGTTCTTCTCGCCGTAGGTATTGATGGTGCGCGTCAGCGCCTGCTTGAACCCCGTCAGGTGCGTGCCGCCCTCTATTGTATTGATGTTGTTCGCGTAGCTGTGAATGCTCGGGCGATAGGAGTCGTTGTACTGGAGGGCGATCTCGACTACCGTGTCGTCCCGCTCGCGCTCGAAGTGAACGACCTTCTTGTGAAGGACGTTCGTGTTCTCGTTCATGAACTTCACGAACTGCTTGAGGCCGTCATTGAAACGGAACTCCGCCTCGTCGTCGCTTCTGTCGTCCGACACGGCGATCGTCAGTCCGGCGTTCAGGAACGCGAGCTCGCGACAGCGCGCCGTGACGATCTCGAAGTCGAAGTCCGTCTCCTCGAAGACCTCCGGGTCGGGCAGGAAGGTCGTCTTGTTCCCGCTCTTCTTGCGCTTGCCCGCAGGTTTCACCTTCGAATCAGGCACGCCCCGATTGTAGCTCTGCGTGTAGACCGTGCCTTCGCGCGAGACCTCGACCTTGCACCACTCGGACAGCGCGTTCACGACCGAGACTCCGACGCCGTGCAGACCGCCCGAGACCTTGTAGCTCGACTTGTCGAACTTGCCGCCCGCGTGCAGCACGGTCATGACCACCTCGAGGGCGGACTTCTTCTGTGTCGGGTGCCTGTCGACGGGGATGCCGCGACCGTTGTCCTCGACAGTCACGCTGCCGTCCTTGTGAAGCGTCACTGATATCTTGTCGCAGAACCCTGCCATCGCCTCGTCCACCGAGTTGTCCACCACCTCGTAGATGAGGTGATGAAGGCCTCGGCGGCCGGTATCGCCGATGTACATGGCCGGGCGCTTGCGAACCGCCTCCAGGCCCTTGAGCACCTGGATGTGCTTCGCGTCGTAGCTCTTGTCGTCCTTCTTGGCCTCGAGCGGGAACCCGTCGACGACGGCGTGGTCGATCGCGTTGGACGCGGCCTTCGCCTTCTTCGTCTTCGCCGCCGGCTTCTTCGCGGCCGACTTCTTAGGCGTCTTCTTCGGTGTCGCCTTCCCCGCCGGCTTCTTCGACGCGGACTTCTTCGGGGCCGCCTTCTTCTTCGCCGCACCCGTCTTCTTCGCGGCGGCCTTGCGTGTCGTGTTCGCCGGTGACTTCTTCGCGGTCTTCTTCGAAGGGGCCTTGGCGCGCGACTTCGCGGCGGCCTTCTTTGAGGTCGCCTTCTTGGTCGTCTTGGGCTTCTTCGCCGCGCCCTTCTTGGCGGCCTTCTTCTTACCCTTCGCCATGGCCTTCTTCTTTGCGATTGCGACCGGAGGCGCCATATGGTCTCGCTCCCCCAAGCACGAAGTGGACGTTGTCTATCGCCTTCCGCCCTATGCGGGCATTGATCTCCCGCAGGATGTTCCTTTTCATCAGCGTCAGTTCCTGCGACCAGACCGAGCTGTCGACCTCGACGAAGAGCAGTCCCCCGTCGACCCTGACAGCGCGCGCGTGTTCGGCGACCCGCCTTCCGACGATGTCCGCCCACTCTATCACCGCGCGCTGTTCGGAGAGCTTCTTCGAGAGGCCGAGGTCACGGATGACGTCGGTCAGTATCTTACCGATCGGCTCTGCCCATCTCGTCTGTCTCACTGTCGCGTCACTCCACCGGCGTCCACCCGGAAGCTCACGCTGCCGTCGACGCCCTCCATCGCCGCGCTCGGCCGCGTCGACGTCATCAGCGCCTGGCCAAGTCCGGCGACCAGTTCCACGAGAGCCTCCGCGCGCCGGTCGTCGAGCTCGGACATGATGTCGTCCAGGAGCACCACCACGCCACGCTCGTCGGAATCCAGAACCGCGGCCTCTCCCAGCTTGAGCGCGATCGCCGCGGTGCGGTGCTGACCCTGGGACCCGAAGGTCCTTAGCGTCCGGCCTCCCAGCCTCACCTCGAGGTCGTCGCGGTGCGGGCCCACCAGAGTGAAGCCGCGCCTTCGCTCGTCGGCGGCCACGCGCTCCAGAGCCTCTTGGAAAGATGCCCTGGCGGCCTCCTCGCTCAGGGGCCCGGCGTCGTCGGCCCCGTTCCCGGCTCTCTTGTCTGTCGAGCACTTGTACCTGAGCGCGATGGACTCGCCGTCCGCGATGGCCTCGTGAAATCGCCCCACCGATTCGGACATCCTCGGCATGAGCGCGGCCCTGCCGGCTATGACCCTGCTCCCGTAGTCGACGAGCCGCTCCGTCCAGACGCCGACCAGTCGTTCGCTCTCCTCTTCGGGCGCCCACGAGAGCAGCGCCTCGTTCCGCTGCCTCAGAGTCCGCCGGTAGTTCGACAGCGCCGAGAGGTACGCTGGGTCGAGCTGGCAGAGGGTCATGTCCAGGAGCTTGCGCCTCTCTGACGGCCCGCCCTTAGTGAGCCACGTGTCCTCCGGGCAGAACCACGCGACCCGGAGCACTCCGACCAGCTCAGACAGCAGCGGGCGCCTCTCGCCGTCGAACGTGACCTCCTTGCGACCTCCGCGCTCGTACGTCAGCTTGCTCGTGCGCACCGACGCGTCGGACACAATGTCACCGCTCACCCCGAACGCGCTCGACCCCCACCGTATGACCTCGGAGTCGTTCGAGCCGCGCAGCGACCGCGCGACCGCGAGGTACGACACCGCTTCCAGAATGCTCGTCTTGCCTGAGCCGTTGGTTCCGGTGAAGAAGTTGACGCCGTCGCCCAGCTCCAACTCCAGGTGTTCGTAGTTCCGGAAGTCGCTGAGCCGCAGCGTCCTGACCCACACCTGGAAGCCCCCTCGAACTACGACGTCAGCCGAAGCGGCATGAGCAGGCAGAGGTACTCCTCCCCCTCCGGCTCCTCCGCCGCGCTGATGATCGCGGCGCCCACCGCCGTCCCGAGCGACACGCGTATCGTCTCGGAGTCGATGTGCTTCAGTACGTCGAGGAGGTAGTTCGCGTTGTAGCCGACCTCCATCGCGTCGGAGCTGAACGTCCCGGGTATCTCCTCGCGCGCCTCCCCGACGTCAGGGGTGGACACGACGAGTTCCACCTTCTTCTTCGACAACGTCAGCCTCACCTGGTGCGTCAGCGTGTCCGCCAGTACCGCAACACGGCGGACGGCGCTCGTGAGACTGCCGCGCTCGACTACAAGTTCCTTGTCGTTGTCCTTCGGGATCACCTGGCGGTAGTTCGGGAAGGGACCCTCGAGCAGCCGCGAGTTGATGGTCGTCTCGCCGATGAAGAAAGCGACGTGGTTCTCGTGAACCGACACGCTGACCGTGTCGTCTCCCTCGGCCGATATGATCCGCACCGCGTGCGAGAGCGCCTTCGGCGGGACGATCATGTTCTTTCCAGCCAGGGCCTTGAAGTCGCCCTTGGTCTTGAATGTAGCCAAGCGGTGACCGTCCGTCGCCGTCATACCCATGTTGTCGGCCGCGAACTCCCAGATCGCGCCGTTCAGGGACGGGCGCGTCTCGTCCTTGGAAGTGCAGAAACTCACCTTGTCGACCATTCGAGAGAGCGTGGCGGACTCGACGGAGAACGCGCTGGCCCGATCGCTCTTCGGCAGCGAGGGGAACTCCTCCGTCGGTATGCCGACGATCTTGAACTTGCTCTTCCCCGCCTTGATCGCGATCTCCTCGCCCTCGGCCGTCAGCGCGACGTCCACGTCCCCGAGCTCGCGGACGATCTCCGCAAACCGCTTCGCCGGCAGCGTCACGCTCCCACCATCTTCGACCGCCGCTTCCGCTCCCGTTGTCACCGTCATGTCGAGGTCGGTCGCCGTCAGGAAGATCCTCTTCTGCTTCTTGTCGACCTCGAGAAGGAAGTTGGCGAGTACCGGAAGGGTGGTCTTTGGAGAGACCACCGCGAGAACCCGCTGGATCGCCTTGTCCAAACTCTGTCGCGGGATGGAGAACTTCATGAGCTACCTCCAGGGGGTGCGCACTGCACGTACGAGCGCGGAATCGGGACGCACTTCGCCACCGACGACGGGGCTTCGCCTTCGGGCGTCATTATAGGGTCGCGCGCGTGAGACCTGCAAGGCAAAAGGCCGCGGCTGGAGCCTTCGCTTGCGGTGTTCCCGTGTCGTTGAGTCGCCCCTCTCCGACGGCCGTTATGTCTGGTGTCGATGTTCACAACCACTGCAGTTCTACTCCTCATAGATACAAGTACCGCAGTAGTAGTAGGAGCTGTGGAGATGTTGATACCGGACGGGCCTGCGGTGTGTCCGTTCAGCACGTCCCGCACCATGGGCTCTTTCCGAGCGCTCGGCGTGAACTCGATCGCGGGGCCCGTGGAGAGTCCTCTGCACAACGGTGGCGCTTGTCCCGCCCGCTCCACACCTGCCCCGAGTTGTCCAGCGTTCTCCACGCTTCTCCCCCTCTCCCCCACACACCGTCCAACACGCGCATGCCGGCGGGACTCGGGCGCGAGGGTGCTTCGGGCGACCCGCCGGGGGCGGTTCCACAAAGACCGGACGCGGCCCCGTTCGCAGGGGAACGGGGCCGCAGGTCGATCGTGCTGGGGACTTGCTGTCCGCGCGCTCGCCGCGTGCCGGCTCCCTAGGCGGTTCTCAGCATGCGACGGAGGTTGTCGACGTCGCGCTGGGTCTGCCCGGGATGGGCGACCTCGTCGGCGATCTTGCGCTGCGCGTGGAGGACCGTCGTGTGGTCCCGGCCCCCGAAGTGCTCCCCCACCTGCGCGAGGGAGAGATGGGTGAGCTCACGGGCGAGATACATGGCGACCTGCCGGGCGTGTGCTATCTGACTGGCCCGGCCGCGCGCCTTCATCTTCTCTACTGGCACACCGAAGGTCTCGGCCACGGCCTGCTGGATGCGCGTGACCGATATGGGGCCTCTAGGCGCCCCGAGGAACTCGCTCAGCACCTCTTTGGCCAGGTCCTCGGTTATCTCGCTGCCGGTGAGACTTGAGAAGGCTAAGAGCCGGACGAGCGACCCCTCCAGCTCGCGGATATTGGACGTAACACAATTGGCTATCAAATGGATTACGTCATTGGGAATCGAAATCCCGTCCAGCTCCGCCTTCTCGTGGAGAATTGCTATCCTTGTTTCCAGGTCCGGTGGCTGGATGTCCGTCACGAGGCCGGATTCGAACCTCGAGACCAGACGTTCCTCCAGCGTTGCGATCTGCTTCGGCGGCCTGTCGCTCGTCATCACTATCTGCTTGTGAGCGAGGTAGAGCGCGTTGAAGGTGTGGAAGAACTCCTCCTGCGTGCTCTCCTTGCCTGCCAGGAACTGCACGTCGTCTATCAGGAGGACGTCTTTGCTCCGGTACTTGTCCCGGAACTTCAGAGTGCTGCCGCGCTGGATCGCCGTGATGAGTTCGTTCATGAACGTCTCCGAAGAGACGTAGTACACGGACAGGTCCGGCCGCTTCTCTTTGACGTACGCCCCAATGGCCTGCATCAGGTGCGTCTTGCCCAGCCCCACTCCCCCATAGATAAACAGCGGGTTATATGAGTCGGCGGGTGCCTCCGCCACAGCCATAGTTGCAGCCTGAGCAAAGCGATTGCTATTCCCGACGACAAACGTGGAAAACGTATACCGCGGGTTGAGTTGGCACTCATCGGCCGCTGCTGTGGTCAGTGGCGGAGGTACTTCCCGCCTAGTGGACACTGGTTCGTACTCGTCCGGCCTCTTGTGGGCCACCTGGAAGACGGGGGTCAGGTCGCGACCGGCCGTCTCACCCACCGCACGCCTCACCAGACCCATGTAGTGCTCCTCCAACCAGTCGGCGAAGAAGCGGTTCGGGACCTCTATCCGCACCGCGTCATCCGTGATCTCCACGGCGCGCGTCGGCTCGAACCAGGTCTGGTAGCTCTGGTGCTCCGTTTCCTCACGTATGATCTCGAGGGAACGTGCCCACAGGTCGGTAGCGGTCATTGTGGCCCGCATCGTATCAACAGATGGTTAACAAGTTATCCACAGGCATCAAAAATCGGCGGATTCCCGAGAAAACGAAAGTCGCATGCCAATAGGACGAGCATACATAGACTCCCGACTATCTACAGAATCCCTCCCCAATGTGGATAACTCTGTAAGTGTTTGTCTCGCTTGGACCTGGGGCCGGGCATCTCGGTGTCGTGGGCCGAAGCCAGGGGCGGCGGCCTCCGTGGCTTCTCCAGACCGCCGATTCCGGCCCTTCCTTCCGATCGGCGTCGGCCGCTTATCAACGGCCTTTGTGACGGCGGGGCATAGTAGCACGGAGGCCGAAAATCGTGCAAGCACTTTTTTGTGGTGAGGGGCTTTTTTCCGGGCGTGTGGAGGAAGTGCCCAATGCATGGGGCCTTGTGGACGGAGATCGGCAGCGCACAGGGAGGCCGCGTTGAGGCGTGTGAATCGGCTTGACACCGGGGGGGCGCAATGATAAAGTGTTGGATTCAAGTGGCACCGTCCTGAATGTGGCATTCGAATATCCGAGGAAGAGATGAAGCGCACGTACCAGCCCAAGAAGAGAAGAGGCAAGAGGAAGCACGGATTCCTGAGTCGAAGTTCCAGTCCGGGTGGCAGGAAGGTCCTCGCGCGCAGGCGCACGAAGGGCAGGAAGCGTCTGACGACGCGTTAGGTGATCCAGTGCCGTCACAGAGCCTCAAGAGGTTCCGGAGGGTCAAGCGGCGCGAGACGCTGGACGAGACCATCAGGACGGGACGGGTAGCACGGACCACCTACTTCAGAGTCTGCTACCTGGAGGGAGAGGGACCGCCGGGCGTGGCCTTCCTGGCGGGAAAGAAGGTCGGAGGAGCGGTCAAGAGAAACCGCGCGAAGAGGGTCCTTCGAGAGGCACTCCGAACGAGCAGTGCGGACCTGTCTGGAATTGCGACCCTCGTCTTCATAGCATCCAGTCGAGCGGCCGACGCGCGGTACTCGGACATCAGACAGACGCTTCACGCAGAGCTCCGCCGCATCTCCGACTGCATCAGCTGATGCGGGAATGGGACCGGCCAGGACCGGCGGCCTCGATAGAGCAGATGTCAACTCCGAAGGTGTCTTCCAGGCGTCCCCTGGTAGTGACCAGTGTGCTGGTCGTGCTCATCCGGGCATACCAGCGCCTGGTGTCTCCTTTGCTCCCTGCCAGCTGCCGTTACTCTCCCTCGTGTTCCGAGTACGCCGCGCAGGCGCTCACGCGACACGGGCTCGTGCGTGGTCTCTGGCTGTCCGCGGCGAGGATCGTTCGATGCAACCCCTGGTCCGAGGGTGGCGAGGATCCCGTTCCGGAGTAGCCGGGCCGCCGGGGTGTGTTGTAGGCAGAGAGCCGACGACCCCCGTGTGGTCATTCCAGGAGGAGTGAATGGACGAGAAGCGCGCCATCTTGGCGGTCGTGCTCATCTTCGTCGTGCTGTTCGGGTTCAACTTCTGGCAGAGCCAGCAGCGCGCGAAGGTCGCGGCCGATCAGGCGGGAACGGTAGACGCCGGCGAGCAGGTGGAGTCGGCTCCGTATGTGGATGTTCCCGCCGGGGACGAGGGGGCGCGCGGCTCCACTGACCCCGACGCATCGTCACAGGTCGAGGACGCACAGGGCGAGACGGACACTGGCGAGGCGCCGACCGCGGGCGAATTCGCCGATCGGCCGTCCCCGGAGCGCCTAACCACGATCGAGACGCCGCTGTGGACCGCAACGTTGACGAGCCGCGGGGCAGCGATAGCGTCGTGGGAGCTCGCGGAGTACGCGAACAGGCTGGGGCCAGAGGACGAGCGCGACGGAACGCCGGTAGCGCTGGTCTCGCCGGGCGAGCGTGGACTGGCGATGCAGCTCGACTACGGGCCTACGACGTTCGACGTCGACGCGTGGTCGTTCGAGAGTGACGCTCCCGCGCTGTTAGTGCTGGGGGAGGGTCGACCCAGCGCGGTCGTGACCTACTCTGCGGAGGGACCGGGCGGCGTGCGAGTGGTCCGCGAGTACACGTTCTACGCGGACAGCTACGCGTTCGATTCCTCCGTCAGCGTCGAGGGTCTGACCGAGCCGACCGGGCACCGAAGGGTCTGGGTCGGCTGGCCGGGCGTGAGGCCGACCGAGGTCAAGGAGGACAACCGGGCGGCTGCGTCCGTCGCGCGGGTGGACGGCGGGATCGCGAAGGACGGCCTCGGCAGGTTCAAGGAGACGACGGAGTTCCCGCGCGTCGGTTCCATCGAGTGGGTGACGACGCAGTCGCGGTACTTCGTTGCTGCGCTTGCGCCGGATGGAATCGCGTGCACCGAATCGCGAGCGGTCGGGGACAGGGAGGCGCGGACCGTCGGGTTCAAGGCCGCCGTGCCGATCGAGGAGGCGGGCGGCACGGTGAGGTTCCGGGTCTTCGCGGGACCGCAGGACTACAGGTTGATATCGGAGATGGGTCTGGGGCTCGAGCGCGCTATCGACATGGGGTGGAGCCTCACGAGGCCGCTGTCGGTGTGGGTTCTCAAGGCCCTGGTCTGGGCGCACAACTACATCCCCAACTACGGCGTCATCATCATCCTGTTCTCCATTCTCACGAAGCTTCTCTTCTACAGGCTCACCCACAAGAGCTTCACGGAGATGAAGCGAATGCAGGACCTGCAGCCCAAGCTCAACGCCCTCAAGGAGAAGCACGGCGACGACAAGGAGGTGTTGGCGAAGGCGCAGATGGACCTGTACAAGAAGGAGGGGGTCAATCCTCTGGGCAGCTGCCTGCCTATGCTGCTGCAGATGCCCGTCTTCATCGCGCTCTTCCAGGTGCTCAGAACGACGATCGAGCTCCGCGGCGCGCCCTTCATGTTGTGGATCACAGATCTCTCACAGCCGGACACGATCTTCACCGTCGCGGGTTTCGCGATCCACGTGCTGCCTCTGTTGATGGGAGCGGGAATGCTCCTGCAGCAGAAGTTCACGACGTCGGATCCGAGCCAGGCCGCCATGACGAAGATGATGCCCATCCTCTTCACGGTGCTCTTCTACAACTTCGCGTCGGGACTCGTCGTCTACTGGCTGGTGAACACCGTCCTGAGCATCGCACAGCAGTACTACATCCACAGGGGACCGTCGTCCTCCGTGGAGGTGTCGACCGATGCCGCTGCCCCGGGTGGTGTTCCTCCAAGCGCACCTGCTTCCGTCACCGCGGTTCCCGAGTTCGAGGAGGCCGAGGTCGTCACCGAGAGCGACCAGAAGTCCGGCTCTGGCACGAACAGCGGGAAGAAGAGCCGCGGCAGACGCCGTCGCAAGAAGAAGTAGGCCGCATCCGACCACGGGGCAGCATGGGAGAACGTTCAATGACGAGGACAGTGGAGGCAACAGGCAGGAGCGTCACGGAAGCGACCAGCAGGGCGCTCGCGAAGCTCGGCATCGCCGATGCGGAGGCGGAGGTCCAGGTGCTCGAGCGAGGGAGCAAGGGCTTCCTCGGGCTCTTCGGCGGATCGCCCGCCAGGGTCGCGGTGTCGCGGCGCGTGGGCACGCGCGAGCGGGCCGAGGAGATCGTCGGCGACATCCTTCGGCTCATGAAGCTCAGCTGCCAGCTGCACGTCACCGAAGACAAGAACAACCTGATCATCGACATAGAGACCGCTGGCTCCGACGGACTCCTGATAGGTAAGGGCGGCAACACGCTCTCCTCGCTGGAGTACGTCGCCAATCGCATGCTGCAGCGCGGCAGCCGCAAGAGCCCCAAGATCGTGCTCGACGTAAGCGGCTACAAGCGTCGCCGCGAGGACTTCCTCAAGAGCAAGGCGCTTTCTCTCGCGGACCAGGTGAAGGCGGCGAAGAAGCAGGTGACGACCGAGCCGATGGACGCGGCCGACCGCCGCGTGATCCACGCGGTGCTCAAGGCCGACCCCTCGGTCGAGACCAAGAGCGTTGGACACGGACGGGTCAAGAGCATAGTCGTCGCGCCGGCCAAACCGGGAAGCAAGAGCAAGGGCAACAGCCGAAGCCGGGGTCGTGGCAGGAGCCGGGGCGGCCAGCGGCGCAGGCGCAAGCCGTCGGGCAGCGCCAGCGCGAGCAGTGCCGGCAAGAGCAGCGCCGGCAACTAGAGCACCAAGTCCCAGGAACGGGGACCGGCGATGAAGCAGCTGCCCGGCGACACGATCGCGGCGATATCGACGGCGCTCGGTCCCGGGGCCGTAGCCTTGGTCCGGCTGTCCGGCGAACACGCGATGGAGGTCGCTGACCGCGTCTTCAGAGGCGCACGGCCTCTGGCGGAAAGTCCTACACACACGGTGCACCACGGCAGGGTCATCGATTCCGATGGCCGCGAGGTCGACGAGGTCCTCGCCACCGTGATGCGCGCTCCTCACACATACACTACCGAGCATATGATAGAGCTCGGCTGCCACGGCGGTTCAGTGCCTGCGCGGCGCGTTCTGGCGGCGTGTCTGGAGGCCGGCGCCAGGCAGGCGCGGCGGGGCGAGTTCACCGAGCGGGCGTTTCTTGGCGGCCGCATGGACCTGGTGCAGGCCGAGGCCGTGGCGGACATCGTGTCGGCGGAGACCCCGCGGGGTCTGGAGATGGCGCTCGGGCAGCTCGAGGGCGGCCTGTCGGAACGACTTGCCGCACTACGGGAAACACTTCTCTCCGCCCGCTGCGAGATAGAGGCGGCGATCGACTTCCCGGAGGACGTGGAGTCGGCGACGGCGCTCACGGAGTTCGAGAGGCTGTGCGGCGAGGCGGTGGCGATGGTCGACATGCTGCTCGAAGGGTGCCGGGCCGGGGCGGCGGTACGGGAGGGTGTTTCCGTCGCGCTCGTAGGCAAGCCGAACGTGGGGAAGTCGAGCCTGATGAACGCGCTGCTCATGAGGGACAGGTCCATCGTGACGACCGCGCCGGGAACCACGAGGGACGCTATAGAAGAGAGCCTGCACGTGGACGGTGTGCCCGTAAGACTAGTAGATACGGCAGGTTGGCGCAGTACCAACGACGAGGCCGAGATGGCCGGCGTCGAACGCGCGAAGGGCGCTGCCGCTGGGGCGACGCTCGTTCTCTTCGTCGTCGACGCCTCCGACGCCCCCGACGGGGCCGACGCTGCCATAGGCGCAGAGCTGGACGCGGACAGGACGATCGTAGTCGCGAACAAGGACGACCTCGGCCGCGGTCCTCGTCCGTCCGACCTCGCTGCGCTCGTCGGCGCGGTCGAGAACGCCGCCATTCCAGGAGGACCCGCCGACCAGGTGGCGCGGGCCGAACGGGCGGCGCGGGTCGTGCACGTATCCGCACTGAGCGGGACGGGGCTGCGCGCGCTGCGCGCGGCGATCGCGGAGGCGGCTCTCGGTTCCACGCACGCGGAGTCGGTCTGCGTGTCGAACGTCAGGCACGCCGAGGCCCTGCGCAGGGTCGGCGGCTCCCTGCGGCGCGCGACCGAGATGGCGGCCAAGGGGTCACCCGCGGAACTGGCGGCGGCGGAGCTGGCCGACGCGACAGCGGTGCTAGGAGAGATCACGGGGGAGACCACCCCCGAAGCCGTGCTCCAACGTATATTCGACCGTTTCTGTATTGGGAAGTGAGCGCTATGAGAGGGCCTGGGTACGACGTTCTCGTGGTGGGCGCGGGGCATGCAGCCGTTGAGGCGGGGCTCGCCGCGGCCAGACTGGGTCGCAGGGTCGCGATGCTCACCATCTCGACCCGTCACGTGGCGGAGATGCCGTGCAACCCGGCCATCGGGGGCGTCGGCAAGGGGCAGCTCGTCAGGGAGATCGACGCGCTCGGGGGAGAGATGGGCCGGGCGATCGACGAAACCGGCCTGCAGTTCAGGATGCTCAACACCGGCAAGGGCCCGGCGGTCCGTTCGCCGAGAGCGCAGGCCGACAAGGAGGCCTACCGTGCCCGCATGGCAGCCACACTCTCAACCGAGCCGAATCTCAGCCTGCTAAGCGGGAGGGTTGAGCACATACACGTTGCGGGGGGCTGTGTCAGCGGTGTGGGATTGACAAATGGGGACAGGATCAGCGCCCCGACCATTATCTTGACAACGGGTACGTTTCTGTGTGGCTTGCTGCACGTGGGGGAGAGGTGGTGGAACGGCGGGAGGACGGGCGAGCCTGCGGCCAGGCGCCTGTCCGCTAGCCTGACCGCTCTGGGTGTCAGCCTGGGCAGGTTGAAGACCGGTACGCCAGCGCGGCTAGCGTCGGACTCGATCCGGTGGGACATTGTGGAGGAACAGCGCGGCGATGAGCCACCGGAGCCGTTCTCCTACTCAACGCAATTGCTAGAGGTTGACCAACTGCCCTGCCATGTTACGAACACGAACAAGCGGACGCACGAGATAATCAAAGCGGGCTTGGGACGTTCACCGCTGTTCTCAGGTAGGATCAACGGGACAGGCCCGCGATACTGCCCTTCCATCGAGGACAAGGTCGTCAGGTTCGGGGACCGCGACTCTCACAGGATCATCCTCGAACCGGAGACACGTCGTGGTGACGTGACCTACCTCAACGGGCTGTCGACCAGCCTTCCTTTCGATGTGCAGGTCGAGTTGATCAGGAGCATATCGGGTCTGGAGAGAGCGCGAGTGCTGCGCCCGGGGTACGCGGTGGAGTACGATCACGCGGACCCGACGCAGTTGAGGCCGTCGCTGGAGAGCAAGCTGGTGCGCGGGCTGTTCCTGGCCGGGCAGGTCAACGGGACGTCCGGCTACGAGGAGGCGGCGGCACAGGGTCTAATGGCCGGGATAAACGCTCACCGACTGCTCGCCCAGCGAGAGCCGGTCGTACTGGGCAGGGCGGACGCATACATCGGCGTGCTGATCGACGACCTTGTGACCAAGGGCGTCGATGAGCCCTACCGGATGTTCACGAGCAGGGCGGAACACCGGCTGCTTCTGCGGGCCGACAACGCGGACCTGCGGCTGACCGAGATCGGGCACGACATCGGGCTCGCGAGCGACGAAGCCCTCAGGAGGATGAGGACGCGGCGCCAGCAGTCGCAGGACGAGCACGACCGCCTGGAGAGGACAACCGTGTCTCCGTCGCGGGCCAATGGACTGCTGGCGGCCAGGGGGTCGACCCCTCTGACACAGGCCACGACGGCCGGTCGCCTGCTCAGCAGACCGGAGCTCTCCTACGCGGACATCCTCGAGCTGTGTCCTCCGGGTGTCCCCGTGCCACTGGACGTGGCGCGGCATGTCGAGACGAAGGTCAAATACTCGGGCTACATCGAGCGGGAGAGGGCACGTGTCCGGCAGGTCGAGAGACACGACGGCGTCAGACTCCCCGAGAGCCTCGACTATGAGGTAGTGCACGGGTTGTCCACGGAGGCGCGGCAGAAGCTGTCGCGGATTCGCCCGCGTACCCTCGGCCAGGCCGGTCGCGTGCAGGGGATAAGCCCGTCTGACGTGGCAGTGCTGCTGATCTATCTGAAGTCTGTGGAGCGGTCGGAGTAGGCGCGGCTACACGGACAGGAGTGGATGAACGGTGGATTTCTCGCTTCCCAAAGCGGAGATCGAGGAGCTGGCTGGTGGCATGGACGACCGCCAGGCTGAACTCCTGTCCGCCTATGCGGAGTCCGTAGTCGATGCGTCTGAGCGGGTGAACCTGGTCTCGCGCCGGTCCATCGGTGATCTGGCGGAGCACCTGGTCGACTCGGCCGCGCTCCTCTCGTTCCTGGAAGCGGCTGACGTGGGCACTGCGGCAGAGGCGGTGCGCGGTGAACTTGCGGACCTCGGGACGGGCGCCGGACTACCGGGGGTGGTGATCGCCGTCCTGAGACCCGAGGTCCAAGTGGTGCTGGTGGATTCGCGGAGGAGCAAGGTAGTGTTCCTCAAGGACGTGAAGAGGCGGCTCGATCTGGAGAACGTGGAAATCGTCCACCAGCGGCTGGAGGAACTGCGCGGGAGACGCGCGTTCCATACGGCCACGGCGAGAGCGCTGGGAAGTGTCGAGGATGTTCTGCCGCACTGCCTGAGACTGGTGGCGCCGGGCGGGCGGCTGGTGCTGTTCAAGGGACCGGGTTGGGAGGACGAGAGGCCGCGAGCGGAGGCGGCGGCAGAGAATGAAGGGGCAGCGGTCGCAAGAGCGGAGACGGTCGCGCTGCCGGGACTGGACCGCAGGACAACGTTCGTGGAGTTCCACGTGAAACGCGTCGACCGATAGCGCAGCCGGATCACAGCAGCCCGCGGCGAGCACAACCTTACCTCAGGAGCCACAGCCACAGCAGCTCCCCAGTCGGCGAATGCGCTCACCCTCATTTCCAGGCGTCCCGTTCCACGTGGAACATCCCCGCGAGTCTGCGAGGATGCCTCGAAAAAAGCTGTGGATAACTCCGGCTATTCCCAACTTCTCTATTGACACGTTCTGCCCGGGCTGTATCCTTCTACGACCTTCCCAATATCCGTGGTCGACAGCACGGTGACAGACTAACCTTATCCACATACAGGGGTACCCATGGGTCGCATCATCGCAATTGCCAACCAGAAGGGCGGGGTTGGCAAGACTACAACCGCCGTCAACCTCTCAGCCTGTACTGCCGTGGCAGAGCGTCCGACCCTGTTGATAGACATAGACCCCCAGGCTAACGCCACGAGCGGACTCGGTATCGCCAAGGATGACGTCCGCACGAGCGTCTACGAGGTGCTCATCGGCGAGGGTGAGCTCGACGACGCCATACTCCCGGCTCCCAACCTCCCTTTCCTCGACGTGCTTCCGGCGCATCAGCGCCTCATCGGGGCCGAGATCGAGCTCGTCAACGTCATGGCCAGGGAGACGCGCCTCAAGCGCGCCCTGGAGGCCATCCGCAACGACTACCACTACATCTTCATAGACTGCCCTCCGTCGCTCGGTCTCCTGACCGTGAACACGCTGACGGCAGCCGACAGCGTCATCGTGCCCATCCAGTGCGAGTACTACGCCCTCGAGGGGCTCGGGCAGTTGCTCAACAGCATCCGACTGGTGCAGCGGAACCTCAACTCCTCGCTTCGTATCGAGGGGATCCTCCTGACGATGTACGACGGTCGGCTCAACCTGGCGCGTCAGGTGGCGGAGGAGGCGCGGCGCTTCTTCGGGGACCGCGTCTATGAATCGATGATCCCGCGGAACGTGCGGCTGGGAGAGGCGCCAAGTTTCGGTCAACCGATCATACTTTACGACATACTGTCATCGGGCTCTGAGGCGTATATCCAGCTCGCGAAGGAGCTGATGTTCGACGGTACAGAGGAGCCGGAGACCGCGGTCGAGCTAACCGACGCCGCAGCGGGACGTGGAGCTGGGCTGAGAGCGTCGGGTGACGAACGCGCGGAGAGTGACGTTGCGGGCGCATGGGACGACGGGGCCGACGGGAGCGACGGGCGCGACCGCGACGACGGGACACCGGATCCGGCGGTCGAGGTAGCGCTCGAGTCAGATAACTGATGCGCTGACCGGACGGTGGGGTGACCGGTCGGCGGAAGGGAGTCGTGGATGAACCGGAAGGCACTTGGTAAGGGGCTCGAGGCTCTGATCCCGGAGGCGCCGAGCTCTGCGGCGGGAGGTCTTGTCGCCGAGCTGCCGGTGTCGGAGATAGGGAGGAACGAGGAGCAGCCCCGGACCGTGTTCAACGAGGAGAGCATCAACGAGTTGGCGGCGTCCATCCGGACGTACGGTGTGGTGCAGCCGGTCGTGGTGCGGCGTCTCGCGACCGGTGGGTACCAGCTGGTCGCGGGTGAACGAAGGCTGAGGGCAGCGCGGCGCGCGGGGCTCGAGATGGTGCCGGCCATCGTCCGGGAGGTGGACGAGACTGGGGCGCTCGAACTGGCGCTGGTGGAGAACCTGCAGCGCGAGGACCTCAATCCGATCGACGAGGCGCGAGGCTACGAGTCGCTGATGGAGCTGTCGGGTTCGACGCAAGTGGACGTCGCCGGCCGGGTCGGGCGCGACCGCAGCACGGTTGCGAACTCACTGCGGCTGCTTGACCTGCCCCCGGACGTACAGGACATGCTCGTGGACGGCCGGCTTTCAGCGGGCCACGGAAGGGCGCTGCTGGGACTGGGCAGTCCGGAGGCGATCAGGGACGGCGCTGCGAAGGCGGCCTCCAGGGGCCTGTCGGTGCGCGAGGTGGAGGCTTTGGCGCGCGGGGGCCGCAGGAAGCGGAAGAAGGCGACTCGGAAGGCACGGACGGACGATCCGGTCCTGCAGCAGTGGGAGGAGAGACTGCAGCGGGCGCTGGGCACGCAGGTGCGCATAGAGCGCATGGGAACAGAAGGGACCATCCGGATAGAGTACTACTCCGACGAGGATCTCGAGCGGATCCTGGAGGCGCTCGGAACTCTCGGGTAGAGGAGGCTCAAGGGGCGCGCGTGAGGGATGATGGCGCGGGCCGGCGAGCGGCGTGGGTGGTCCCGGACAGGGTGATAGATATTGACTGGTGAGAAGCGGTCTGCTAGTTTCTAGCGTTCACTAGCAGACACAGGCGACGCGCGGGACGCCGACCGGGATCGGTAGGTCCCTGCGTCCAGGGGGCACGGATGTTCGATAGGGACGAGGAAAGGATTGAGGCCGAAGTGAACACGACTATCGGAGAAGGAACGGTCCTCAAGGGCGACGTGAAGGTCGAAGGCAGCATCCAGGTCGACGGCGACTTCGAGGGGACCATCGATGCTACCGACACGCTGGTCGTGGGCGAGACGGGCAAGGTCGACGGCGACGCGACGGTGGCGAACGCGGTCATCGGAGGCAGGATGTACGGCAACGTCTTCGCCTCTGGGAAGATCGAGCTCCAGCGCGGCTCGCAGCTTCTGGGTGACATCAAGACGCGCGGACTCGTCATCGAGGACGGCGTGGTCTTCCAGGGCAACTGCCAGATGGGCGATGTCGTGGACCCTCCGGTAAGGAACCGCGATGAGACGGTTCAGGGGCTCGATGAGATCGAGTTGCCGGAAGAGGAGCTGGAGGAAGTCGACCTGTAGTTTCGGGCGCAGGAACGACTTGTGTGGATGCACGGGCGGACGCCACAAGAGCCGGTGCTTGTGGACAACTGTGCATAGAGATCCCTGAACTGCATATCTCCATACACTGCAATGAATTATGGGCCTCGGCCAGCGACGTCGAGATCGGGTTATCCACCGAATTCGGAAGTTGTCACTGGTTCCGCGAAGCGGCCAACTGCGCGTGTGAGGCGGGGTTGTGACGAGCGGCCCGACCGACCGGCGAGGGGGGGGAGTGAGGTCGCGCTCCGCGGTGAGCGGTGGACACGCGGTGCAGTAGTGGCCGGACGGTGAGCGAGAAGACAACAGCGGAGGGCGCTGGTGGTATCGGAAGCCATCGCGAAGATCAAGGACGCAGAGCGCAGCGCGGAAGAGACGGAGCGTGCGGCTCGGGTGAAGAGCAAGACTCTCATCGCGGAGGCACACGACGCGGCGGAGAGACTCCTGGACGAGACACGGAAGGCCGCGTGGGACGAGGAGAAGGCGCTCAGAGCCGAGGCCGCAAGACAGGCTGAGGCCGAGGCAGAGGCGCTCGTGGCAGAGAGCAGGTCGAGCGTCGAGAGCGTGCGGGCGAGCGCGGAGCAGCGCGTCGAGTCCGGCATAGAGAAGGTACTTGAACTCATCACGGCTGGAGCGGACGCGACCCGGGGGTAGCATCGGATGGCTGTCAGCCGTATGAGGAAGATCCAGATCCTGGCGCACAAGGGCGCCAGGGACGAGATCGTGTCCGCCCTCCGCGAGGGGGGCGTTCTGCACATTACGGAGCCCTCCGTGGAGCTCAAGAACGGCGACGAGGGTGCGCGCCGCGAGAGCGAGCGGGAGCTGGCCGCCAAGCTCAACAAGCTCGAACATCTCAGGAACTTCCTCAAGCCCCACGCCCCCAAGGAGAAGAAGTCGCTCGAGGCGATGTTCAATCCACGCGTCGAGCTCACACCCGCACAGCTGAAAGAAGCAATCGAGAGCTTCGACCTCGATGAGTGGTACGGCCGCATCGTGGAGCTCGAGGGGGGCATCCGCGCGGCCGAGGCGGACATCGGCCGCAAGGAGGCGCTGGCGGCCGAGCTCAGACACTGGCACGGACTGGAGACGCCTCTCGAAGAACTCGCCGGAACGCGGCTCGTCGGAGTGGCGCTGGTCTCGGTCGAGGCCTCCGAGGTGGACGAACTCGAGGCCGAGCTTTCGGAGGCGACGAACCAGGCGGAGCTGACGGAGGTGTCGCGATCCGGCTCCTCCGTCTACGCCGCCGTCCTCTACGCGCGGGACGTCGAGTCCCTGGTGACTCCGGTGCTCAAGCGGCACAACGCGCGGTGGGCCAACCTCGCGGGAGCTGCGGGGACGCCAAGGGAGGCCGTCGCCGCTCTCGAGGCGGAGGTGGACACGCTCCGCGCGCGCGTGGAGGACCTCAGGGGGCGGGCCGGCGAACTCGCGGCGGAGCACAGGACCATCCTCATCGTGCTCGACGAGAGCGCCGAAGCGCTCGCGAAGAAGGTCGCGGAAGAGCGGTTCGGCACCACCAGGGAGACGTTCCTGGTCGAGGGCTGGATACGCGGCGCCGACGAGGAGGGCGTGCGCTCCTCTCTACAGGCGATAGCGCCGGAGGTCGAGATAGTGAGCCGGGAGCCCGAGGAGGACGAAGAGGTCCCGGTCGATCTTCGGAACGCGGGCGCCGTGAGCCCCTTCGAGTTCGTTACGACGCTCTACGGACGACCGGCCTACTGGGAGCGGGACCCCACGCCTCTGCTGGCGCCCTTCTTCATCGTCTTCTTCGGCCTGTGCGTCAGCGACGGTGGATACGGCCTGACGCTCGCCGCTGTCTCGTTCTTCCTCATGATGAAGATGCCCGCGGGTGGCGGCAGACAGCTGATGAAGCTGCTGATGATGGGCGGGATCTCGACGGCCGTCGTCGGCGCGGTCACGGGCGGCTGGTTCGGCATCGACCCAGGCATCATGCCCGGGTGGCTCAAGAGCATGATCGTCATGAACCCGCTCGCGGAGCCGATGAAGATGCTCAACATCGTCTTCATCCTCGGCATCCTTCAGGTCCTGACCGGTCTCATCATCAAGATGGTCGCCGACATTCGAGAGGGTCGCTGGGTCGACGGGCTGCTCGACCAGCTGCTGTGGGTCTTCTTCCTGCTGCTACTGGTCCCACTGGGATACAGCTTCATTCTGGGCGGCGACGTGCCCGCGAACATCACGGCGTTCGCCGGGCGTGGTGCGCTCGTCGCGGGCGCGCTCGTCGTGCTCACCGGCGCGCGGAAGAACCCCAATCCCATCCTCAAAGTGCTCGGCGGCGTGCTCAAGCTCTACGACGTCGTCGGCTACTTCGGGGACGTGCTCAGCTACGCGCGATTGTTGGCGCTGGGGTTGGCGACCGGCGCGATCGCGATGGCAATCAACGGCGTCGCGCAGATGGCGGGCGGGATACCTATCGTCGGCCCGGTGCTGGCGGTCGCCGTGCTGATCGGCGGACACCTGTTCAACCTGGCGGTCAACTGCCTCGGCGGGTTCGTGCACTCGGCGCGCCTTCAGTACCTCGAGTTCTTCTCGAAGTTCTTCACCGGCGGCGGCAGGGCGTTCGAGCCCTTCAGGGTCGAGAAACGATACTCCATGGTCAAGCGGGACTGACGGTCCGCGGCAGCAGGGCGGCTCGCGAACCGACGACAACGACAGGAAGCGAGAGGGACCACTCAGGAAGGAGTTCAGCATGGACGGACTGATGCTGGGAATCGCAGGGGCGGCCATCGCGGCCGGGCTCGCGGGGACCGGCTCGGCGGTCGGCACGGGTATCGCCGGCCAGGCCGGTTCTGGTGTCGTGGCGGAGGACCCGGAGAAGTTCGGGCGGCTGCTGCTTCTTCAGGCGCTGCCGGGAACGCAGGGCATCTACGGCATCGTGGGACTCTTCCTCGCGATCGGCAAGATGTCGGCGCTCGGGCTGACGAACATGACCGCCGGACAGGGCTGGCAGGTCCTCTTCGCGTGCCTCCCGCTCGCGATCACCGGCCTCACCTCCGGCATCGCGCAGGGCAAGGTCTCCGGCGCGGCTTGCGGCCTGGTGGCCAAGCGTCCGGACGAGATGGGCAAAGGCATGATCTTCGCCATCGTCGTCGAGACCTACGCGGTCCTCGGACTCCTTGGCACGATCCTCCTCCTGCAGAACATCGGGGCGTAGGCCATGGCCGTAGACGACATTCTGAAGAAGATAGCGGCCGACGCCGAGGAGGCCGCGCGCAAGATCGTCGCGGAGGGCGAAGCAGCCGCCGGTGAGGTCGCGGACGGCGGCCGACAGAGGGCGGAAACGCTGAAGAAGGAGCTCCGCGCCCGAGCGGAGCAGCACGCGCAGGAGGAGCGCAACCGCATCACGACGCTAGCGCGGCTGGCGGCTCGGCGCGAGCTTCTCGACGAGAAGCAGGCGTTCATCGACCGCGTCTTCAATGAGGCGGCGGCGAGGATCTCCGGGATGGCCGAGAAGGACTACCGCGAGTTCATAGCCGGGTTCTTGAAGAGCACGGTCGAATCCGGCGACGAGGAGGTCCTCGTCGGCGAGGGTGAGAGCCGGATCGACCAGGCCTTCCTCGACTCGGTGTCGAATGAGATCGGAAGAGGGGGCGGGCTCAAGCTCGCCACGGAGCGCCGTCCGATAGACGGCGGGTTCATTCTGCGAAGCGGCAGGGTCGAGACTAACTGCGCGCTCGCGACCATTATTCGCGACGCGCGCGAGCGGCTCGAGACGGACGTTGCGGCGATACTCTTCGCGGACGACGCGGAGCAACGAGACAGGGAGTAACGGCGCTTGGCCGACGACACCAGATACGCATACGCCGTGGCGCGGATAAGGGGACTGGAGACCAGGCTCCTCGACCGCCAGTGGGTCGAGCGCCTGCTCGGTGAGGACGCGGACGGCGCGCTGAAGGTCCTGTCCGATTCGGCGTTCCAGGAGGCCATGACCGACGTCGCGCGTCCTGAAGACATCGAGCCGGGATTGACCCGCGCCCTCGCGGAGACTCTGACGGTGGTGTCCTACGTATCGCCGGAGCCCGAGCTCGTGGACCTATTCCGGACCCGGTGGGACTTCCGGAATCTCAAGGCTCTTGTCAAGGCGTCCCTCCTCAAGATGCTCGAGAGCGATGCCGAGCTGAACGAGATCGAACTGGGTCTGGTCGAGGGCGTCGGCACGGTCGAACTGCCGGCGCTGGTCGAGGCAGTCCGCGACGACGACCACGTCTCGCTTCCGCACTTCCTCGTGGACGCCGTGCGTGAGGCCGAGGACACGTTCCGGGACACCGGCGAGCTGGCTCGCGTCGACGCCGTCTTCGAGCGCGCCATGTGGGCGCACCATCTCGCCGTGGCGATGGAGCGGGGAAGCGAGTTCCTGGCCGACTACTTCAGAACGGAGATCGATCTCGTCAATATCAAGACGTTCGCGCGCGTGAAAAGGGTCGGCGGCGACGCCACGGATCTCGTGCGCTCCTACGTGCAGGGCGGCGCGCTCGCGCGGTCACTCTTCGAAGAGCACCTGGGCGAGTCCTTCGACTCGATGGCGCGGACGCTCGAGTACGGACCCTACGGCACGCTCGCGCCGGTCTTCCGTGAGTGGACCGGGTCCTCGGGCCGGGCGCTCGAACTCGCGTGCGACGACCTGCTGTTGGGTCGCGTGGACCACGCGTCGCGCGTCGCTTACGGCCTGGAGCCGCTAGTGGCGTACGTGCTGGTGCGGCAGCTGGAGATCAAGCTCGTCCGCGCGGCAGTCGCGTCGAAGCTCGACGGCCTTCCGCGCGAGGAGCTTGAGCAGAGATTGAGGGCGGTGCATGTCTAAGATAGCGTTCATCGGCGACAGGGACTCCGTCTGGGGCTTCAGAGCCTTCGGCATCGACGTCTTCCCGGTCTCCGGGCCGACCGAGGCCAACGAGGCTTTCGAGGCCGCTGTCGATAGCGCGCACGCCATCATATTCGTGACG
>Ga0180434_10002045_pt1 | contig 27745 bp, 16 predicted proteins | sample SS_ome_7_FD_132453 | JGI IMG/M metagenome (GOLD analysis project Ga0180434, IMG submission 132453) | Hypersaline lake sediment archaeal communities from the Salton Sea, California, USA - SS_1_D_2 metaG | ecosystem: Environmental > Aquatic > Non-marine Saline and Alkaline > Hypersaline >... | reverse complement strand
AAGGAAAATCCCTCCTCCCTCATCAGTGCATTTCTGCTTACCGCAAGGGGTGCATTTCTGCTTACCATTGCCAGTGTATTTCTGTTTACCATGGGGGGTGCATTCCTGTTTACCATTTCCAAAGCAAGGGATGCTGGAGTCGATATGCAAGATGAACTCGATGAATTCAATGAGGATCTATCAGAAATATTAAATCTAAATAAAAAAGGAATAGGCGATGAGGGCCGAAGCCTTAAAGTAGAGGACAGATTAAATGAAATCTCTATCAATCTGGATGCTATTGAAAAGGAACTAAAAAAGCCAAAAGAAGATCAAGACATAAATTTACAAGTTGAAAGAACTGAAGATATTGTTGATAAATTTGGAACACAAAAAGATAGACAAGAGTTTGACATATTAAAATCTGAACTGGATAAATCTAAAGATTTGGCAACTACAAGTAAAAGGAAAAAACAAATAACAGAAAATCTCATTGATCTCAAATATAATATATTATTCAGCCAACCAGGATATTGGATTTCTGCTCTTAAAAATATAAGTGAAAACTTCGATACCATTAAATGGAGTGATGAAACCAGCGCAAGAAATCTTGTTGAAGATGGGAAATATTTACTAGACAAAGTGGCAAGAGGTGAATACTCAGAAGAAATAGAAAGGGTTGTAATTGATCTTTGGGGTTTAATGCCAAAAGAAGACAAAGAAAAAACAAAACAACCAAGAACTGACATATTTCATTATTAAAATTATGACAAAAAAAACACCTCCAAAAACTTTGTTTAAAAAAGGCGATACTATTAAGAATACTTACTCCATAGATTGTTTCATTGGAGCTGGAGCTTTTGCTGAAGTTTACAGAGTTAAGCATAAATACCTGGGATTACAAGCATTGAAAATTCTTCGTCCTACTAAGATAAGAAAGCCAGCACAAGAAAATATCATCGAAGAAGCAACAATACTATCTAAAATTACTCACCCAAATGTTGTGAGAATTTTTGAAGCAAACTCATTTAAAAATAAAGATGAAGAAATATTTTTTATCGCAACGGAATTTATCTCAGGAGAAACTCTATATCAATTGTTAAGAAGAAAAATAAGGATAGACATCAAACTGGCTCTATCTATACAGAGAGATATATGTGCCGGCCTTTCAATCGCCCATAAACAGAGTAATCCCATTATTCATCGAGACATTAAGCCGCAGAATATTTTACTCTCTTATGACACTCAAATCCCAAGCGCCAAGGTATCGGATTTCGGTCTTGCGAAATTCATAGATCCAGAAACAAGGATGACAGATTCAGCAGGAACAACTCCATACATGCCCCCTGAAGGATTCTGGGGTTATCAAACCACTGCAAGTGATATATTCTCCGCAGGAATTGTTTTTTATCAGATGATTACAGGAATCTCTCCTTGGCCATTCGATTACTCTAATATAGAGAGTGAAAGCATGGATGATTTGGAACGCACTGTTCTAAAAGCAAGGAAGAAGGACCCTAAAAAACCCTCCGAAATAAACCAAGGATGCGATAAGCACCTTGATGAAATAATTCTTAAATCAATAGAAAAAGATCCATCTAATAGGTTTAAAAACGGGACAGAATTTTTACAGGCACTGATTGAATATGAAAATCAGGATAAAATGTCTTCTGTTCAAAGAAAAGATAAGAGCCAACCTATATCTCCCAAAAAAATCGAGGAAGGAATTGGATTTGAAGCTGTTGCAGGAATGGATAATTTAAAGGAACTTTTATACTCTGAAATTATCACACCTCTTCAGCAAAAAGATCTATACGAAAAATATAAAATAACTCTTCCAAGCGGAATTCTTTTATATGGACCTCCTGGTTGTGGAAAGACTTTTATATCAAAAAAATTAGCAGAAGAAATCGATTATACTTTTATTGAAGTTAAGCCCTCAGATTTGGCTAGTACTTATGTCCATGGTTCCCAAGAAAAAATCGGGAAGCTTTTTAAGAAAGCAAGAGAGAAAACACCCGCCATTATTTTTATCGACGAAATTGATGCTGTTTTGCCAGGTCGTGACAATAGACTGGACCATCATTACTCAGCAGAAGTAAACGAATTTCTAAGCCAAGTGAGCGAATGCGGGAATGAAAATATTGTCGTTATAGGCACAACAAATAGACCAGAGCGCATTGATCCAGCTGCATTAAGAACAGGAAGATTTGATAAATTGATATACGTTCCCCCTCCTGACCTAGATGCAAGAATGTCCTTATTTAATCTTTTTCTTAAGGACAGGCCCGTCTCCTCAGATATAAATATCGATCTCCTTGCCAAAAAAACAGAAAATTTCGTAGCAAGCGATATTAAAGAAATCATTAACGCTTCTGCAAGGAAAGCATTGAAAATGAAAACTGACATTAATCATGAGATTATCACTGATACAATTTCCTCCATAAAACCATCTGTGTCTCAAGAGACAATCAATAAATTTAGCAGTTTTAAAGAAAAAAGAACTTTTAAATAAAAATTGATTTTTTCCTACTTCGGAGACAAATCAATTCTGAAATTTTTCAGTTCCTCGCTTATATCTTCTTCTTCCATCACCCCCTTTAAGAACTCAATCAAATCTCCCTGACGGGGCTGGCCAAAAACCATTCTATATAAGGCAAGACTCTTTTTAAGGTCTCTAAGACGTTCCACATCCCTGCTCAGAGGCAAACAGGGTACATTTCGTTCGATCTTAACTCCTTTTTCTTTTTCATAAACCCAGTAAGGAACGATATCGTCGACTTCCTCTCCCGACCGACAATCCACGCCCCTTTCAAAAAGAAAATCCCAAGGGTCCTTATTCTCTTCTCGGAAGCGCTCTCCCTTCTCCTTCAATTCCTTCAATCCAAAATGTTTGGCCAAATTCCGTCTTATCACTAAGCCTTTATAACGATAGATACGGCCTTCCCTCTGTTCCAAATCCACAGGATTGTGAGGGAGATTCCAGTGATAAATCGAATGGCAGTATTGATGGAAGTCAAGCCCTTCCTGCCCAATAGATGTGGTCGCAAGCAAAAAAGGACGGAACGGCGAATTAAAAGCTCCTCGCACCTGATCCGCTCGGGTGATTTCCTCCTCGCCTTCTCTTCTCTCCTCCCCGAATCTCAATGCATACCGACAGCGAATTCTTTTGCTGCTTAATCGAGGTTTTTCCCCTCTCTCCCCCACTTCTATCTCATCAAAAGCCATATTTACAGTCCGGATAGAAACAGCTGAATAAATCTCATCGGCAATTTTTTCAATCTTGCCATCAAAAGGCTTATCAAAAAGACCTAAGGATTCATTCAGTATATGCACATATTCGTCCATAACACTCTGTATGTTCCCAGATAGAGAATAGTCTAGAACCTGTTCCCAATAAGGATTTTTATCATCATTGCTGCGAATTAAGGCTATGGTATCTGGAAGATTAAACATAACACGGAATCCTGAAGAAATCTTAGCTGCATTAAACAAAAGCTGAGCAGAATCAAAACTCTTTTCCTCTTTCTTTAAGCGAAGTAGACTTCTTGCCGCAACCACAGCAGGTGATGCCAATGCTAATTTTGCTAAAACCTCAACCAAATCCCCGGGTCTTCTTCCAAGTTCTTTAGGATTATCGAAAAACTCTTTAAACCGATCCACATGCTTGGAAAAATATGTTTCCTGTTCATCTCCAACCCGTGATTGAATGAGTGCCTCCCATTTTAATTCTTTGTCCCGGGTCTTAAACCAATGGTCACATTCTTCGTAATGAAATTTTCTATCCATTAAAGCCAAAGCAGCCCAATACCACTGCTCATCTGGTCTTCCTCTCTTTGGTTTAGCCTTTCCAAATGTTTCATCTAAGAGCATCCTGATCTTTTTTTTGACCTCAGCATACACGCTTCTCAAAGAAGGCGGCCCATTTTTTGGAAGCAATTTAAGAGCTATTTTCATTGGATCAATATCCTTTGCCAGCGTCAGGCACGGATACATCAAAGTGAGATTTCCCATCCCACTCGGAAGACCGTCTTTTTCTCTAAAAACAAGCAGAGGACTCCTCTTTTTATGAAGGCTGTCATATTTTAAATCTTCCTTTAAAATTTCCCTCAATTGCCGACGTTCTGCCTCATAACTGCAGATAGAGGCAATGGCTTTGGGCACAACCTGCCAGGAAGAAAATATCAATGACTTCGTATAATTCTGCAGCTCTTTTTTTTCATAATTCCCGCATGGCTTATAATAAGGAAGAGAAGGAGGCACCCACAGCAGTTTCCAGCTTTCTTTATCCAATCCATTTTGAATGAGTGTTCTCATTTTAGCGTTTGCAGGCTCGATTTGTTCGTAATCTCTAATTTTTTCCCATTTCAACATGTTTTTCCTGTATCTTTTGAGAATAGAAAAAACACTTTTGCTGACTTCATCTTTATTTGCCATATTTTTAAATTTTCGTTTCAAATCGTACTCTTCCATGAAGTTTAATAGATAGGGAGCAGATTTCCAGTATTCCACCATATCACAAGATTTAAGCTCCTGTGACAGTTTATCAGCCAAAGAAAAATCATCTAAATCTGTTATTTTCACATTGCAGTACTTTGAACTTTTCTCTTGGATCATGCCGTTTCCATCTGAAGTATAAGCCAACCGTTCAGTCCTTATCATGACTTTTTTCAGTTCATCCTCAATTTCTCTTTTTATTTCTCTTAGGGCTTCAATATTGTTGGAGCTTACTGATATAAGCTCATTTCTAAAACAACGAAGTTTCTGCTCAAAACATTTTGTTTTCTCTTCATCCCCAAAAAGAAAACCAACAGTTCGCATAAAATCCTCAAAATGGTCTTCTCCCTCTTCTTCGTCATGAATGGTATACATTTTATAGGGCGTCGCAGAAAGCAATATGATCCTAACCTCCCCATCTTTGCCTTTATAATCGAACATATTTTTGGCTAATTTTCCCATTTCGCTTTCTTTGTCCATAAGATGTTTAAAACGCTGGAATTCATCCAGAATCACAATATCAGGTTCTAGGGCATACATGCATACATCAGACAGGATCTTTCTTAATTCGCCGATCAATTTGGCGGCATCTTGCCTATCTTGCTCTGGAATATTCTCTTTAAAGACTCTGAATCTCTCACACAGCTCAAAAAATCTGGTTTTTATATCCTTGTTTCCTTTTCTTTTATCCTTCTCTATTCCTTTATTGATTCCATTTATAAAATTTCCTGCCAATTCAGAATCAATAGAATATCTCTCCCTAAAGCCATCAACCAGTTCTCGCCAGTTTTCCCTATTGCTCTGGCCCTGGAATAAATTAATCGGCCCCATTCGGTAAAGCCCCCATTCCTCTTTCAGCATATGATAAATAAGCGCTCTTTCCTCTTTGATCCCGGTCCGTGAATGAAGACTAAAAGAAGTCCCAGGTGTGAAAGATATAAAGTTTAATTTATTGTTTTTCAATCCCTTTATTTTCAAAGGAAGCAAAGTAAGTCGAGATGCCATCGCAAATTCCTGGGTTTTAGTAACATTCAATCTGTTGATATTCTGGCTGGCAATATCCCGGTTAGCACAAATGTATATGACATCAATTCGATCCACAGTTTCCCATAAATAATCAATCCCTTTGGCAATAACTCCTCTGGCAACTAAAGTCTTTCCTAATCCCACTTCGTCAGCAATTAAAAATCGGTTGGTTTGATCATCATCCAGATACAGTCGCTTAAAAACCTTTTCCACAGATCTTTTCTGGAATTTCTTCAAAGGTTTCATCACGCACGAAACATTAGGACGCTTTACCTCATCCTTCATTTTCGTCCAACCCCCTCAAAAAGAGCCCAAATATTTTTAAACTCCCCCGGCAGAAGCTTCCTGCCTTCTTCAGTTTTGCTTAATTTCTGAATAAGATCGGATATTCTCTTGATCTTATCAGGATTTCGACTGTAGGCTCTGACTAATTCCTCAAAAAGGGGCATTTCTTCTCCGAAAAACCATCTTCCCTTTCCCTTACTAAATCCTTTTATCTTTTCCTCTATATTGGAAGCAAGATAACTGTATTCTCCTTCAAACAACAAAAGAAGAAGGTACCGAATAAAATTGTTTTTATCAGAGAGAATAACCTGAAGAATTTGATCATCCCTATTCTTAGGCATATCTGTCACAGGTAAATTGAGCACAAAATTAGCGGCATCCCCTAACGACTTTATTTTCATCTTAAAAGCAAAAAACCCAGTTATTTGCTCTAAGGATAGATCTTTAAATCTAACAGATGGAATAGGATGAGATAAATTTATGGGCTGTGCGTTTGACGATTTTAGACTAATAGGCCATACCTGTGCTTTGATATCTGACTCAAAGTGCAATTTTAGATCTTTTGGAAATCGAAGCTCCAAAGCATAGCTATTTTCCCTTTCTACTTTTAAAACTTTTACCTTTATATCTGAATTGCAGAGATCTCTTTTTATCTCTTCAAGTCTTCGTTTGAGTTCCCTTATTCTTTCACTCTCTTTTTTTGGTTTATCAGGAGCCATATATTCAATTAATAAATTAAGAAATGAGGTTTCATTCTGCTTTTGCGATAAAAATTCATCGATCCCCACCTGACTTTTTCTGCCCTTTAACTCAACCAAAAATTCTACATTGCAGTTATCAAATGCCGCGCTTGTGGCATTGGCTGAACCAGTCCACAGATAAGCATCCCAACCTTTTTCTGCCAAAAACATTTTTGCATGGATTCCCGAGAGATCACTTTCTTCATCGATCTGTGTCCTTCTTGTTGCGTCACTGGAGATTTCATATCCCGTTTCTTCGTTTTCAGAAGCCACCTCTTCCATCACAAATATCTTTTCAAATCGATTGAGTGTCTCTCGTTCTATAGCATCCAGTTCTTCGCTTCTTGAAATAAGAAGATTGCTGGTATTTTCCTTTCCCAGTCGTTTAAGAACGCTGTTGGTAAGAAAAGGAGAGACCACCAAAATACGCCAATATTCATCTCTAATGGGAAATCGGTTCTTTCCAGAAATGCCCAATGGCCAAAATTTGAGATCACTAAAATTAGGTGGTAAATTGAAATCAACATGTCGAATCTCTTCAGCCACTTCGTTTAGTTTATTTTGAAACTCTTTGGAGACTTTCCTTTTTGCTGATGATGGCAGAGCTTTTATAAAATCTGAAAGGGGCCGGTTTCTTGCAAAAAAACGTTTCCTGATCTCCCCTTCCAGAGTGAGAATGATATCCCATGACTTATCAAAAGTGATATTTCTGGACAAAGAGAGAAAACGGTAGAAAACTTTTCGCCGGTCCTCATCCTTAAAGCGGAGAACCCATATTTTAGGATGAAACACACCTTCCTTATTCGGAGGGGAGACTTCTATGATCATTTTTTCAAGATAGCTAAAAAGACTGTTAGCCGAATTCGGGACTTTTATACTTCCATTTTGACAAAAGACATGGAATCTCCCGGAACTTCTCTGCAAAGCCTCGAGGATCGTAACAGGATTATTAAGGATTTCATCCTTTTTTTTGAGCTCAAACTTAGCAAAGGATAAAGGTACAGTTAGAAGAGTAAGCAAATTCAATGAAAATGTGGTGGCTATGGCTTGATCCAGTTTATAATCGGAAGGAGGACGAAGGGCATCAAGATAAAGGGTTCGTTCATGAGGATCAAGCATTTTTATTATTCTTTCAATCCTTCCAATATATCATTCACAATTCGCTGTACAGTTCCCCAGCGAAAGTCCTGTTTATAAGCACCAGAAGTTCCGGACCATTTCATGAGCATACTTTTATTCTTGAATCTGGATCTACTTCCTTTTATTCTACTTTCTCTTTTAGAAATAAGATGTCTTGCATTATTATTTTTATCAATCTCTGCGAGATTCCTCACATTCCGAACGAGCTCTATCCATTTCTCAATAAATCCTCTTGTTGGATAAGGAATCCGACTGTTCTGCTCTGAAACAATCTCCCAGAACTTCCTCATATCCCAGCTCTGTATCTCATGAAAACGGGCATTTATCTCAATAGCCCATGATTTGATTTTCTGTTCATACTTTTCGATCCATTCCTCATTTTCTCTTTCCTGGGAAAGCATTAAGTTATAGAGAAGAGAAGCACCGTATAAGACCTCGGAAAAGTTTCTGGCATGTCTGATGATTTTTTTATGCTCTTCTCTAAACTCTCCGTACTGGGGATGTTCCCAAATAAAATCAACTTGGACAGGTTTTGCCTCTCCTACAAGAAAAGCTAAAAGACTGTTCCGACAGTTTGTTTTTATTTTATCCCGCAAATATTCGGCTTCCTCATAGCTGAGTTTTAAATTGGCTTTCTCCGGAAAATCATCTGGGAGTTTTATAATAAGCGGATCCCAGTTATGCTGAATATTTGAGAGTGGACTCTCGCTATCAGACTTTGCCATGCTGTCTTTATATTTATAGTAATTATCTAAGGACCTAAAATACTGATCTATGGTTCCCTGAAATTTTCGTATCCCCCATACACCCAAACCAGACCAGTACATATTACTAGGAAGAATTTTAAGTTTATCCCTCGCTCTCCTCCCGATCACTCCTTCTGTTTCTTCCGACTCAATGAGCGATGTCGTTAAATTGATCTCATCCCATCTGGAATACTCTGCGATTTTATCTGATGGAGTTTTAAGTCGTTCCCGATCTAAAAATATCCATGGAACAAAAAGCATGTATTTTGCCCGTGTATGAAGGGTGCTTGTCCCGGGGAAGAAAATATCCGAAAAAGCGTCTCTCACTGTGCCGATTCCTAGTTCCTCGACAATTTCCTTGTCCCGGAAAAGATACAGCACCTCTTTTATTCGCTGCCTATCTTCTTCTGCGAAATCCACCCAATTTAAAGATGACGACATTTTTTTATTCTATGTTTTTTTAGATCTTTTGCATAACAAGAGGTATTAATCGTATTAAAACGAGCTGCAGCCGTCAATCCTCTTTTGGGGTGATATTTGGGAAGATGAAAATGGAAAATAGTATTACAATATATTTTCTAATGAATATTATTCTTCTGTAAAATAATCACTATCGATTTTCTTAACTTCATAAGTTGCAAGTTTAGATACGCCCACATCAAAGTCAATCATATATTGGGCAAGCTCTTCTCCATCAATCAAAATCACTTTGCTTTCTAAGTTTTTTACATACCTTCTTGCACTTTCCGAAAATGAAGATGTAGTGATAAAGATTCCCTTCTTTCCTCTCTTTCCCATAAGTGCTCCAGCAAACTTTTGAATTTCAGGGCGGCTTACTGGACTCTCCCATTTTTTCGCTTGAATATAGACTATATCCAAACCCAAACGATCCTCTTTAATAATCCCATCAATTCCCTCGTCTCCACTCTTTCCTAAAGCTTCTCCTGCATCCTTTCTTGTTCCTCCATATCCCATCTTCACTAATAATTCTACCACTAACTTCTCGAAAAAACTTGGTGAACTATCTTTTACTCTTTGTAGTAATTCCCTACCCAATTCTTCTTTTAAGTGTATAAAGGAATCTTCTAATATCTCTTCAGGAGTTTCCGCTTCCTTATCTTCAGCCTTTTTACTTTTTTTCATTCTAAACTCTTTAAATTCTGGAAACCTATCTAAAAATTTAATATTTATTTTTTCGGGATTTTCTCTCAAAACCTTTTTGCCCCGCTCAGTAATATTAAAAAGTCCTCTTTCTTTTGATTCAAATAAACCAGCTTTCTTCATATATGTTCGAGCCCATCCTACTCTATTTAAAAATACTTCTTGTTGACCGCTTGGCAATAGTTCTTTCCTTTCCCTTTCACTGAGTTTGAATTTCTCAGCAAGATGATCAGCTGCTTCTCTGACTGTCCTTTCCTTTCCGTCAGCCATATATTCTAATAAGGGAAGCATTATCGACTGAAAATCAGGTATAGACATTTTTGGCTCCTTTTAATTTATTCTTTTTTTCTCTATCATATATCCAATAATGGCATTATCAATCAATTTAGGAAGAGTCGTATTCCATCCCAAGCCATTAACATCTTTTTCTGATAATTTCAATCTGTTGATAATATCAAGAAAATATTGTAGCACCTGCTTAAAAATATTGAATTCAGCTCTATGACCATGAGAAACCTCAGTATTTCCAAAAAAGAAATTTAAAGTAAATGTCCTATCAATTGGCATGATTAAACGAGGCAATAAGAAATGCAAAGTCTTGGAATTGCCAACAAGGTTTGAACGAGACTTCATTACTGACATTTTTTCATAAATGCATTCAATTTTTGGTAAAATATTATTTTGTGAATTACTTCTAAAATCCTCTATCTTATATTCTGACACTTCGATCAATTCATTCTTTAATGAATCTAAAGATGATTTAAATTCATCAAAATCAACAAGTCTCGCTCCTCTCTGATTCATATTCCAGGAAATCAAAGTTGCGTATATTAGTTCAAAGAAATCATTCTCTCCCAGAAGATCATCCAATTCAATCTCGTTGTGTTTCTTTATCATTTCTCTATAAAGAACAATAGAAGGAGATACTTTTCTATAATCATCATCGCAAATTTTGATATATCTAAAAAAATCCTCACGATTCCGAAAGAAGATTTTTTTATTCTTCTTTTCTGTATTAATAACTTTTCTTTTTATTGAGTGTTTCTCAACATTATTCAGCTTATGTTCAGTTTTTTCCAAAACTTCATCAATAATCTGAAAATAGCCCCCAGGAAATCTAAAAAACTTTGGCTTTTGTCCTCTTTTTACAAAATCCCCCGTAATTTTTCCATCTACACTTATGCTCGAATTGTATGGGTAAATATTGATTGTGCTTTCTTTAAATTCAGACTCCAAGAAGGGTTTTATATCGTTAATCTTCCACTTTTTTGGGATTTTTCCGTCTCGCCTAAGCTGAATAATTTTTTTTAAAAAAGTCATTTTATTTTTTTAATTATTTTTTCTGCTTCCTGAATTGAGTTGAACAAGCTGCAAAAATTTTTTCATCATATCTACCTACCTAATCTTATTAACCAATCCCTTCAAGTTTATGAGGCCCAATAGCTCTTATGACTATTTTTGCTTCTTTTGAATCCAATGGATTAAAATGAATTCGGTATGCTCTATCAATTCTGCACCTTATCACAGGCTCTCCTTTTATCTTAATCTTTTCAGCACCTAATCCAGGAGAACGAGGATTCATAATATAATTCACTAGAGTACCAGGGACCTTAAATTTCACTTCTCCAGGCAATTCATTAAATTGTCTCAAGGCTCTAAATGAAAACACAAGATCAGGTTTGCCAGGTCCGGAAAATTCTTTGAATTCAAGAGGCATACTTTTAGGTGACACAAAATCATCCTGTTTTCTCTCATATTCGCTAACTTCCTCCTCAGGAAGCCCTTTCTTTTTTGCATCTGAAACATCTGACAGAAAAAAGAGTTTTTCATAACGAGTCTTAAAAAAATCCTCATGTAAGAATAGACTATTCAACTCAGATTCATCACCTGAAAAGCCTTTCTCCTCTAAAAAACTACCTATAGATTCTAATAAAGAGGGGCCTACATTTTGCTCACCAAACGCATGAAAGACATCTGAAGATTTTTTTATTAAATTCCAATTGATAAGTTTCCTGTATAAATTCTCAGCAGTTAAGTCTACTACACTACTAATAGAAAACCGCTCTATATATTTTTGCAAGATCTGGGTTAGATCATTTTCCCATATTTCAAAAATTGTCTGATTATCCTTTGTGTGGAGGCTGTATAGCTGTATAGACTCTTCAGGTGACAATAAGCCATACAATCCCGATAAAATGAGCACATGGTGTTTTCGATTAACCCAGCTTTCCTCTGATATTTCACGATATAATCGTCCTATATATCTCTTTCTAGCCTCTAAATATGTCCCTTTTAACTTTCCACCGAAATCAGGCCCTTCTATAAGGCCTCTATTATAAGGTAAATCAATAAGCTTTATCCCTGCTCTGCTGAATGAACCATCTTTAATATAGGCAAGAACAAGCTTGCGCAGCTCAATCAAATACGATCCTGTTCTATTGTCTAATAAATCCATCAAGCTATTTGATTTTTCGTATTTTGCACTCCCACCTTTCTGTTTGTGGTTAGAGCAGGTGATTATGTAAAGAATTTTGCTTTTATTGCTTTTCGATTCATCCAATATTTTTGTTCCCGAATAAAGTCATTTATTTTTTCTGTTTTTTCTATGTATAAATTTTGACCAATCTATTATTGTCGTTCATCATCATTCATTATATTCATCAAATAAGTCACGTAAAAATAAATTTCCCTCTTCGTCATATACTTGCTGTTCAGCGTAGATATTACATATTTTATCAGCAGAATTTTTTATCGTATTATCTTCTGTAGAATAAGAATATAAAAATTTTACTAGCTCTTTAATATTTTCCTTAAAAGTTGAAGGAGTAATCATTTCTAAAAGCTTCAGCATAATTATTCCTATGTATCTTGCTGTCTCTTTGTCTGACTTCTCATTTTTTATTCGAATCAAATCATCAATGAAAAGATGAACATCATAAAACTTTTTTAAATTAGAAATTGATAAATTTATAAAAGCAACCTTTTCTTTATCTAATTCGCTAACAAAAATAGTAAATTTTATTAGAGAAGAAACGATTTTCTTTTGATCTTCGTTCAAATCATCAATACCTGAATACTTTTCATATAAGTATTTCCATAAATTAAGAACTTTTTCCCTTTCTTTAACAATAATACCTTTGTCAATCTTCTTGAAAGATCCTTTCCCTTCTATTTTGCTCTGATATTGATTCCTCAAGAAGTTTATAAAAAATTCCATATCATCACTTTTTTCTCTATCAATAAACTGTATTATCAAACTTTCATCGTTTAAATCTAATTTTGATCCTAGAAACAGTATTGCCAAATGCTGGATGAACCGTTCTCTCGCTGTTCTATTTCTAAATTTATATTCCAGCCCCCTATCGTAATGACCTCTCATTCTTTCAAATATATCTAAATAAACCTTCCCCCAATACAAATAACCAGTAAAAAAATTCTCCCAATTTTGATCTTCCCTTTTCTCTAACTCTTTTGCTCGGTCAAAGCTCCACTTTCTATCCAAATAAATAAAATTTGGGAAATATTGTCCAAAAATAGTAAAACTTTCCGGAATATCTTTATTCATAACTTTTTCAAAAAATTCTTTGATCTTGTTACTCCATCTCACCTCGCTTTTTTTGCTTTTTTGGGTGTCTTCTTTTATCCTTGCTTTTCGTAATGCCAAAAATAGCATAGCTGTAACAATATTTCCCCAAACAGAATTTAGAGCATAGGTAACCGGATCATCAATTTCTTCATCCTCTTTTATTTCATATTCAAATAGTCTTTCTTTTATTTTTATTAATATGTTTTCTGCTTTAGGAAGCAAATCCTCTTTAACCGCCCATTTATCATTTTTAGTCCCCTCTTGAACCAGCTCACCTATTTGCGTCAAAACCCAGGTATATTTAGCATCCCAATGATAAAATTTTACTTCAAGCTTTCCCTCCCAAAATCCCTTCTGCCCAATATAATCTTCAATAAAATCAAATAATTTTTCCCAATCAAATGATTTCTTTTCCTTCCATACATCTCTTAAACCCCATAATATATGATAAACATATATATAACCTGACCTTATAAAGGGTTTAAGATCATAAACAAACTTATCTGGTTTTTCCTTCACTGCATCCTGTAGAACTCTTGTAAGTCCATCTATTGTTGATCCTTCCCATCCTTTTTCTTCTTTAAAGCTCTTTAAATAACTTGCTAGATCTGCATTCTTCATCATAAAAATTTCTTCTTTTGATAACAGAGATTTATCTGCTCCTCTCCAACCGGAAAAAAAAGTTACTGCTGGAGACAACTCTGCATCTACATCAGTTTGTTTTTTTATTTCTTCATATTTTTGCTTAAATTTTAAATTATGACTTAGCGCCTGGTATAAACGCTGCCTCCAAATTAGCACTTTTTGTTTTTCCTCTTCCTTAGGAAGCTCTTTAGTAGGACCTTCTTCAATTATTCTCTCTAATTCCTTTTTTTCGCTTTCTGTTAGCTTTTTAATATTATTTAATAGGCGTTTCAGCTCATCTCCAACCAAAATTTGCCTCTTAAAAGAATCACCAATAATTAAATCAATATTCCTAAATATAAATTCATTTAGATTATCAACGTTATGGGCAAGAACATATAAAGCAATTTTTTGGAGTAAATAAAAATCAGATTTTAAATATCTTTTTAAAATATCTTTTGTTTCATTTGGTTTTTGATTAGTTTTCTCATTTAAAATATTCTTCAAAGATTCACTAAAGAGATCGAAAGGTTCACTAATTCTTTTTTCATTGTATATTGACATGTAGCTTTGATATTCATACTTACCTAGCATCTTTATTAACTTGTTTTCAAAATCTTCAATTACTTTATTGGAACATTTCTGTGCTATAAGAGAAGCATTTTTTTGTAGATATTTATCTAACCAATATATATCTGCCTTGAACTTATGTCTTTTTTCATAACCGAAATATTTCTTGTCTGTTTCACTTGCTTCAACCTCTTTCATTTCAGTAATGTACATAATAATTTTTTCTGCCTTCTTAATATCTTCTTCATTTGATTTTTCATTTAGAAATTTCGGGAGCAATCTTTTAATGATCTCAGAAATCTGCAAAGTATTATCAAACTTAGAATCCAGCCAAATGGGGATTAAATTAATGACGGATTCATCTATTTTATTATTAGGGAGATTTGAGATGATTTTTATAAAAAATTCCCAAATTCTAAAGTTGTCAATTTTTTTCCCATTTGAATTTACAAATTTTGATACTATTTTTACTATATTGATCAAATCATCTATATATTTTCTATTTTTTGGAAATTTTAAAATATTTGATATTTTTTCTAAATAATATAACTCATTCCAAATTGGAAAATAATATCCTTCTTCATCTTTTTCAAAACTAGGTACATTTTTAGGATTAAAAAAAGATTTCTCTTTTAAAAAAGGAAACCAATCCAAAGTAAACCACTTCCGTTGAGAAATCTTCTTAAAAAAGTACTTTTCAACATTTGGATCTTTTATTAGTTCTAATATCTGATCATCAACTTTTTGCTTTTCTATTATTTCATCAACAGATCTAATTTTCTTCAAAAATACACTTTTATGTCTCATTTTTTTATCCTATTTAACACTTCTTCCCGAAGATGTTGAAAAACTCTTAACTGATCCAATAGGTTCTACTTTGAAATTTTTAGCTATCCAAGAAGAAAATATTTCGGGAAAATTATCAACTTTCCCATACTCAATAGTATATAAATCATATAATTCTTTATTCACCGCAATATCTGTCTCAGAAAATTCATTTTCGGGAACTAGTATGTAATTTTTGATTCTATTCTTTTTATTAAAAATATTTAATAATTGTCTTAATTCATCATCGCTTAAACTGTATCCAATAAAAATAATACAGTAATTCGTAAAAACATAGTTAACAAATTCCTTGAATGATTTTTTTTCATAATAATTCCGATATTCTTCATAACTGAATAATGAAGATAAGAAATTTTCTTTATAACCATGTAGATGAAAAATACTGCCTTCTTGTAAATTTTCTATCACAAAATCATTAATTTCATAATATATTTTTTCATAACCTAATTGTCCAGAGTCTTCAATACAACTATCTACATTAGTCGTCAAAATTATTGGAAACGGATTTATATTTCTCAAAGACTTTATGAATGGAATGTAATCTTTGTAGTAGAGTTTAGGATCAGGAGTTATGGCTTCTCTAAGGATTGCAAAGAACTTTTTTTCTTTTCCTTCATTAATGTAACGATTTTTTAAAAATTGAATTTTTACATTATTACGCTCTCTACTTTTAATAAAATCTCCTTTATCTATATCTTTAAATAAATTATCGTCATTTAATAAGTTTTTAATAACTGAATTCCAATCATAACATCCTGCAATTCTTGAAATTCCAGCCCCAACGAATAAAACAACTTTCTTATCAAAAAAATAATTTAATGATTCATCGAGAATTTTGAGCTTGTCTTCCATTAAATTTTCTTATTGGATTAATATATATAAAAATAATTAATACTCATTATCACATCAATTCCCCGCAAATAATCTTAGGAACAGGTGGAACAACCTCTCCATCCATGCTTTCTGAAGAAACTTCATGCAAGCTGTGCCGATACCATATTTCAGTGAGCCGATCCAGCAAAGCCCGTCCCTCAACATGATTCCTCTTCAGTTTTCTCAATTCACTCAAAACCGCAGGCCGAGTTATATTCCGAAAAACTTTTTCAAAAAGTTCCACCTGCGCTTTTGTATCATCACTTTCTGTTTCATCATAAATCTTTTCCAACTCACCTATCACATATCGACGTTCAGCAGTTACGGTCCCCCCATGTTTTAGCTCAATATAGCGGTCAACAACTTCTTTAATAAATCGATCCTTCACTTTTTGCAAAACAGGATTAAAATCAGAAGGAATCTTCACTGGCTCTCTGCCAAATTGATTTTTAAGCATCCCTAAAATCTTAGTAACCTCTTTTTCAACAATCTCTCCCTTCTGATCAACCAAATAGAGCTGGGAATATCTATCTGCCTGGCAGAAAACATAGTGGTTTTTCCCCTCTCTATCAACCGCACAACGGATACCATCACGCAGCGAACTAATCTCTTTATATTTATTAGGATCACTCTCGCGAATTTTTCTCAGTTCTTCTTCAGCTTCGTTAAAATTTATGTTCTCTTTTTCCCGGCTCTCCTCAAATAAGGCTAACTGCTTGTTGTCTTTTTCATAAATGGCATACATTTCATCTTCATTCAACTGCTCACTCTCATCCAGTATCTTAGCATCCTCCCCGATGGTATCATGGATATCCTGAATACGGCGATGAACAACATCATGCAGTCCTAAGTTTCGGTCAAGAGATGTCTCTGGTAAGAAATTAAATCCAAATATCTCATTATATTCAGAACCAATCCGGTCAATTCTTCCAAATCTCTGGATGAGCTTTACAGGGTTCCAATGAAGATCATAATTAATGATTTTATCGCAATCCTGCAAATTCAGCCCTTCAGAAAGCACATCTGTAGAAATCAACTTAATGATTTCTACTTCCCCTGGTCTTAACTGATATCTATTCGCTTTAGGAGCAAACCTATTAACCAATGACATCTTGTTTTCAGTATCTGTAGATGCTTTTCTTATATAAGGATCATCATTCATATTAATATTGTCATATAAATATTCTACTGTCTCTGCAGATTCAGAAAAAATCAAGACTTTGCCCTTGTTTAAAGGATCCTTCTTCAACACTTCGAGCAGTTTCTGGAGCTTTGCGTCTTTTTCAGGAGGTATCTTTTCCTCATTAACTAAAGTAAGAATATCTTCAAACATAGCTAAATCATGACTTATATGGCTTTTCAGATGAACAAGATCAAATTTATCCGCCTCATAATCCCCAGTTACTGATTCTAAAGCCATTATTAAATCGTCTTCACTATACTGATCTGAGCCATAAAGAATTTTTTGTGCATCTTCACCAGCAGGGATAATATTATGATCAATGCTTGTCAAAAAAGCTTTATGAATTTTTATCATCCGTTTTATGGTCTCTCTAAATGCATAAACACTGCTTTCGAATCTTTTAAACATCAAAATTCGCATCAATCCCCGCAAATTAGCTCCAGCTCTATGCAAGTCTCTATAAGGCTCCTCTTTCTGAAACGCAGGCTTAACATAATGCCATAAGGCAAAACGCGCATATGTAAGCTCACCGGGCACAGGGTCTCCAGTATGATCAAACTGTGCCTTTCCCAAATAAGATTTGATCTTCTCATATAAACCTTGATAAGTATCTGAAATGGAATAACGAACCGTATCCACATTGCGCACTGGAAAAAATTGTTTCGTATGGCCTACTCGGATATAAGCCCGCTTTCCTCCACTCACATATTTATCAAACTCCTCTGGGTTTACACGCTCATCTGTTTCTGAGTCAAATCCATAATATTTTAGGATATGAAGCCTTGTGCGCCGAACCAAAACAAACTGAAGTAAACGCTGAAATAGTTGATTTGACTCTTCACGCGGAGTCTCAGGATTGAGTATCCTTCTAAAATAGTCCCTCAAATTGGGAGGATTGATGGGAAAGTATGTGAGATCATCAGGATGAAACAATTTGATTTGGTTGTAAACGTCTTTGGCAGAATTATTTCTCGGTGTAGCTGTCATTAAAAGGACCTTCTTTTTTCCTGATTGTAAAAAGTCTGACAAAACCTTATAGCGCTGGTTGCTGTGATGTCTGAAATGATGGCTCTCATCAACAAGAATAAAATCCCTATCTCTGTACTTATCTTCAGTCATTAAAAAATTCCAGTCATCTTTTTGGGGATCACCTTCCCGGAGAATGGACATTGGAACTACCTGAGCGTTTAAGGAATAGACTGCATTATAATCCTCCCACATCTCTTTAAGGGATCTAGGGCAAATGATGAGCGGCTTTGCATTCCCCGCCAGAAGAAAATGTTTCACTACCCCGGCTCCAATATAACTTTTTCCCACTCCAACCACATCTGCGGCAAAAGCCCCATCATAATCATTAATCATGCCAATAAGCTGCCTTACAGCTACTTTCTGGAATTCAGCCAGTTTTTCGGTTATTTCATTTGTCCAGAGAAATGATTTATCATCTGTTCCCTCCAAACGATCTTTGAGTAAAGTGTAGATTGTTTTGTAATAAATATCTTCAGGTGTGGCTGATTTTAATACCCAGGACTCTTTTAATTCCTCCAAAAACTGGGTATTGAAATCCTCTGCTTCATCCCATAACCGCTTAAACCAGTTTGTGATCTCTCTATGATTTTCTCCATTGTCATGGACATAAACATTGAGCTCAGTATTATTGGTAAGCCCTGCTAAAGACAAATTGCTGGAGCCCACAATGGCAATCCCCTCTGACTTGGGCTGAGGGTGAATAAAGTCGAAAATATAAGCTTTGGCATGAAGTTTGCTCTTTATATAGATTTTAACTTTGAGCCTGTCATCCACAACCATTTCATAGACTTGCTTTAATAAACTAATGTTCTTATCAGATTGATCGAGATCGCTGATAACTTTGCTTATTTCATTCTGTGCAACATCTTTTTCCATTTTTTTCTCTGCAGAACCAGGGCGCTTCAATTTTTCCAAATGTTCTTGAATGCGGTCAACCAGACGATAGCTTCGGGCTAATTCCTCAACTGTCTTTCGATCGGTTGTATTTCCGATGAGAAGGCGAATCTCTTTTATAATGAAGTCACCGTTTTCATCTTTGGCATTTAGTTTTTCTTGAATTGCTTTAAGGCCGGAGAGGAAAAAATATCCCACTGCGATTTTGGCTTTGACTGTGTAAGTCAATTGCGAATTGATTTCATCCACTAAGAGTTTATTTTGATTGTCAATGATATCTGAAGGCATTAGAAGCTCCTCTCAATGATTTCAATCTCTTCTTTGTTTAGATCATATAATTTATAAATTAATTGGTCTATTTCTGATTCAAGAGCAGTTGTGTCAGTTTTAAGATTGACTTTTTTTGCAGAAATAATTTTATCTACTAATTTTGTAATTTCATCAACTAAACAATAATTCTCATTAGTAATGGGGGGAATAGGAATTTCATTTAAATACTGAACTTTATATTCATATCCACTTCCCATATTTATACCAATCCTACTAAACATAAATTGAAAAATTAAAGAATTTAGAAAACCACATAGATATTTTATTTCTTTGGGATTATTATTTTCTGAAGTTAATATGTTGGCTTTATCATTGTTAAATATTGTTTCCTCAATGTAACAAAATGCTGGCTTAAGGCTTATCGCTTTCCATAATATCCTATTTTTTCTAAAATCTTTCCAATAAGCAATATTATCTTGAGTTTCATACCATTTATGATTTGTTTTTTTTCTGCTTTTTTTCCGATCCCCATTTTCATCAATATAATATTCCCCAGTTTGCTCAATCCTTTTTCCAAATGATTTTAGATACTCCTTTACGGCAGAAAAGTTTTTAATGTCCAGATTTAATACAGGGAAAGTAGCAATAAGATACAATCCTTTAAAATCATAACCATATTTTTTGATATCTCGTCCCCTTAAAATAGGCTTGATAATCTCCTCAGACTTTGAGTCTTTTTTTATTAATTCTTCCCTTTTTTCTTCATTGATAATGAATGCTTTGTTGAAGCCAGTTTTAATACCATAATTTATTTTTACATCCCAATCCTTTAGAGGCTTTCCTATAGCTTCTATCTTATCTTTTATCGAAATTTCAGCTTTACTTCCAATAAACCAAACATCTCTAGTCATACTATCCAAAAGCACTTTATTCTTTTTAAAATAATTGCGAATGCTGTCTCCTCTTTGGTAATCTTTTTTGAATTGTACCGCCTCCATTTTACTGCTATTTTCAGCATTTTCTATAATAATGATATTGGTATCCACAGTAGCGCTTTCGAATACTTTAAATCCCCCAAAATCCAATAGTTTTTTAGGATTTCTCTTTGCAAAAAATTCCCTTAAAACATCACCATATCCAGCCCGCATCCACTTATTGGAACTGATATAAACCAGATGCCCTCCATCTTTTAATAAATTTATCCCCTTTTCATAAAAAAGACAGTAGATATCACCTGTCCTCTTAAAAGTAGAATATTCCTCCTCTTTATAAAGATCAGCAAATTTCTTACTTGTAGAATTGTCTATAGATTTCTGCAGCTGGATGTATGGAGGATTTGCAATAACCACATCAAAGCCATCCTTGCATTCCGGGAAAAAATAAGGCACCTCAAAAAACTTGACTGGCTCATTGGTGAAAAGGTTTTTATAACTGTCCCAAAGTGACATTATTCTAGTAAGACTTGCAGTTATTTTCTCTCTTTCCTTTAATTTTTTGGGATCAGCTGTGATTCTCTTGTTCAAAGATTGGATATGATCAAACTTTTCCCGGACCTTTTTATCAATAAGTACTTCAATCCTTTGACGCAATTTGTCCTTTTCATCTGGTTCACTGGCATTAAAATAATTCTGTACTTCATGATTGAAGTCTTTAAAAAAAGTATCGACAAACAAATCCCTGTCTTTCTTCTTCTCTTCAGATTCCGGTATCCCAATGAGTGAATCGGCGCAGACAAACTTAAATTCCAAATTTGGCAGCGGTTTTAGTCCATGATTGGGTTTGCTGTTATCAACATTCTCATCCACAATTAAGGACAAGAAAAATCTCAGCTTCGCTATCTCTACTGCTATAGGCTGGATATCTACTCCATAAATACAATTTTGAATAATTCCGAGTTTGTGTATATAATCCCAGTTCTCGCCCATCATCTTTTCTTCAACTTTTTTGCGGACATTTGTATCAGGTATTCTATCTAACTGCTTTACGAGCCATTCAATAGACTCAGGATCAACTTTTTGTAAAATGAGCAGCATTTTTTGGAGTACTGCCATGGGAAAAGCTCCGGAACCACATGCGGGATCAATGATTCTTATTTTATCCAGCTCATCAATCACATTTTCTTTTTCTTTATCATTGAGTCTATGGCCGTCAATTGAATAATCCAAGAGCTCAATAATTTTTTCTTCTTCTATTTCTGTCTTGTTAAGTAGATACTGTTTCAAACCTTCGTCGACCATATACTCGACAATAGGACGGGGAGTGTAATAAGAGCCCGTGTTTTTCCTTGCAGTTTCCCCTGTTTCAGGATTAATTTCTGCCAGCAAATTTTCAAAGATACGGCCTAAAATTTCTGGATCAATTGAAAGGTCAATATCAATGGAGGTATTTTCCTCAATGGTGAAATTATAGGATTCAAAAACCTTAAACAATTCACGAAACCAGACATCAGGGATAACAAGTGTATTTATATATTTAGATTTGTGGATTATATCATCAGTCTCGTAATAATCTTCTTGGTTGGGTTCAAATAAGCCACCATTTAAAAAGGGTATTTTTTCCCACTTTCCGGTTTTGTATTCGTCCAACCGATTTTCAATTGGAGTATTTAGAGCCTCAAAAAAGAGCGGTTCTAATATTTCGTGGTAATAATTAGGATCCACAGCGTTTTTGGAAAGAATTTCTTCTGGAATCAATGAACTTTTATTCCCGCTTTTTTTCTTTTTCAAAAACCAACAGAATACTAATCGCCCAATAAGCCTAACTGCAAATTCCTGCATCTTTTGATGATTGATGGTTGATGGCAATTTTAAGAGAGGTTCAAATTCTTTTGTATGGCCTCTGACTTTACGTTTACCTCCTACCAATTTGGTAAAGGCCAATGCGATTTTTGTGTAAAACTCTTTATTAAGTTTTTCAATATCAAAAGCTTTATCATGCTGCTTTTGCAAATCAAAATGATGGATGCCAGCTTCAGGGATATTGAGGAGAGAAATTCGTTCAATTGCCGTTCGCAAGCCATCCTCCTGATCAATTCTGATCCGGCGTAAATACTGCCGCCTCTGAGGATCTTTGTCTTCTTCAGACTCCTCCTCCTTGACAGCCTTCATGTTGACAAAATCCCAAGTATCATCATTCAAGTTAGAAAATATGATCATGTTATAGGGGAATTGGCGGTTTATGAGGTTAATTATTGTGCGCTGAGCTGTGCGTAAAATATTGGGGGAATTGAGGCGAACCCAAATTATAGCGAAATCACCGTGTGATCCTAGTTTGGTGATTTGATTGATAAGTTTTCTTTGTTTCTCTGTCCAATTTCGAGTGAGAGGATCAATTGACTCATTTTCATATTCATAACCCAGATCACATATTAAATCTGCTAATTCTTGTTCTTTTTTTGTAGTCAGATTCTCAAGATGGTTTTTTATTTTTTCTTGCCATATATTCATTTTTGCGAATCGCCCTTCTTGTTTACATTAAATTAATAAGACTTACATATTATTCTATTCAGTTCTCTTTAATAACCAAAGAAGAATATTTTTTATGAATATTGAATTATTTCCTTCATTAATAAGGCCAGGACCTGGTCGATCTGTGCATCTTGTTCCTATGAAGCCTGAATCTGCTGTTATAACAACTCTTCCTTTAATTTTTGTGTCTAATTCTGACTTTTCGTCCAAAGAAATAGCAAAGAATCTGTCTTTATGGGAAAATTTGTTTCTATTATCTTCCATTTCATCGCTTAAAGAAACTATAGGAGTGCCGATATTTTTCTTTATACTGGAACAATTATTAATCACAATTGAATACACAGGATTATTATCAAATCCTTTAATGATGGGATGACTATTATTAAAAACTTTACTTGTTAAAGTAGTTTTAACCCTAGGAAGTGGATTTTTAAAAACAGTATTTTCAACTTCAACTTTAAATCTAGAGGCAAGCTCTTTATCAAATTTTCTTGTATCAGGTAGGTTTTTATTGGGCCGATCCCCATGATTCGACATAAGTAATAAGCCACCTCCTCTTTGAACGAAATTATATATTCTTTTAATCTCTGTTTTTGAATATTTCTTTTTACAACGAGTTGTGCTAATTAGAAGGTCAAAATTTTTTAAATCTTTTCTTGTTATTCCTCTATCTCCAGAAAATTCATATTCAATTGATAAATTACATAAAATTTCTAGAAATGTTTTAAGGCGTTTGTAATTTTCTTTATGTTTTCTCGCCTGTAAACCATTTACATCAATCAAAGCTTTCATCTTTTTATCTATAGAAATTTTAATTATCCAAATTTAGTATGACAGATTATATTTAAAAAATTTACATACCTTTATCCTAAAAACACTTTATTATTATGCCATTCTATAAATTTCTTCCCAGGCAAATCATCCAGGTGAGCAGGATGACTTATCTTATTCCCGTGCAAAGTGTAATAATACTCACCATTATCAAATTCTTCCTTGATTCGCCGGCTTACCTCTATATCAAGTTTAGTCGTTAGAGTCATGTATCCTTTGTCAAAGAGTCTGTGGAGGTCAGAGCGTAGGAGGAGTCCATTTTGAACAAGATGGGGTCCGCTCTCAGAAAATGGTTTGATGTGGGCGGCTTCTAAGACAGGAAGCGCTCTTTCTCCTGTGACCGCACAGGACCGCTTGTAGGCATCTGTGACACATATCCGGAAAGAACCCTGGCCAAGACGGGGCATTATGATCTGTTCTCTTCCATATCTCTGCTGTTCATCCAGGATTTCTCTGAGCTGCAGGGCTTTTTGGTCTTTTTGTTCTGAAAAATACTGGATTCTCTTCCAGATAAACTTTCCTGCTTCCCTTTCCAGGCTGTAGCCTTTTCCCCGGACAATGTTTTTGCTCCACTCTGGAGGAGAAAACCAAAGGTCTTTATCCAGAAAAAAGGGCTGTGTGAGAAGGATGCATCCGATCTTGAAGTCCTCCCTGGTATCTGAAGGAAGATCTCTTTTTGATAGGATGAGGGACCTCATTTCTTGAAAAGAGGGAGTGCCGTTTTTTTCTTTAAAAGCTTCCCAAGCTAAGCTTACAGGAAGAGTGGTGTAGTAGGTAAAGAAACCACCGCCAGCAATATGGTTATAGGGACTTTTCAGTTTAAATAGAAAGAGTTCGCCTGGATTTAGGGATTTAAAAGGTTTAACAGGAGAGGGCTGCCAAAAGTTGACTTCATCACAGTTAGGGAGATTGGAGAGAAAATCATACCAATTGTTGTCTGTGACTCCCACGTAGAGCTTCATTCTTTTAAAAGATTAAGCGCTTATTCTCGTCTATATTAATATTTATTTGCCTCTGCTTGGTTCCAAGATGTAAAAGTATCATATAGGAGTGAAGGGGTCAAGATTTGGATTTGGGAGAGGAGGCTTCTTTTATTTGATCCATTATTCAAAGTGATCCATAATGGATCAACTTTTTTTGAGGAGGATCACATGGAAGCTTATATTTTCATCACCACTGAAGGATACACTTATCAGCCAGGGAGTGAGGCGGTTGAGCCTGATATTGAAAACTGTCAGGTTCTGGGATTTGCTAAGGGTAATGGTCCGGAGAAAGCTTTTAAGGCGCTTTTGGAGGAAAATGCATATTTGCTGGATACGAGCTTTGATGAGGTTGTGTGTTTGGAGCTTAAGGATGAGGATTATGGTAGGAAAAAGAGGTATTTTTATTTAAAGGATGAGATTGCTTCGCTTTCTTTGAAAGTATCGCGATGACAAATTGTGAATGAATTTAATGGAGTTTATTAAAGCTCTTCGATAATGCCTTTTTTTAATTCTTCAAGAAGGCCTAACAATCTATTAAAATTGGCTCCTATAAATACCTTGCTTCCCAATATATCTACAATAAGACTATATTCCTCTTGATGTCCTGTTTCTTTATCCAAAATATCTAACACTTTATCTTTAATATCTTGAGTTAATATCTGTCCAATATCACGCCCCAATAGTCTCACTCCTAAATCGATATAGTCTGAACTCTCTGCGTCTAGCAAATCTGAGTGTTCATAAAAAATTCTTTCTCTATTTCCTGCATCTGTATAATGACGCATAATGAGAGCCAGGTCGTATGCATCTTTTTTTCGATTGGGATATACGTCATTCCAAGATATTATTTTCATGACAGCTAAACCAGCTAAGGTCACAGCCTTTATTTCAAGTATAGGGTTATCTCTGAGCCAAAGCGTTTGTGAATTTACAAATGCTTCTTCAAATCCAATAATACGCATTTCTATTTCATCATCATGCGGCCACTTAATATTTCCCGATTTATCAGCAACAGGGCCGAATGGAATTAAATCGATTTTTAAGGTGTTTTGAAATATAATTCTCTGGAATTCTTTGGCTTCTTTAAATTCACCAGTACGAATTAATTCTCCTTTAAGCTTATTGTACTGAGTCCAGTTTGGAACCCTCACTCCAATATCAATATCAAAAGTAGCCCTATAAGTTCTAATATTATGGCCTTTAGCGAGTATCCAATCTCTAGCCATAGCTCCTACAAGAAAGAAAGGGATATCTTCTGAAGCTGCGATATGAGCAATTCCCTCAAGAGCAGCTAATTTGTTACTTTCAATCTTCCCTGAAATATTTAGATAATTCTTTCTCATAAATAATCCTTGCAGTTTCAATATTTCGAGTATCCCCAGTGGCTATTAAGTCTGTATAAATGAGTAAAGGAGGAACCAAATTATTACGCAAATGGTTCTGTACAAATCTCCAGAATATATCCAAAATCTCTATATCTCCATTTTCATCTTTTGTTAGCTTGTTTTTTAACAAAAATTTAGTAATGGGTCGTTTCGCATAAATTGTAATAATCTGAGGTTTTAGATATTCAGTCATTATATTTGCCGCGACTTCCCCTCCCCATAAAGCATCAGCTTCTTTCAAATCTGTATTCCTCCACCAATCCTTATGATCAGCCTTGTAATGTCCTATCATTTTTTTTTGCCTTAGCTGTTCAGGGAAGGCAGTCACCCATTTGTTCAGCAAATGTTTCTTTCGAACCAATCGGCGGTTCCTCTGTCCTACTTCAATAAGATAACCCGTTTTTTTTAAGTCATACATAACCCCATTAACAGTGCCCAAGGCAACACCTGCCTTTTTTGCAATATCCCTATAAGGTTTATCCTCCAATCCAGGATTGCACAAGAGTGCGAAAATTACCTGTAATCCTGTTGGTCTAAAAGTACGTGCAGGTTGGTCTATTATCTCTTTATCAGCAGGTCTATTCCCCTTTAAATAGATATACAAAGGAGGCTCGTTTATATAGGCATTCCCAGCTGTATCAATAAAGGGAACATCCATTTTTTTGAGTTCATCAGCAATTTTAGGATTTATATACTTAGCCACAAGCATACCCTTTTCTTTCTGTTTCATCCGATTGAGTTGATTTACTACAACACCCAATATCGCTCGTGTTACTATATTTTTGATTTCAACCACAAAAAAATAGTTCAAGTCATTCCATTGAATTTTAACTATGGCATCCTGATAGTACTCTCCGTCCTTTGCTTCATCTAATGCCTCGACTTCAAAATCAACAACTTCAACAACAAGCCCAGTGTTTTTGCGCAACTCCCCAAGAGCATCATTCAAAATTTTTTTCTCTTTGGTTTCAATGATCATTGATTATAAAACTCCTTATTTTGTTCATTATTTTAGTTTGTTCATATATTATGAACATAGCAAATTATTGAACATATGTCAATATATATAATTTTTTTATGGACTAGATTTAATAAATTAGATTTTACTTAATTTTTTGTTCATTAATTTTATTTGTTCATTTTTTATGAACATTAAATTTTTATGGACAATATATGTGGATTTTTATGGATCAAGGAAACTCTCCCCAATCACTGTCAAAGGCGAATTCACGGAGCTTCTTTATGAGTTCTTCCATTAGTTTATCCCTTAAACATATTATCATTATGCCAGGGGATGAATTCCTTATCTGGGAAAGCTAACAGGGAGGACTGTATAGGAGTTAAAAATCCCCCCTCCTGCGATATAATCATAGGGACTGTTGATCTTAAAGAGGAAAAGATCACCTGGTCTTAAGGTACGGAAGGGAGTGGTTGGAGAGGGCTGCCAGAAGTTGACTTCGTCACAGTTTGGGAGGTTGGAGAGAAAATCGTACCAATTGTTATCGGTGACTCCCACGTAGAGACGCATGGATCTTTTGCTCAAGCTTTTTTTATATATGTTAATGCTTTTTTAGCCGTTCTTGGTTCCAAGAAATGAAAATATCATATAGGAAGAAATGGGTCAAGATTT
>Ga0180434_10002044_pt1 | contig 27759 bp, 28 predicted proteins | sample SS_ome_7_FD_132453 | JGI IMG/M metagenome (GOLD analysis project Ga0180434, IMG submission 132453) | Hypersaline lake sediment archaeal communities from the Salton Sea, California, USA - SS_1_D_2 metaG | ecosystem: Environmental > Aquatic > Non-marine Saline and Alkaline > Hypersaline >... | reverse complement strand
TAGGCTGTTGAAAAATTAAAAGAGCCCTCCCAGCTTTTCATTTTGCTGGGCATGCATAAATGAAAAAAACTAGGAGGGTTAGCTTAAGAAAGATTATCAAGAATTTAAATCTTTCAGAAGCAAAAGGGGTATTGAAAAGCAAGTACAAATATGTTCCAGGTAAACCTGGAAGACCACCACTCTCACCAACAGGTATGTTTCTGTCATTTATCCTAATGTTTCTACGGATGGAATCATATCGTGATTATCAAGCTTTTTTAGAACGAGATAAGTTTTGGAGAAGAACACTTGGTTTCAAAGAAACACCAGACATAGGAAGCTTTACACATTTCCTACAGAGAATAGGAAATGATACTTTTGAACAACTATTTCAAGTAGTTGTTCAGCAGCTACTTGATGAAGGTTTTCTAAACCTTCATATGGTTGCTCAAGATGGAAGTATAATACCAGCTAACCTAGATGATCCTGAAGCTGGTTGGGGCTGGGATCATATCGAAGAAAGATATGTCTATGGGTATAAAATCCATGTAATTGTAGATGTAAACAGTGAATTACCTGTAGCATTCTGCATTACTAAAGCCAATGTTCATGATTCAACACAATTTCTAGCGCTTTATCCGAAAATGAAAGCATATAAAACCAGGTTTCCAACCAGGTTTTATACGGCAGATAAAGCATTTGACTCAACCAGTATTAGAAAACCACTTCTCAAAGACGAGGTAAAACCAATTATAAAAGCATCAAAAACCAAACTTAAACCACAATATCCAAAATGGTTTTTGAAGAAATATAAAAAAAGAGTATCTGTCGAACGGTTTTTTTCAAGATTAAAAGAGTATTTGGATCTGAAAAGACTAGGTATTTATGGTAAAAACAATGTTCAACTTTATGTTTATCTTATATGTATTGGGATGTTGTTGGTAGGTTATGTTAACTATTATTTTGGCTATTCGCCTAGAAGTATCAAAACTTTTCTAAGGAAGTTTACATAATCAAATTATATAAAAAAGTGTCATTTATCTGATATTTTTGAGTGATTTCTAGATTAACAATTAAGAATAATAGGGATAAATGCTCTATTTTACATCTTCTAGGTTTATTAAAAATACAATTTGTTCAATCAATTTTTGAATATACTGTCCAAAAATTCTTATTCCATAGAATTTTTCAACAGCCTAATCCTATAAATAATTTACAAAAATACTTATACTCCTAAAACATTCACGCAAAATCAGTTTCCGAAAAATAAGAACGGGAGGAAAACCTAGATGATGATAATTGTAAGATTATATCCAAAAAGTGATTTAAATAAAACGTGGGATTTCGTTGAAAATGTAATTGCGAAAGAAGGATCGGAAGAAGTTACCCCACTGTACGCCACCCAAGCAGAAGGGATGATGAATGTTGGTGTTATTTTCGATATTAAAAATCCTGACAACATTGCCCATTTTCTAACAGAAACCCTTTCAAAATGTGAATATTGCCACCACAGCAAAACCATATCTCTGATGAAGCCTATATTTTTTCCCATTCCAAAAAAGAAACCAGAAAACATCCAACGATACATTATACGGATTTTTACTCATCCGAAGAACTACAAAACCATCTATAACTATCTGATAAATTACGACTATCCCTTTAATCTCTTCCCCATCTATGTATCGTATTCGCTTGGAGATGAGGACATCGTCATGAATATTGCAGCAGATTCACCACAAACCGTTAACAACTTCTTACGAGAAAAAATTAGAACCATGGATGGCGTGGATTCTTCGTCGTTTTATCCTGTGGTGAAAGCAAAACGATTTGCTCCTCTCGAAAAATTGTTAGACGAGCAGAAGAAGCGGTTTTCAAGTAAGGCAAAGGAAATAATTCCAGAAAGCGAAAGGGATTCCGACTTCGATTGGGTCGAAGACTTTCGAGAATATGCTATGATGACGGGTGCGTTTCAACGAGATTTATAGTCTATCTCTTTAAAAGCTCATAAATCATATTGTGGAGTTGATACCCACTCCCTATTTTTCTTTCTTTATTTTCAAAACAGTTATATGGGGCATGTTCATTTCCTGGTTGGGGGCATATTACTGTGACATCAGAATCATTAGTAGAAATTGTATTTCATGGACGAGGCGGACAAGGGGCGGTTACGGCTGCAAATCTGCTCGCTGCTGCTGCCCTAAATGACGGAAATAAAGGCGTGCAAGCCTTTCCTTTTTTTGGTGCAGAACGCCGTGGTGCACCGGTGCGAGCATTTGCACGCATATCCGATAAAGAAATTAACTTGAGAAGTGAAATCTACAAGCCAGATGTGGTCATTGTTCTTGACGAAAGCATCATTGGATTAGTTGATGTACTGAAAGGGTTGAAAAAAAACGGAAAAATCCTCATCAACACCAGAAAAAAATCAACCGATTATGAGTTTTCTAAAAAGTATCATGTAGCAACAGTGGATGCAACAGGCATTGCCATTAAACATGGCATTCTTGTTGGGGGCATTCCTGTCGTAAACACACCAATACTTGGTGCCGTTCCTAAGATAGTAAATAGGGTAACGCTTCCTTCCATTCAAGCAGTTATTAAAAAGAAATGGCGAGCTGATCTTGCAGAAAAAAACGTAAAAGCAACTCGTGACGCCTATGAGCTAGTGGAGGTGCGATAATGGCCAAATACAAAGTAGTAACCACCATTTCCTACCCGAAAAAAGGTGCGATGGGGAAAACTGGAAGTTGGCGCGTGTTTAAACCACTGTTTAATAAAGACAAGTGTGTGAAATGTCTTCGATGTTGGATTTTTTGCCCCGAGGGGGCAGTAAAGAGAAACAAGGATGACACGGTAAGCATTGATTATGACTATTGTAAAGGATGTGGTGTATGTGCAAATGTCTGTAAGGTCAAAGCAATCACCATCGAGCGGGAGGCTGAACAATAATGACCATTATGATGGATACAGGGAATTACATTGCGGCAAAGGCCGCAGTGATGGCGAAACCAGAAGTCGTTGCAGCATATCCTATTACCCCTCAAACTACGTTAGTAGAAGGTATTGCCAACTATGTTGCCTCAAAAGAATTTAAAGGAGAGTACATTTGTGTTGAAAGTGAACATTCGGCAATGAGTGCCTGTATTGGCGCGAGTGCTGCAGGCTCTCGAACCTTTACCGCGACATCCTCCCATGGATTACTACTCATGCACGAAATGTTACATTGGGCCGCTCTTGCACGATTGCCCATTGTAATGTGTAACATTAATCGAGTGGTTGGTCCCGGGTGGAATATCTGGACTGATGAAAATGATTCTATTTCACAGCGAGATACCGGATGGATTCAATTTTATTGCAGTAGTAACCAAGAAATCTTTGATACGGTCATCCAATCCTTTAGGCTCGCAGAGCAGAAAGACATTCTCTTACCCGTGATGATCAACTATAATGCCTTTATCTTATCACACACATCAATGCCTGCGGACATTCCTAGCCAAAAACAAGTTGATGACTTTATAGGAACCTATAAACCACAATGGAAACTTGATGTAAAAAGTCCCATCACTTTTGGCAATATTATTGGCCCTGATGGATATTTCAAGATTCGGCGTGCAATGCAAGATGCGCAGGAGAACGCAAAAGCACTCATTCCCACCATTGCAAAGGAATGGAAACAATTGACAGGGCGTTATCACGGTGGCCTCATTGAAAAATACAAGTGTGAAGGTGCTGATCATATTCTCTTAGCTATGGGTGCCATTGGTGCAGAAAGTAAGGATGCCATCGACGAGTTGCGAAAGCAAGGAACAAAAATTGGACTTGCACGAGTACGAACCTTCCGACCCTTTCCCAAAGAAGAAATTATGAAGCTTAGTAAACAAGCCAACCTCATTATCATCGATCGTAATATCTCTGTTGGCCTTGAAGGTGCGTTGTCGACAGAAGTAAAATCGATACTATATGGAAAAAGCGATGCAAAGGTCTATAGTTACATCGCAGGGTTGGGTGGAAAAGATGTCCCATACACTGACATTATAACCATATGTAAGAAAGCAACAGCAGGCAAAACAAAAGAAGTAGTATGGTATGGACTGCAGGAGGGAATCTAATGGCAATCAAAGATTTACCTACAGATGAGTGCTTACTTCCCGGAAGTGCTGCGTGCCCAGGTTGCCCAGCAACCATTGCATTGCGATTAGTGCTTAAGGCATTAGGCAGAAACACCATCATAGTTATTCCTGCGTGTTGTACTGCCGTCATTGAAAGTTTGTATCCGTACACGTCGTTTGATGTCCCGGTGATGAATATCGCTTTTGAAGCGGCAGCAGCAGGTGCGTCTGGTGTTGAGGCTGCATTACGACAGCAAGGGAAGAAAGACACCACAGTCCTTGCATGGGCGGGAGATGGCGGAACCTATGATATTGGTATTCAGGCACTCTCTGGTGCCATTGAGCGACAAACCAATTTCATCTATATCTGTTACAACAATCAAATCTACTCAAACACCGGTATTCAACGGAGTGGCGCAACACCGTATGCTGCGTGGACGACAACAACGGTTGGCGGAAAAACAGAATTCCGGAAGGAAATGGGGGAAATCATTCAAGCACATCATCCACCCTATGCAGCACAAGCCTGCATTAGTTATCCTGAGGATTTATATAACAAAGTAAAAAAAGCAAAAGGCATCAGAGGACCAAAGTACATCGAGATTCTTGCCCCGTGTCCCCCAGGATGGCGGTTTGGCATGGAAAAAACGGTGGAAATGGGTGCATTAGCCGTTGAAACAGGAGCATGGGCACTGTATGAATACGAAAACGAGATCATGACGTTCAATGGCAAAAGTAAGTTGCTGTTAGAGCAAAAGATTGAACGTAAGCCCATCGAGGAATGGATTCGTTACCAAGGACGATTCAGTCATCTTTTTAAACCAACAAAGGATGTTAAACGTATCAAGGCATTAGATGACCATACCGAAGAGGTATGGAAACGCTATCGAGCATGTTACCTATAATGGGGTGTGATTATCAAATGGAGGCTGCAACATATGTATGCAAAGGAAATGGTGAAACAGAGCCTCCCCCTACTAATTTTGTGTGGTATTGGTGCCATCCTTGCAGGTAGCACACTTGGCGCAATGACTGAGGTACTGCAAAACATCCCTGGACTTATCGTGGTTATTCCTGGCATTATTGCGTTACGAGGCACCATCAGTACAACCTTTGGTTCTCGACTTGGTTCTGCCTACCACTTAGGCATCATCGATGCAGACAATATGTGGAATGAAGATCTGAAGCAAAATATTCTTGGATCATTAATCTTAAGTGTTTTTGTCTCCATCAGCATCGGTATTTTAGCATACGTAACTTCATTGCTCTTTCAGGTGCAGCCCGATCCATTGAAACTGATCCTTATTGTCTTGATTGCTGGTTGTCTCTCTGCCCTCATTCTTACTTTTCTCACGGTAGGCATTACCTATCAAATTTTCAAACGAGGATATGATCCCGATAACATCACTGGACCTGCACTTGCTACCTTCGGGGACATCATCACGATGCTGTGTATCTTTGGGAGTGCCGTTTTTGTGGAGGCAATGGTATGATACACCGTTGGCAGACCATTGTCCGGTACAGTGCTCCGCTATTAACTGTTTGTGTACTGGTTGAGTTGTTTGCGGGACAGTTACTGCAAGGGAATCAAGAGATGCTGATCCTGTTTCCTATCTTTTTAATCACCATCCCTGTCATCAACAGTGTTGGTGGCAATATAGGCAGTGTGCTTGGTGCTCGACTTGCCTCTGGGCTTCATGTAGGATATATCACACCAGCCGTAAATGATAAAGAGATGAGATCAAATGTTCTTGTCACAATGCTGTTGGGCGTCGTCACGTATACGGTGTTGGCGATACTTATTTATGGGATAGCAGTATTTGGTGGTTTACATACGGGAATTGGCTTGATTACGTTTGTCACTGTTATCGTTGGAGCAGGGTTCTTTTTGATATGTGTAATTGTTATGATTAGTGTCCTAACCGCATTTTTATCATTTAAGAAAGGACTGGACCCAGACGACATGGTTGCACCTGTTGTTACAACTATTGGAGATGTTATGGGCATTGTACTTTTATTTTTAATTTTAGGAATTTTTGGAGTAGGACTATGAGTAAAAAAAAGAAAATAAGAATATTTGGAAGACTTCAGAGAACACCAAAAGAAAAGTGGAAAAAAGAAGAATTCAGTGAACTGGAATATAAACCGACATCGGTCAAAGAGCTACTGACTGAAATGAAAGATATCTCTGAGCTGATTATCGATCTTGCGTATTCTGCAGTGCTGTTCAGCAACAAAGAGATCGCTGAAGAGGTACGCTATCTTGAGGTACGCATGGACACGCTTAATTATGACATCCGCATGATGGCAATGATGGCTGTACGAACGAAAGAAGATGCAGAGCAACTTGCAGGTATTTTACAGGTCGCAGAAGCAGCTGAAAGCATTTCCAATGCAGCAGGCGATATTGTGAATTTACTTTCTCAAAAGCAAGGACCGATTTTGCCAAAAATTTTAAAACAAGCTGATGAGCAACTGTTTCGAGTGAACATTGCTGGCGAATCAAAAGCATGCGAGCAAACCATTGGGTCATTAAAAGTTGAATCGGAAACAGGCATGAGAATTATTGCTATCAGAAGAGGAGAGTGCTGGATTTATAATCCTCCTGCAGAAACAACCCTAAAAGCAGAGGATTGGCTGATTGTTCGGGGAACCGATGAGGGATATTCTGAGCTCAATCAATTCCTCCAAGGAAAACTGAAGGTGTTAGAATGAGGGATAAATCCGTCGAGGATATTGTCTTAGAGATTAAAGACAAATCTGAATTGATGGTTGATCTGGCGTACTCTTCCATTTTATATGATAACAAAACCATCGCTGAAGAAGTGTACGAATTGGAGGATCTTGTCGATAGGTTATACCAAAATATACAAGAACAAACGCTAGAACAGGTAAAACAGAAAAAATTAGAGGTTAACGATGCCCTTACGGTCCTTCGTCTTGCAGAATGTGGAGAAAAAATTTCTGACGCTGCACAAGAAATTGCTGATGTTGAGTTGCGAGATGTTGAATTGCATCCTATTTTAAAAATGAGTATTCGGGAATCAGACATTGTGTTTTCACGAGTTAAAGTCGAACCATTGTCTGTCCTTTGCGGAAAAAGCTTAGGGAAGTTAAAACTTGCCAGTGAAACAGGTATGACGATTATTGCCATCCGTCGGCAGAACCGGTGGTTTTACGGACCTGCAAAGTATAGTAAGATACATGCCGGTGACATTTTATTTGCAAAAGGACCGGAAGATGGAGAAAAACATTTAATTGAATTAGCGAAAGGAAAAACAACGAAAATTTAAAAAAGAGAAAAAAGTAATATTAGAGAATTCGTCGCACCATCATTGTCTTTGTTGCACTGTTGCCGGCGTTATCAATGACTTCTACTTTGAGTACATGCATGTGGAAGAACCGAATAAAACGAGTTTTTGTCCAGTTGTACGTATACGGTGCTTCCGTATCATTACCCACAGGATTACCACGAGTTCTTATGGAGTCGATAAAAAAATTCACCTGTTTAATACCTGATCCTTCATCGGACGCATTGACTTCAATCGTAATATCTCCAATAATCAAGGCCATACGGATTGGTCGCGGCATGAAACTCTTTTTTCCTCGCAGGTAGATACCTTTCTCTGGTACCATGCTATGAATAGTGGGGGCGGTCGTGTCATTAGTCTTCACTTCATGCGAAAAAGTACCGGTGTGCCCATCGTTATCAGTCACCGTGAGATTAACCATAAAGGTGGCATACTCCCCTTCATATTCATGTTCAGGATCTGCCTCTGTTGCGTTAGTCCCATCACCAAATTCCCAATAATATGAGGCAATTGATCCATCAATATCATAGGATGATGATTCAAAAGAAACGGCATTGTCTTTTATGGTATAAGTAAATCTTGCAACAGGCGGTAATTCACCAAAGGGAAACATCAAGGGATACCTGTCTTTAGACTCTCCGCCAGAGATAGTATATGGAATGTCTCCTATTCTGTCACCATCAGCATCTGTTCCATTATAATCATTCCAGTAATTTCCTCGACCGTCATAATCAAAGTGAGAGTCATTACTTAAATCCTGTGCATTTATGGTATTATTGAAGTTGTTATAGCAAACAACCGTATTGTTTGATTCTGACTCAATAAGGATACCTATACCATTCTGAGAGATTGTGTTCTCTGCAATAATAACATCAGTGGCATTATGCACACGTATACCACCCAAGCCATTACTAATAGTAAATCCTCCAACCGTCACTGTTGCCGAGACATTAATCGTATCGCCACAGAGTTGACCATTAATGATGGTGTTAACTTGATTTTCTCCTATTAAACTCAATGGCTTAGCAATGGTGAGAGTCTCAAAATAAGTGCCATTGTGTACATAAACCATGCCCCCTTCAGAAACATTTTGGAGAGCCTCCTCAATAGTTTTCACATGGGCACAGTCATACCAACCAAGGTCTGCATCATCATCAACTTCGACAATTTGTGGTTTTTCTATTGTGGTGAAAATAAAGGTCTCGTTATGCCATGTCATGCCATCGGTGACATTGACATACCAAGTGTAGAGAGTATTCCATTCGAGAGGAGTTACAATGATGGGTATGAAATAGGTACCATTTCCAACGCCAAAATCGCTTCCACTGCCAATATCTGGTTTTGTTTCTACAGTGTAATCTAAAGAGTATCCATGTGATTCATCTAACGTAAAATTCAACGATGACAAAGTCAAGGATACATTACTTGCACCATGCTCAGGACATTCATCTGTTATAGAGATGCCGTCCTCATCAGCGCTAACTGTTGAGATGGCCATCATACTAGCTATGAACATTATCCCGATTACGGAGAGAGTACTATAGGTTTTCTTCATGATATCAACCACACATGACAATTTTATAAGTATACTTTAATTTAATAGTTTATAAAGATTTCTGTACACTTCTATTCTAAATTAAAAAAAAGAGAAAAAAAGAGAGGAGGGATAAGATAATACGTTACAGAAGCTTTCTGACAATCATCCTATCCATTGCGGTGTTTCCTTCAATATCGTAGGCAACAACTTTTAAGATTTGAATATGGAAAAATCTGATTCGATCTCGGGTCCACTCAAAGGCATACGGTGCTTCGGTATCGTTTCCGAGAAGTTTTGTTCCTAAAAGACCACCGTAGAATTCGACTTTTGCAATGCCGGATCCTTCATCAGAGGCGTTCACTTCAATGGTTATGTCGCCAATGATAATGGCCATACCAAGGAATCGGCCAAATTTCTTTTCACCGTTAATATAGAGAGCGCGCTGGGGAGTAACAATTTCAACAGCGGGATCTGTAGTATCTTGTGTTTTAATGATTTGTGTTGTGGAGTTTGTTAACCCCAGGTTATCGGTTACCATTAATGTAACGGTGTATTGTTTATTTTCTTGAGCATAGGTATGTACTGGATTTTCGTCATAGGATGTATTTCCATCACCGAAATCCCAGGTGTAATTGGCAATAGTCCCGTCAACATCAGATGATGTGGAGGTGAAGGTTACCTTTTTCCCATCAGATTCGGCAGTAAATTCCGCCACTGGACGTGCATTGGCAACAGTAATGGTATCATTGTAACTGTTGTTTGCACCTTCATTATCTTGTACTGTAAGATTTACATCGTAGCTGCCATTTGCGCCGAAGAAGTGCACTGGATTTGCTATGTAACTTACATTTCCATCACCGAAATCCCAGGTGTAATTAGTGATAGTTCCATCCTCATCATAAGAGATTGATCCGTTAAATGTGACTTTTACTCCTTCTGCAAGGTAGGTAAAGTTTGCCTCTGGTGGTTGATTTGGTGGTCCTTCCGTAGTAAATCTGAATATTTTCTTTTCTTCGAACTCATTGACGGTCACGTTCACGTACCAAATTACTTCAGTTGAATAGTTAAGGGGGGTGAGAATGTTAGCCGTTTTGGTGCCAGCCTCGTCATCGTTTACTCCTGTATTTTCAATATATTTTCCCTCTATCGTCCAATTAAAGTTAAGAAGGGTCGCTGCACCCACATATCCATTAAAATATTCGTACACTGCAGAAATATCAACACTGACATTAGGTTGAGAAATACTAATATCAACACTATTGTTTGCCGGTGACTCATTTTCAATAGTAATCGTAGTGGTGTGTTGTGAAGGGCTTATAAGTTCTAAGTTTATATCATCAAGTCCAAAACTTTCTCCATCTAATCCAACATAGCGCCAGGAGATATTGATAGTATGACCACAGTATGAACTTAAATTAAATGTTTTCTGCCTATATTCGAAGTCGGGCCAGGTTTCATTTTCAGTCATGTTCCAAATCATATCACTAAAACCATCTCCTCGAATGTAAAGTTCCACTGTTGCCGTTGGGAAATTGGTGTCGGATGCAGCCCAAAAGGAGAGCGTAGCTTCTTCGTATTCACTAAGAGTGTAATCTGGTGAGATTAGCCAATTGTCAGAATAGAAACTTGAATCATAGTTTATCCACGCTGCATATTCGCCACTATGAACATACTCTGGATATACGTTGCCATCTACTATCCCCCACGTTTGATTAAGATTCTCTTCAACAGTATACCAACCGCCTGAAGGAGGCATAATACCCTCTTCAAAACCTTCGGTTATCAGTTCATCTGCACTTACGGATATAATCATAAAACTCGTCAAGACTAGCATTACTACGAGACTTATTACACCAATGTGTTTTTTCATAGATATCAGCTCTTAGTCAATTTTTATATAGTATAATATATTTAATAGTTTATAAAAATTTCTATTGGTCTATTCTTATTACCTGCCATTATATGTGAAGGATGTTTTTATGATTATTTACATATGAAAACTTATATATAGGCAATAAATCATTTTTATATAAATTATAGTATAAAAAGTGTCCTTATCATGAAAAAAAGAACAATGAAGTTTATCCTTGCCATGGTTACCATTATTAACATTTTAACGGCGACAGTGCTGTTTGTCGATATACAGCTTTTTGATATGCCAGAAACCACCATTTCTATTGATGTCATCGAGATAAGTGCTAATGAGATGATTCTCCAAGCAACGGTAGAGGTCGACAACACGAACAGTTTCGGTCTTCACGCAGAAAATCTACAAATCACTACCGTATCGCCAAGTGGAGACGACGTTGCTAACATCGTAATCGAAGGAGGGCACATCCCTGCAAATAAAATGACAACATTTACAGAGATAGCAATTATTACATTGAATGGGCAAAGCCCGGGACTACTTACAACGAAAATTACTGGAAAAATCGGCGTTGATATTGGTTTTATCACAAAAACCTTACCCCTATCCATCAATGTAAAAACATCACTAGAAGAGGTTGTAGATACACTTTCATTGCCTGAAATATCCATTACAACAGGATTTGGCAATATAACACAACAGCAAATTAACCTGACTGCAACAATCGACACATATAACCCAAATACCTTTGATATTTTAATTCAAAATCTCTCAGTCAACATTCAAACAGAAAATGAAACGATAGTGGGGACTTTTATGGCCCCTAGTGGAAGTATCCCTGCAAAAAACACCACTACGTGGACAGGTGAAGGATGGATACGCACTGAAGCGTTAAATGCGCAACAACTACTCATAAACCTCAGTGGTTCAGTGGGTATCGCCATAGCAGGTTTCAATAAATCACTTCCCCTTAACCTAAGGATGGAAATCGACGTCCCCAGCATAAAAACAATTCTTTCGGATGACCCCGTCGATGTTGTCATACGCGGCGATTACAAAGCCACTTTCAAAGGCATTCTTGACAACATTATTCTTGAAGTTAATAACCCAACAAAATTAGATATCGAACTGACGGATATTGTTGTTACTGCAAATCGAATCGATAATGGAAAAAAAGTGTTGATTGCTGAAACACAGCTAGAAAGTGGCATTGTTCAAGCAGAAAGTGTTGGGGCATTCAAAGGTCAAATGGTTATGCCTTATTCTAAACTACTTTCTTTTAAAACAGGGAGAGTCTTGCCTGATGAAATGGAAGTAAGGGTACGGGCAAATGTAACACTTCCCGGCATTGATCAAAAGATATGGGTGGGAGTAAGTGGCTATCAAGACCTCCGTCTTTTAAAATAGAATAATGGCACGCAATGGCTTTTATAGACTCAGATGATAAGAGATGCTGAGAGCCATGATAACAATTTTCCTCTTAGCTTTTGGAATTATCGCGGTTGTTACTGAATTGGCATATATTCTGGCATGGCTTCTTGCGTGGTGGAGAGTGCGCCACGATATCAACACATCATTTTTTCCCACCGTCTGTGTGATTGTACCCTGTAAAGGAGTTGATAAAGACTTTCAGTCAAATGTCACCGCCATATGCAACCAGAAGTACAACGACTATACGGTGATATTTGTCACCGATACCGAGCAGGATCCTGCCTTCAAACTCTTAACCAAAATCTATAGAAATAATCACAAGGTTTCTGTTATTACTGCACCGTATATTGCAGGGAGTAGCGGAAAAATCTCTGCTTTGATTGGAGGCATACATGCCACTGGTGATGTCGACGTGTTTGTGTTTGCCGATGCCGATATTAAACCCCATGACAAGTGGCTCACTCATCTTGTTGATCCTCTTAAAGATGAACGCACTGGCGCAGCAACTGGATATCGGTGGTACTTTCCAGAAAACCTGCAATATCTGGTAGTCTCTGCATGGAACATGCTCTCTACCGCATCCATCTTTTTTCATATCGTGAACTATACGTGGGGCGGTTCGACAGCCATTACCAGAAAGATATTTGAAACACTCCATATTGAAGAGCAATGGAAACAAGGATTTTCTGATGATTTAATTTTAACTGAGGCGATAAAAAAAGCAGGGTATAAAATACAAGGTGTACCACAAAGCATTGTTGAAAGTACGTATGATGGAGATTTTCGCTCCTTTCTCAGATTTGGAACCCGTCAATATACGTGGGTTCGCTGGTATTACCCCTCAAGCTGGATTTTTTCGGTTATTGGGTTTTGTGGGGGGAAGGTCATCACTATCTTTGGGTTTTTGTTGATTCTTCTGGGATGGACACTTCCAGGAGTACTGATGGCATCAACCATTGTCTTTGAAATAATCAACGGCTTTGTTGCCCACAGAATGCTCAGAAGCGTGATGATGTATCCCAAACAAAAGTTTGGTTCATCTCTCTCCTATGCGTTGATGACTCCTGTTGTTTTCTTTATTATTGCTTACAACAATCTTGCGTCTGTCTTCAAAAAAGAAATCATCTGGGGCGGGAGAGCATATAGAAGACCGGTAAAGAAGTAGTCTTTTTAGGGGGTACCTGTTATAGAGGGCCGATGGCAAGAATTCTGTACGGCCTTTGTGGGGAGGGATTAGGACATGCAAGTAGAAGTAGAATTCTTATTCATTATCTCAAACAGAAAGGGCACGAGGTTTTTATTGTTGCAGGAGGGAAAGCCTATCACTATTTATCAAGAGAATTTGAGCAGATTGAACAGATAGAATCACCGCGATTTGAATACAAAGGCAACCAAGTAAGACTGTTCTATAGCTGCCTTAACATGTTGTACACTACCATCGCAAAAACGCCAACATCATTCAGGAGAGTACGTGCCATTATTAGGGATTTCAAACCCGATATTCTCATTACTGACTCAGAACCGATTAGTCATGTGGCAGCCCGATTGCATCAAATCAAGCGAGTAAGTATCGACAACCCGCAAGCATTGTTGCATAGAACATACACCGTACCTCTTGGAGAGTTCGTACCATGGTTAACCTTGCTTATTGCCTTAAAAGTCTTCATGTACGGCGCAGACAAGTATCTTATCTATGATTTTTCAGACAAAACAAGTAAGAACAAAACCGTTATGTTTTTCAAACCTTTAATTCAAGAGGGAATACGAAAGAACCATCCAACAACAAAAGATCATATCTTTGTGTATCAAACATCACAGTCGATGGCGTTTCTCTGCGACATTCTCAAGCACTTTGATGAAACATTCATAGTGTACGGATTTAATAAGACCCATACTGATGGAAACATCATCTATAAATCATTTAACGATGATGAATTCTATACCGACATTGCAACATGCAAGGCAGTGATTACTAATGGTGGATTTACGGTCATCAGTGAAGCGTTGTATTTGAAAAAGCCAATATGTTCTTTGCCCATCAGGCATCAGTTTGAACAAGTGTTAAATGGGCAATGCATAGAACAACTGGGATTTGGTGAATATCATCTCATGGTTGATGAGCAAATCCTACGAACGTTTTTTGCTAACCTCGAACGATATCAACATAATCTCCAAGGATATAATCCAGGAAAACAAGACGAGATATTAAAGCACATTGAACAAGAGATTGACTGTTTACTCTAAGTAGACTATTCCTCAATCTTGTGACTGTACTTGAATGCTCTAAAATAACGCTTCATATAGGTGTAAATAAAGCGTTTCATGTGTGTTACACTAAAATCAAGAGTGGTTTTTCTAGGTTTGATAAACCGTGTAAAATCGATCGGTTTTGGTGGAGATATATGCAAAAAATCTAGAATATCGTTCATAGTAGTTTGAGGATCTGCACAGAGCTGCTCATAGGTAATCGCAATGTAATCGCATGGCGGAAGACGAGCAATGTTCTTAAGATAATAACGTGTGGACGCCGCAGATATTAGTGCATACAAACAAACGCCAAGGGAGGATAGGGAATTAACCAAACAACGAGAGAGAGCAAGAAGTAGAGGATGATCAAACAGGATGTCATACAATCGAAAAAGTTCAGTCGTATAGGGATTTTTTCCATTCAACAGCAGTCTCATGGCTTTCATCGTAGAGCTTAATACGGCGAAGGGGTGTCGATGAATAAAGACAAATGTTGCCTGGGGAAACTCTTTCTTGATATAGAGAAAATTAGAAAAATCATAGGGATTTTTGAGAAGAAGTGGTTTGTTATTTTCTGCAATAAACTGAATCTTTTGTGCCAATTCTATAAAGAGGTCTTTATTGCCTCGAGTAATATTCATAGCAATGGTTCGTCTACCTAAAAGGAAGCCATATTCTTCAGGAAAATCCGCAGTTAATGATAAGTTATCAATACCCCGGTCCTGCTGGCTGCGTTGAAAAAATGCATCGAGTGTTTGTTTTGCTTGTTCTTCCGTTCCATGCAGATGATTAACGAGTAGTTTATTATAGTTGATAAGATGGTAGGCGGTAACCGCATTAAATGCCCCCGTTTCAACCAACATTTTATACAGAATACTTGTTCCTGATCGATGTAGCCCGAGAATAAAGATGGGGTGAACGTCGATGTTTTGCAAGTGTTTACGATAATGATCATCGGAAACATCAGAAAAGTCCATGGTGGTACCGTAAGTAATGAAGTTTTTTAATGCTTCTTAATAAAAGTTCTGTTATCCTTCAACAAGGCGAGTGCCTACAGTATCGCTCGCACAGGTACAGACCTTTCCAAAGACTGAAAGGGTACGAACAAGATTGTCAGTTTCACCCATTGCAAAGACGGCATTGCCCAACATACACATACTGGCCATCCCAACATGATTGGCAGCTTCAATTGCTTGAAGAACACGATCAGTGGCAAGACCTGTTTTTGTCGTAAAGAGATACGAAAGCGAAAAGAGGTTTTCAAGAGAGGGGTTTTCCAAGAGTTTTTTTGTACAATATTTTCCATAAGAGACGATATCATTCATTCTAGATGCGTCTGACAATATTTTTCTCGTATCTATTCTCTTACCAATGACGCAGAGAACAAGTTGACATGCTCCAGGAATATGTTCGATTAACCCCCACGGAGGAAGACCAGGTTGCTTTCGAATTTCAATTCCACCGAAACAACTGGCAATAACGTCTCCCAGGCCTGTTCGCAACTGTACTTCGGCAGTATGCGCTGCTTTCATTGCCTCTGTTAACGGTTGTTCGAGAAGCTTTGCCGCGGCATATGATGCGCTCAGGGCACCTGCGGCACTCATACCAAATCCTTGGCCAACAGGAAGCCCCAATTCCGTTTTAATGGTGACATGCAAAGGACGGCTTCCAAGCAAATGAGTGACGGCCAACTTCGTTGTTGGTGCACCAGTGACCTTATTATTGACGAGAACATCGATTTGCGGCGTTGTTGCATGCTCTATGTAAACTTCTGAGAGAGCGCCAAGCGAGAGATTAATGCCTGCACCACGAGATCCTGAGCGAGAGGTATCTTGTGTATGATACACCGGTTCAAAAAACCCTGAAATATGACCAGGTGCAAAGGCAATTACTTTCATGATTGCTCCTATTTTATAATATCGAGAACGTCGTTTGCCAATTGTTCTTTCGTTCCTTTTTTATGTGTGCTTTTTCCAGTAGCACGAAATATCCAAATCTCATTATCGTCATCGCCAAAGCCGCGTATCGTGTTGGCAACTACTGCATCAAGATGATTTCCTTTGAGAAGTGCCATGGCATTCTTCTCAATGGTACGAGGGGCACTTTCAACCTTAAAGCCAATCAAGGTGGCGTGCGGGGCTTGTTTGCGTAGTGTAGAGATCAGTTTTGGTGCAGGATTACATGATATCGTCAATTGCTTTTTGCTTGAGGAAATCTTTCCTTTCTGTCGGGTAGGAATATAATCAGCAAGGGCGGCACAGACGATAATGCTGTCATAGTGCTCGAGTGCGGTTCTCTTCAAGAGAGAAACAAGATCATCAATTGAGGTGAATCGGACGGCGTTCATATAATCAGGAACTTGCTCACCTGCTTGGCCCAACCATAACTCTACTGTTCCTCCACGATAAAACGCCTGCTGTGCTAAATGGATAGCAGTCTTTCCCGAACTTCTGTTAGTAATTACTCGCACATCATCGATAGATTCCGCAGTAGCTCCTCCAATGACAAGAACTTTTTTGTTTGCCAGATCTTGCGTACCGAGAATCCGAATGACTGAAGCGACAATCTCCTCATTTGCTGCAAGTTTTGCTTTGTTTCCTCGAATTGTAGGATCGGCAATATGAATGCCGGCCTTTTTGCAGCGATCGATATTGTGTTGGATAATAATATGATCGTACATAGAAAGATGCATTGCAGGAACAAGCATGATGGGTATGTGAGAGCCAAGTGCAGTCGTTGCACAGGTTGTTACCAGTGTATCGTCTATACCATGAGCAATTTTGGAAATGGTATTTGCCGTGCACGGGGAAATAAGCAACAAATCAGCAGGATCTTTTACTTTCCCGCATAATGAGACATGCTCTACTTTCCCAGTCAAACTAAGAATGGGTTTGTTACCGGTGGCAAATTCAAGGGCATCAGGATGAATAATATGTGTTGCTGCGTAGGTCATCACTGGAATGACCTCAGCACCGTGTCTAATAAGCTCTCGACTTAAACGGACACATTCAACTGCAGCAATACTCCCAGTTACACCAAGAACTATCCGTTTACCAGAAAGATTGTTACTTTTCACTCCCCGTAGTTCATCTGCAGGATGCATTACATCACAAAAATACGGTTATCGTACCACTAGTACAGACACGCCTGCATGCCGTACTACTTTATCAGTCACACTGCCAAGTAAAAATCGTCCTTCTTTTCCATAGCCTTTGTATCCTATGACAATAATATCTGTCTCATGTTTTTTTGCAGAAATAAGAATTTCGTCGGCAGGATCTCCTGTTTCAACGGCAATGTGCACCTTTTTAACCTTGTCTTCAATGTTTTTTACTACTTTTGATAAGTTATCCATAGCTTTTTCTTTGAATGTACCTGACTTTACGATCTCGCTAAGATCAATAGTAGGTAGCAACATCTTGGTAAACGAAGATTCGGAAAGTTCTGCCGGTATAACCGTAAGAAGGGTGATTTCATCGTCTTCATGAGAACACTTAAGCGCCACATCAATTGCTTTTTTTGATGCTTCTGAGCCGTCATAGGCAATAAGTAATCTTTTCATGACCATCAGCACAGCAAGAATACACAATGATTCTAAAAAGATTTCGAAACATATTCCATGGAGGGGATATCGAGAACGATACCAATATTACGATTATAATGATGATTGCGTGCCATGATTCCTGACACCATCAACTATGATAACCGTTTTTGGTTCACCATCACCAGCATGGTATTTTTTTGTGACGTGTAAATCAGCAATCTGGGCGTCATCTCTAAAAGCAATGCCATTGAGACCATCAATCACTGCTTTGGCAAGGTTATCAATATCGGGGCGTTTGTCACAACATGCTTCAGGCATAGGTCTGGTTTTCCAGATCATCCGTTGAGGGCGCGGCAGATAGAATCGTATGGCAAGACTGATAGTTCCCTCTAGAGGGCGTAAAAATTCTTTTTCTGCTTTTAATTTAACTAAATTTTCAAACGACGCAGTGGTTTTTGGCGTATATGCTATCACCTTTCCCCTCCGAGCAGCAAATCGGGGTCGTTGCTTAGCCTTTGGAATTCCTTTTATGACAAATGTGACCATGCACCTTCTCCTAGCTTGTTTCGCACATGCACACTATAATTAGTGATACCTATGAAAAAGATAAAATACACTTAAAGGTTTTAATGTTTGGGCTACATGAGAGCATATGAAGCATATTTTGAGGAGGAGGCAAGGTGAATAAAGGAGACATTCTGGTCAAAGAAGCAATGAGAAGTAGCCCAGTAACCGTAACCCCAACAATGACGGTAAAACAAGCTGCAGAAATTATGAGAAAAAAGAAAATCGGGAACTGTATCGTCTCTGATGAAAAACCTATTGGCATTCTGACAGAAAGTGATATTTTAAAGAAGGTTGTCGCCGAAGATTTGAAAGCAAGTGAGGTGTTGGTTAGAGACATTATGCAAACGCCACTTATTGTAATTGATCCTTATGTGGAAATTGAAGAAGCTATGAAAATTATGAGTAAATGCAACATCAGACGATTGCCCGTAGTCGAAAAGGGTGAACTTATTGGCATTATCACCCAGCGAGATGTTCTTCGATTATCGCCCATGCTGCTAGAAATATCTCGCGAATGGTCCGACATTGTAGGAAGAGACGAAGCTTATCTTAAAAAACAAGTTTTTTCAGGAAAATGTGAAGATTGCGGTACCCTTTCTACCAATCTCAGGAACGTTGATGGGAGATTACTATGTGAGGATTGTATTGATGCACTAAATTACGAATGAGCATCTTGTATACCTATGGGAGACGAAGACACCGTGAACATGAAAATCAAAGATGTGATGACCACAGAAATTATCTCCATAGATAAAGACGTGAATCTTAGACATGTACTGAAATTAATGAAAAAGCACGAGGTAACGAAAATCCCTGTTGTTGAAGAAAAAAAACTTATTGGAACCATAAGCGACAATACTATTGCCATGAAATTGGGATCCAAACGGAAAGCGGGAGTTCCTGCATCCCGATTGCATGCCTCCTCAGTAACAGATAAACAAGTAGAAGTGGTTACTCCGACTACGTCAGTTAAAACAATCTTACAGAAGGTCGGCGAACCTGGCCCTACCATGCTCATTGTTATGGAAAAAGACACGTTGGCGGGGGTAGTAACAAAGGCGGATTTGTTACCTTTGGTGACAAGTACAAAGAAACTAAAAGAGATTATGCAAAAAAAATTACACATGGTTTCTTCTGATGACCGAGTGGTTCATGCAAGAAGAATAATGATTGATAATAATATTGCTCGACTGCCAGTTATTAACGACGGCAAGCTTGTGGGCCTTATCTCGGACATGGAAATTGCCTTTGCCTTTGCCACTCTCAAACGGTCGTTCCCCTTGGGCAGACAAAAACATCAATTGGATGAACTTCTGGTTAAAGATGTCATGAAATCGCCAGTTATCTGGGCAGAGCCAGGAATGACCGCAATCGAAGCAGCAAAAGTAATGTTGAAACATAACATCGGAGCACTTCCCTTATTGAAGGGCAACACCATCGTAGGCATTGTCACCAGAACAGACCTTCTGAAGACGATTTAGTCACTCAACGCTTGAAATAGAAAAAATGACTTTAGATTCATGAAGTATCACATACCGTCTGATCAGCAGATTATTTTTGCCCTGCAAAAAGTAGCAAAGAAATTTCGTACAGTACCCTCACAACACAGATTAAAACAGTTAGTTGAAAAAGAACTGAAGACAAAAAAGAAGAAATTTGGGGTGAGCGCAACTAGACTGCGCATGCTTGCACTTCAAAGTACCTTTGTAACCCTAGAAATTCATTCTCGCGAGGGGGATCCAAAAAAAGTCATGACCAAGTGTCCGGTGTGTGGCGGGGGGCTTAACCGAGTGAAGAATCTTACCATCTGGGGCGGGGAAGTGACCATACAATTTCGTTGTAAACATTGTGGCTATTGGACCGGGAAGAAGAAACGCATTCCTACGCGATATGTCTTTCATTTTAAAAAGAAAAAATAACCACTGCTGGAAAAAACAGTACCGGCCATTATAATTATATGTACTTTCTTATTTGATTATTCGTATATACTATACTGATTACGAGGGACCATATCCTCCAATTTTGAGACTGGGATCACCGATTAACAGCCATTGCTCAACATTTTTTGCAATAAGGGCATAACCATCAGCCGACGTGTCATTCCAATCAATGGTAAAGTTCTGCAGAAAAGAGGTAATGGTGTTTCCCCACGTTTCACCAAGAATGTCTGTGCCGTTAAGGCCGTACTCGCCAAAGAAATGCATATCAAGCCACTCACAACCTCCAACACCAACGTTAATATCTGGCGATTCATAACTAAATCCTGTGGAGGCGATCGTAGCAATAGATCCCCCCAATGGTTTACCTGCTAATGCCCATCCCCAACACGTAGATAATGAGCCATAGATATAATAAGGATTAATTAAACTGACATTGAACATGTTATTAAAGCACCCGCTGCCCGAGATGCAAATAGGCAATTTATTTCTGTTAATAAGAAATCGCATGTTGAATAAACCGAAATCACCAATCCACGTTTTTTCGTCATATGGCGGGTGAGTAGCCCATGTTCCTGGGCCGCCATGCCCAGAAAACCAGATAAAACCGCAACCACTGTTCATAGCTTTCACAATGTTTGTCCAATGAAGGTTTCCTTCGGACGCCCAGATTTTTACTGCATCAAATCCGGGCATTTTATCAAGACCCATCTGAGTATATACCTCGCCGTCGATATATGCGGTTTTATTAGGATATGTATCTCCTGCAACAACCACCATATTCTTAAACCAAGAATCTGAACAGGGTTCAGTTTCATATCGGATGATTTTTCGAACAGCAAATAATACTTCCAGACTATTTCTACAAGGAAGACGGCCGACATAGACATCGGGATAGAGATCAGGGATATCCGTTGCTGAACTATTTTTCGGCCATTCTCCAAAAATACCATTATCATCAGTATCCCAGCTAGAAAAATTGCCTTCAGCATCATAAATATCAGCAAAATACAGATCAGTCAAAAATTTTCCTTCCGGAAATTTATCATAATCTCTATTTAAATGTGTATAGCGAACTGGAACCCACCACTGCTCTACCGGGCCCTGTCCTTTACGACCGCCCACAAAAAGCACATAGGTAATTCCCCAAGATTCCACCGCATCTTTAATAAAATATTTAATTTTTTCTGCGTGATCTTTTCCTTTTTCTGCCATTTGTTCAAAAATGTCTCCAGTTGTGATTTTTATAGTTTTGATCTGATGATCATTTTTATGTTTTACAAGAGGAGAAAGATATCGCGAAAATTCTTGAGGGGTTATAATTAAAAGATCATACGTTTCTCCTGCGACGTCTTCTTCATTATCGCAAAGAGATTTGCTTTGTAGCACCGTTACTGGAAGGTTAAGTAAAAGAATAGTAACCAGAGCTAGCGCCAATGTTATTTGATAATATCTTCTTTTGTGAGAACGCAAACGTATTCCTCCATATTTATAAATAAAGTATATAAGGAATATATATTAATTTTGTTTTTAACATTTAATCCATAGCATGTAGAAAAATAAGCTTTTATATAGGATTGTATATATATTTTTAGTTGAGATGAGAAAAATAGTGTACAGTCTTATTATCATCGTGCTACTTTTAGCCCCTTCGCTTGACTTTACTGTTGCAATAGATAATAGCGATAACAGAGCAGATACTATAAGTTCTGAACAATATGAAAAGGGCTATCGCTACAATACCCATGGGTGGATTTACCTCCATATAGAAGGAGAGCCATATGAGCGAGGATATCAGCACGGTTATCTTCTTGCTGATGAAATTGTTGATATGATTCAACGATGGAAGGATATCTTTCCGCAGACGTGGTCATGGGATGTTCAAAGGAAAGATGCGGTAAGACTTTTTTGGAATAAATATCCGGAAGAATACAAGCAGGAGATACAAGGCATAGCAGATGGTGTTAAAGAGAGAAGAGGTAGCATTGATGGCAGAGATGTCGATTATAAAGACATACTTGCCATGAACGAAATGTATGAGATGATGTCTCGTTTTCGAACATATTCTGTATATGTATTGAGATTAAGATCACGGTGGTTCTACAGTAGAATCTCTATGTTTCTTTCGTACCGAAATGAAAACGTGAAAAATGGGATGAAATGTAGTGCATTTCTTGCGACAGGCGATGCAACGGTAGATGGGGGCATAGTAGGAGCTCATTCGACATTTGGAAGTACTTGGAACCAAGGGTGGTGGCACAATTACATTTGTGAACGGTGGAATGTCGTGCTTGATATTGAACCGAGCAGGGGATACCGTATGCTCATGACCACCTCGCCAGGTCATATATGGAGTGACGAGGATTTTTATCAAAACAGTGCAGGTATGATTTTAATGGAGACCACACTTGATCCCTTAGGTTCTTGGAGAAAAAGAGGGGACCCCATTGTGGTGAGAGCGCGAACTGCGATTCAGTACTCAAAGAGCATCGATGAAATGATTGAGACGTTTGTGAAAAAAAATAATGGACTTATGGCAAATGACTGGTTGATAGGAGATACCAAAACAGGAGAAATTGCCTCGTTAGAACTGGCCTATTATAATCATGCCGTAACCAGAACGAAAAATGGGGTTATCTGGTCCTGCAACAATGCCAAAGATGCAAAGGTGCGATGGGAACTTAATTCATTCTTAGGGTTTGGCATTCCTGGTAGAATTTTTTTAAGAAATTTTATACCTTCCCCTCGAGATAAAAAATTTGATGAGTTGATAGAGAAGTATTATGGGGAGATAGATATAGATATCGCAAAAAAAATCATTTCTACAGAGCCAATCGTATCAGGATCAACTGATGGTAAAATCACTGATTCAACACACGTTGAAGACTTTGGGCTATGGTGTTTCATGGGAAAACCAGACGGTACAGATTTTTTGAAAAGCGAGCATCCCCTAGACGATCAAAAAAGAGGTTACTCTGATCTCCCTGCCTGTGGGTGGGTACATCTGTATGGCCTCTCAACAAACAATAACCATCGCGACAGTGGCCCAAATCAACGATCTATAGAAAAGACGGGCAGACTCTATTGGGAATATGAACATGCATTAGGTGAATGTAAAGACGGTGTTTGCTCTGTACCATCCGACAAAAAGGACGCAGTTTTTGTCTCCTCACAAGAGGATAAGGTCTTAGCGATTGATAGCGAGACAGGAAGATGTTATTGGGCTGCCGAGATAGGGGAAAGTGGCATATCATCACCAAAAGTGATTGATGATTTTGTTTTTGTCGGCTCCAGTGACGGTATCGTTGCACTATACAAAAAAACAGGAGAATGCAAATGGCAGAACAACCTTGGAGCAGTGTCGTCTCAACCTGCCTATGCTAAAGGGGTGGTGTATTGTGGATCTCATGATGAGAATCTCTATGCGCTTGACGCAGACAAGGGAACGATAATGTGGAGGTACAAAACTGGCGGCGATATCTATTCTTCACCAGCAGTAGATAATAACATAGTATATGTTGGATCAAACGATGGTTCCCTTTATGCCATTGGGAGTGAAACGGGAGAAAAGAAGTGGTCGTATGAAACAAGTGGTCCCGTATGCTCGTCTCCCGTAGTAACTGAAGATGTCGTCTATTTTGGATCGTGGGATAACACCCTCTATGCAGTTGATAGCAAAACAGGCACTCTCAAATGGACATTTACTACCGGCTGGGGCATTGATTCCTCCCCCGCAATATATGAGGATACTGTTTTTGTTGGTTCTGAAGACACCAACCTATATGCAATTGATGCTGATGACGGAACGCTTAAATGGGCATTTTCAACACATGGCAGCATTAAATCATCTCCAACAGTCTACGGTGGTTTTGTCTTCGTCGGATCGAGTGATGGCACACTCTATGCCCTCAACGCAGAAACCGGCCGGCTAGAGTGGAGTGTTGCTCCCGATTATCATATTCAAGGGATTGAGAACTATGTTACCAAACCCATCGATTCATCCCCTCTAGCATATGATGGTAAAGTTGTCGTTGGATCTACCAACGGAAAAGTATACTGCTTTGATGCACAAACAGTCGAACAGCCGAAACCTGATGAGGAAATCAAAATACCTTTAGAAACGTGGTTGTTTATTACCATTCCTTTGCTCTGTGTGATTCTTGCAACCGCACTATATCTTCTGTGGGAACGGAGGAAACTCACGTGAATATACTGATGCTTGCCTTCATTATGTATCTTATTATTCTAGTAGTCATTGGCATATGGTCATCAAAATTGAACAAAACACTTGATGATTTTTTGATTGCCGGTAGAAAATTAGGAACGTGGCCTGTTGCCATCAGTGCCGAAGCTTCTGATATGAGCGGGTGGCTGGTCATGGGATTACCAGGACGAGGATTCATGTATGGTGTTGGTGCCATATGGGTAGCCATTGGAACCGCCTTTGGTACATTATTCAACTGGAGCGTTATTGCCAAACGATTTAGGAGGTTTACCGAACGACTTCGTTCACTCACCATTCCTGATTTTTTAGAAGATAGATACCAGGATGATACACATCTCATCCGAGGGGTTGCCACCAGCATCATCACCATCTTTATGGTGGCCTATGTTTCTGTGCAATTAGTTGCCAGTGGAAAAATATTAAGTGAAACATTTGGGTGGGATTACACCTCTGCATTGATTCTTGGATTTGCCATTATCACGTTTTACACGTTGATGGGTGGGTTTTTTGCAGTCGCATGGACTGATGTCTTTCAAGGATTACTCATTGTAGCAATACTAGTTGTTCTTCCGATTGCAGGAATTATCAAACTTGGTGGAATAGGCGAAGTATTTAGTGCAGCAGGGCAAGTGGACAGCAATACCCTTTCACCAGGGTTTGGCTATGGTGGGTTATTGTTTTTACTCTTTGCGTTTGCCAGTATTTCATGGATTTTTGGTTATCCTGGTCAACCACATATCCTTACGCGATATATGGCTATAAAAGATGAAAAGAAATTGTGGAACAGTACGTTAATCGGCATGACCTGGGTCATTATTAGCCTCTGGGGAGCAGTCCTTATTGGGATCATTGGTCTTGCCATGTTCAAAGGACTACCAGATCCTGAAAAGGTCATGCCCTTACTTGCCATGGAACTACTTCCGGAGTGGGCTGCAGGTGTGGTCATTGCCGCAATTACCGCTGCCATCATGTCAACTGCCGATTCTCAGCTCTTGGTAGCAACATCTTCAGTTGTTGAGGATGTCTATCATAAACTGATTAACCCGAAGGCAGACCAAAAAAGATTGGTATTGTTGAGTCGGGTTTCTGTTCTGTTATTGTCAGCCGTTGCCTTTATTTTAGCGCTTCAGGGGGGAGTCATCTACTTTCTAGTGGCCTTTGCATGGGGTGGACTTGCCGCATCGTTCGGCCCATTGATTATCTTATCACTATGGTGGAAAAGAACGACAAAGTGGGGGGCAATTGCCGGTATGATTTCGGGAACGGCAACAGTGATAATATGGGACAAGTTTGGCATTGTAGCATCAATGGCTCCCGAACTAGTCGTTCCAGGAATGTTGCCTGCCTTTTTTGTGTCACTAAGCATCATCATCGTGGTGAGTTTGTGCTCTTCACCACCAAATACACAACATCTCTTCCCCTAAGGGAAAACTGACGTAGATAATACGGAACCATACAAAAATGGCCAATGTTTTATCCATTTTTGAGCGATTTTAAGTAGTTTTGTAACATAATTGCACAAGCATATGCAACATCTATAAGAAAAAAAAGAGAAGGGGAAAGAGGATGCATCGACAGCTTTAAATAAGAGCTTACGCATTTATTTTTCAACTGGGTAGTGGGATGTGTAAATGGGATGAACATCAATAGACGGTTAACTTTAGTTGGTGTAATGCTGGTGGTATTGAGTATGACCATGGCCACTCAGTACGCTGTAACCAAAGTGGGCTATGAATTTTCTATTGTTCACCCAAGTAATGCTGACATTCGTTTTATTGGTTCAGATAACTCTTCAGATGGGAGAGTATTGCGCGTTGACGGGGCGAATGGTAGCTCTGCTCGGGTGAAATTGAGTTTTGGAAACTGGAGTGCAAATAGTAACAAGACATATACAGCTGCATTTGGCATTGTAAACGAAGAATTGATAGCTGTCAATATTACTCATATCAATGTATCAAATGCCACAGGCGCAGACTATGCACAGATTTGGCTTCATGCCAATCGATCGCAAAAAATCGAAGATGATGCTGATGCAGTATTTATGTGGAATAAGGGAGCAAGTAAAAATGCAAGTACTACTACTGCGTGGACCTTGGCAGCAGGAAATGGCAATCCTGCAGACATGTGTGCAGACGGGGCAACTCAACTAAGTACGCTGTGGGATGGAACACGAAACGTACGGTATTCACTCAACGATGCAAATTACTCTATTAGTGGTACCTCTGATTTTGTCTGGGTACAAGTATCGATTGACATTCCTGCATCTCCTGACGCCGGTGGCTCCCATACGGGATATATCTGGATTCACTTCGAAGCAGTATCATCGTAATAATCGGAAGAATGCTGATCGTTGTTGGTCTTTCTTTTAATCCTTTTAAAATGCCATTGGTAACTTTGTGGTATACTGCAAATAAAAAAGTACTGCGCGGTTAATTGTTAATCCTCACGACGATATCTATATGTTGACATGTATCACACTTCGGGAGAGGCATATCTCTCATCGACAAATAACTTCCGAGTACCATAAAACAAAAGGCATATATATCAAAATATATATTCCTATAAGCATAGGATGGGCTTATGCCTCTAATACGTAAGACGCGATTATCGGGGAGTAGTATCGTCGTTACCATTCCCAGTCAACTCATCGAAGCATATGATATAGACATCGGGGAAAACATTGAAATTATTCCTTTAGACTGTGGCGAAATAAAAATTCGAAAAGTAAACGAAAAACACACGTTTGGGGGTGCAGTATGAACAAAAAAGTAATTGTTCTTGCTGCATCGTTTACCGCTTTACTCATATTGGGGGGGATCAGTAGCAATGTCTTATATGGAACACAATATCTCTCTACAAAACCAGGATATGAGTTTTCGGTTTCTTCCCAGATAGAGTGGTGGGACTGCAATTGGTCATATTATACGAAAATCACGATTGATCATACCAAGGTGGAAGCAGATCAAACCAACTTCCCAGTACTCATTTATCGCAGTAGTGATGCT
>Ga0180434_10002034_pt1 | contig 27817 bp, 25 predicted proteins | sample SS_ome_7_FD_132453 | JGI IMG/M metagenome (GOLD analysis project Ga0180434, IMG submission 132453) | Hypersaline lake sediment archaeal communities from the Salton Sea, California, USA - SS_1_D_2 metaG | ecosystem: Environmental > Aquatic > Non-marine Saline and Alkaline > Hypersaline >... | reverse complement strand
TATATATAAAATAATCTATAACTCGTATTTTTGGGTCTTCTTTATTTAAAAATGATATATCATGTATCTTAGCTCCTTTGATTTTTTTCGGTTTCGTTGTTATAATGTGAACATCATGGCCATTTTTTATGAAATAATTTGCCCACCTATGTAGGTGGATACTTTGGGCATCTCCCATAAGACATATTTTCATATTATTCCCTATTTCAAAAGAGTTCCACATACAAGAAAGTATATCTTTAATTTTTATTTAGATCAAAATGACAATTAAAATCTTTAAGTATAACATCATGGAATATTTCTGCCCTTTTCGCCCAAGTATTTTCTTTTTTTAATTCACCAAGTTCTTTATGCAATCGCAGTCTTTCATTAGGATTATTTAAGAGATATTCTAATTTTTCACAAAAATCTTCTGCCGAATAATCAACAAATAGTAATCCCCTCCCACTAGTAATCTTTTTAATTCCGTTGCATTTTGTTGAAATAAATGGAATTTCAGAACCTATGTATTCAAAAAATTTTGTTGGATGATTTTTATCCCAATAATCTATACTGGGGTTGTAAGTATATGCAAGAACATCAATCTTAGGCAAATTCTTAAATAATTGAGTTCTTGGTACAATCTCATTGGTGATGTATTTCGATTTTTCAATTATGTCTTTAGTGCGATCATCCAACTCTTTTTGAAGTGAACCCCATAGATAAAGGCGGACATATGGATATTTTCTATGAAGACGCACAACAGCGTTTACTAAAGTATCTATTCCTTTCCCCGGATGTAAACTACCGGTGTAACCAATATTGAATCTGTTTTTAACTATCTTATATTTCAAATGAGAAAATTCAGATTCTTCCAATCCCCCGGGCAATACAATAGTTTCTTTTTGTGGATATTTACTAAATGCTACTAAAAGTATATCAGAAATTTCAACTAGCTCTCTTTCTAAATCTTCAGATATAAAAGGATTTTTACCTTGCCCTTGAATTTTACTTTGCTCCACCCAATCATGCGAATACATCACTAGCTTTATCCCGATTTTTTTAGCAAATTTCAGCAAAGGGATATTGAACTTATCATTATAAACAACATTTGGATATGAAAAATAAATGAAATGCGGACGTTTGAAAATAATGATTAGCAAGGATAAAAAAGGAATTGCAAAATGATAAAATGTATCAATACACCAGCTAATTCTAGAATATGTATCTGAATATTTCTGCCCATATTCAAAAGGAATGTAAATTAACTTGATGTCTTTATGTTGTTTCAAATGTTTTAGTATGTAGTGAATCCGTATAAAAGTCCCGCTAGCCCTATCGCTAAGTTCATCTATGATTTTCCCCTCAACCAATGCGAAAATTTTGATTTTTTTCATAATGTATCACATATGATTATCCATCAACCCGCTGTATACTTTGATAACTTTTTTGACATTATGTTTCCACAGATAACTTTTCATCACGATTTCCTTTCCTCTTCGGCCCATACTCTCTTTTAACTCAGGGTTAGCTAGTATTTTGATAATTACTTCTGCCAATTTTTTCGACTGGTTAAGCGGCACCACAAATCCGTTTTCCCCCTGATCTACACCTTCAACAGCGCCTCCGCCATTTGTAACAACAACAGGCACTCCAAAAGCAAATGCTTCTAGCTTTACAATCCCAAAACCTTCGTGAACCGATGGCAACACAAATACATCAGCCATTGAATAATATCGTGGCAATTCGTTATTTCTAAGTTCGCCGACAAAATCAATATTATTGGTCAATTCTCTTTTGTCTGCGATTCTCTCCAATTTTTCTCTCTCGGGGCCATCGCCCACAACTATATATCGAACATCCGGAAATTTTTCAAGCACATAAGGCATTGCCTCTAGCATATATCCAATGTTTTTAATTGGTAAAAGATTGGCTACTGTTAATATAACTTGAGAATTTTTAATTATTTTTGGAGTAATATCGCTCTTTATGAAATCCAAATTTATCCCATTATTTATAATCTCGATTTTCTTGGAATCAACATTCCAAGTTTTTAGCTGATTCTTTAATGCCTTACTCGGTACTGTTATTTTGCTTGGCATTTTAAGAATAAACCATACTAAAAGTCGTGAGGGCAAATGGGAACCTAGCCCATAACCTAACTTTTTGCTATAATATATATCATAACCATGTGATGTTAGCACAAAGGGTTTTCCTAACAATTTTGATATGACTGCTCCGGCAAACCCAGCATGATCTGCAAAATGAGAATGGATTATGTCAAATCTCAATTTACGGTTTAATTGAATTGCAACCCTTAAGGCCTTTAAAGAGAATGCAAAAAATAGCAAATACGATGGTTTAAAATCATCACGAATTACTCTATGGACATAGACTCCATCCATTATCCCCTCACAAAAATTTTCACTAGTGCCGGTCGTAATTACATGAATGTTCAATCCTTGCCTCACCATCTCTCTCGCTTGTTCATGGATAAAAATATCTAAAACAGGTTTAGATCGAGAAGGATATCCCGAAGCAATTACACAAATATTCATTCAACCACCTCTTTGACAAGCTCTTCATATTTCCTCAAATTTCCATATCCATGTTTCGTTCTTACTGTTTCTAATGCGTTTTTCGCTATCTTTTTCGCTAACTTTGGATTCTCTAATATTTCCTGCATTTTCATACATAAAGATTCTACAGTTGGCTCTGCTAATAGAGCATTATAACCATCTTCAAGAATGTCTGATGTTGCCCCCACATTTGTTGCAATAATTGGCTTTCCTGCACACATATATTCGAGTAAAGCCCATCCATAGTTATCGTAAAGTTGACAAGATACAATATAATTAGTTATAGATAGATATTTAAAAATAGCATCATGTTTCACTGCTCCAACGAAAATTACATTATTATCGATATTGTTCTTACTGCAAAAATCTTCCATTTTGTTCTTAAGAACACCATCACCTACAAAAATTAATTTTGCATTTTTAGATTCTTTAATTAGAATATTAAATGCTTTTAGCAATTCCATAACTCCCTTTTCTGGCGATAGTCTACCTACATGAACAAAAATATTGTTATGGTCATCGACACCGACAATTGTTAATTTAGAATTTTTCATTATTTTTCTATTTTTATCTACATCTATCCAGTGCGGAACCACTTTGATTCTGTCTTCTCCGACTCCGCTTTTAACTATTAATTTTTTCATATGATCATATTTAGCCATAAATTTTGTTGTCTTTTTTATGGCGAGACATCTTGTCAACTTCCACTCGAAATAGCGCTTGATACCGCAGCATCGCCAGCATTTCGTAAAAGAACTGGTACATGGTTGAGGATAAGGGTTTACTCGTGGACCTGGACAATTAAGTTCGAAGTAATGTAAAGAACAAACAATTTTTTCCTTCTTAAATACAAATGGGAACGCATGATTTATTGAATGAATGTCAAAAACGTCTATTTTTCCATTTTCCTCTATTTTTTTAATCTCTTTTCTTACCTGAAAAATCCAGAAGGGGAAGGGTTTGGGAGAAATGTCATGTACTTTAATACCTTTATTAACCGTGGCAGATGCTTTAGCAATTTGCGCCTTTGATAAAGAAGATCTTAGAACTATTACATCCACATCATAGCCTTTTTTAAGTAAATACTTAACTAATGAATAATTATGCGTTTCAACTCCACCCTTTGTGGGTGGAAAATCATAAGTTATGTGACAGATTTTCATTTTAACTTATCAATCCTCTAGATTTTCTTTTTAATCCATCATCACTATATGTTCCACTTTAAAACGTATTAAACAAAATTTAGCATTTTGAATACTTCAAAAGATTCTGCATATTTTAGATTTATTTGATTTCCCCTAAACTTAGCCAGGCCTAAAATAGCATCGATTTTAAAATATCGTTTATCTATTTGGGATTTATGGAGTTTTAAAGCCTCAATTTTTTGATCAATTGTTTTTAGTATATCATGGTAACATTGTGGTTTAAAATCTGTCATCAATGATGGGCTTTCATAACATAGTATTGTGGGTACATTTCTCGCTGCTGAAAATGTAGATATTGCAGTATTCCGGTGATCTTGATGTATTTCATTTATGGAATGGGTAAAAATAATATCTGGTTTTAATTTGTTAACAATATCTTCTATAACACTAATTGTAGTAATATCATTACCTATTTTAGTATCAGGTAATTCTCCAAAGAACAACCTTTTAACACCTAATTTATTCAATGAATCTACAGACTCTTGTTTCCTAATTACCGGATCACCTGATCTTTCTCCATTACTTAATATTAGACCATAAACCGGGCGGTTATTCAAATTATATAAACAGATAGTCCCACCACACCCCAGTTCGATATCATCAGGATGTGCCCCTATTGCCAATATTTTCATAAAATCACTTTTTTAATGGATTTAAACCTTCTGCCATAAAACCATATGCCCTTTCTTCGCATAAAATCCCTAAAATCATCAGTAATATCTGTATGATCTTTTACATCAAAAGTCTCTTTTTCTAAATTAAAAACTGCGTTGTTTACATAAACTTCTGGATACTCTAAGTTTATTTTAACATCAGTGATTTTTCTAAACACTAATGATTTCTTATACTCATTTATAATGCCTTTGGCTATTTTTTCCTTTTCCCTCATTGTTAATCTATTTGGTTTGATGACGTAAATTGTTTTGGCTGGGACGCCTCCAACTACATGATAAACATCAACATTTTTTGTAACGATGGAACCAGCACCAATAACGGCATTTTCACCTATTAAAACATTAGCTAAGATAATACTATTTCTTCCAACTATCACATTATCTTTTATAGTAATTGGCCCTTCTCTAAAAGGGAACCCTTTCAATATTGAAAGCCAGTACCCATGTGTTATTAAATCTACATTAGGACTCAACCCAACATGATTACCTATAGTAATTGGGCTGTTGATATTGATATGATTGTTATGCATAACACATCTATCACCTATGATTAGATTTGCAATTGGATTGTGCCAACCCCCTCCACCAATTTCTAAGCCCCCATCACTAAAAAACTCAGAGCCGATGGATACATTATTTCCTCTGATGGTAGTATTTGGGCCGATATTACTTAAATTACCGATTTCCAATTTACCATGTAAGTAAATATCTGTACCATCTTCTATTATTGTTTCATCGCCTACTATCATTGTATCACATACTATCTTGACATTCTTACCAACTTTGAATTTGTATCCGACTTTCTTTTTATTACATAAAATCATAAATAATAGCCCCCATTTACATTAATCACTTGGCCTGTGATAAAACTAGCATCCTTTGAAGCCAAGAACATAACTGTTTGTGCAACTTCGTTTGGTTTTCCAAATCTTCCAATGGGCGTCTGTTGTATTATAGTATTTTTCAGTTCTTGTGGAAGTCTCTGGCCCATGCCTGTATCAATGTAACCTAATGCAATAGCATTTACGGTTATTCCTTTCTTTGCAACCTCTTTTGCTACTGCTTTGGTAAACCCAATTACACCTGCTTTTGAAGCAGAGTAATTTGATGTGCCAAATGCACCAATTTGTCCAACAACCGAGGATACATTTACAATCCTCCCATATTCTTGTTTTTTCATATGTCCCATTACAGCTCTTGTACAATGAAAAACACCTGTAAGATTAACATCTATAACTTCATTCCATTGTTCATTATCCATCTTCCAAACAACGCTGTCATTATGAACGCCGGTATTATTGATCAATACATCTATCTTTCCAAACTCATCTAAAGTTTGTTCCACTAATTTCTCCACTTGCTTATAATCTGCAACGTCGGCTTTAATCACTAAGAAACGACTACCAATTTTCCCAATTGAATTTGCAACCTCCTTTGCTGCTTTGACATTTTTTACATAATTAACTACAATATTGGCCCCTTCTCTTGCAAAGGCTAAAGCTATTACCTTTCCTAAACCCCTTGAGCTACCTGTTACAACTACAGATCTATTTTTAAATCTCATATTTTTCGTTACCATATATAATAACTCCTCTCATTAGTGTCAAAAAAAGATAGATCTAAAAAATATCAATAATCTCATATTTTAACAAACCAAAGGTTGGGTTTTAAGCTATTTTTTTGGCCATCATATTAATTCACCACATATTTTATCTAACTCTCGTACCCTATTTTCCCATGAACAATCTAGCCTCTCTCTTAAATCGAAGGCCCCCTCAAGTTCTTGTTTTTGATAAAGATTGTATAGCCCAATTATTTCTGAATGAATATTCTCCTTTGTATTATCTACAATAATTCCCCTATTCGAGCCTTGAAGTAATTTTAATGTTGGATCCTTTTCACTTCCTTTTACACATAAGATGGGTCTCCGTGCGGCGATGTAATCAAATATTTTACTGGCAACTTGAATTCCTCCCTCCCCACCAAATAAAAGAAGTACATCTGAACCCATAAGTAAAAAGGGGATTTTATCATGTGGAAGATACCCCCTAAGTTTAATTTTATCCTGAAGTTGTTTGTTTTCTATAACTTCATTAGCCTCATCTAGAATGTTGCCAATGAAAATGATTTCAATGTCCTTCCTAAATTTCTCCTGTTCATAAAGTAATTCAACTGCATCTAAAAATGGCTCTAGATTTTTAGATCCATATTTTGTACCAGCATACAACGTACCAGCATATAGCATTCTAAATTTTTTTGATCTTTCAATTCGCATTCTTTTAAACAAATTATAATCTGCACCCATTGGTATAACAGTTATTTTTTCTTCATTAAGCGCAGGGTAGTTTTTTAAATAATTCTGCTTAGTTTCATCAGCTGTCACAATTATAGCATCAGCTGCTTTTAAAATACTAGATTCTATTTTGTATTCAATAGGAAACTTAATTCTTTTAGGAGTAAAAAAGGGATTAAAAACCCATGGATCTCCGTAATCAACAATCCATGGCAGGCCTCTCCGTTTCTTGATGGCATAGGCTATAAAATGGCAAGTAGCAGGAAATGATGAAGAGATCAAAAGGTCATATTTGTATTTTTTTGTGAGCTTAAGTCCTTGATAAACTCCAAAAGGAAACCATTCAATCGTACTATCTGGTATCAATACAGAATTTGCAATATGTCTAAGAATTTTCAAGAGACGAGCACGTAATTTTTTGGCATTATTTCTACTATCGGATGTGTGTGCATGTTTTATTTTATCGTTAGCAGTTTTCATCACATCATAGTAAGTTTTATTTATAAATCCATGAGAAGTTCTGAAAACCACAATAGATTCTCGAAAGCAGCTACCTGAATTATTGTCATAAAAAGGGAAACTTGGAGGGGGGGAAATTGTCAATACATCAACCTTCCAACCTAATTTATCAAGATAATTAACAAAATTAATGAGTCTGTTACCGTGGGGGCCTCCAAGTGGAGGTAGGTTATAACCGATGAAAAGAATTCGTTTCTTTTTTCCAACATTACATATATCAGAATTTACACTTGTCAAAAATTAATCAACTCCGTACAAAGCTATCTTTACCCGTTCTTCAATGCAGAATACACTTTTACTACCCTATCAATAATTTTACCCCAATCGAATCGTTCTTCAACTAATTTCCTGCCATTTTCCCTAAATTTCCTCCTCAATTTTTCATCACTCAAAATCTTGAACATTGCATCCCTTAATTGACTTTTATCAAACTCAACTACACATCCAACTTTATCGCCCACAAGGTTGGCAATACCACAGTTATCGGTAACAATTACTGGCACACTACATGCACAAGCCTCGAGTGCACAGACAGGAAATGTTTCATATCTTGAAGGCAGAACACAAACATCTGCATCAACATACGCTTCCAATTTATCTTTTTCATAAAGTGGACCCGTAAACAAAATTTTATCATCAATCTTTAAATTTGCTATCTGCTTTTTCAACATTGATAAAAATCCATCATCTGGTCCAACAACAACAAGTTTTACATTATCTACTTCATTTATCACATCTGCAAATGCATCCACTAGTAAATCAATACCTTTAATCCTGTGAATCCTACCCAAGTATAAGATTATTTTTCCATCATCTTTTATTGAATATTTCCGTCTAAATTCACCCTTTTTTGGAATTTGATCATACTTGGATAAATCAATGCCATTTGGTACAATTTGAATCTTATCCCTATCAAGACCCATATTTTGATATTGCTCAATTTCCATATTAGTTACTGCAATTACTCCCTCTGCACCATTTAAAAGCTTATTGCCCCAAACGTGATCATATATCTTCTTCAATTGTTTTTTTCCAAAAATTCTGGGAAGAGACCCGTGAGCTTGAATTATGTATGGTACCCTATACTTTTTTGCATAATGATAAACAACGTTATTCTGGTAAGAACGGAAATTATGCATATGGGCTAAGTCAAATTTTTCAATGTTATCTTTCAGCCATTTTTTCATGCTTGGAGAAAACAAGAATAATCCCATGTTTGCTATGCAATGAAAGGGGATTACTTCTACGCCTTCATTTTCAATAGATTTTGCGTATTCTTTATCAAATTCAAAATCTGTAGTAATTATTGTTACATCATGCCCCATAATAGACAACATTTTTGATTGTTCATAAGGAACAGCAACAGAACCTCCTCTAGAAGGTGTAAAAAAAGGAATGACATGGAGTATTTTCACTATATTTCACCTTCAAAAACCATTTTTTTTATGGAGATAAGAATCCATTACTGCCTTCGTCCATGAAAAAGGCCATATGAGACAATAGTTGATAAAATAATTAACAGGGCCAAGTGAAACACATGCAGTATTAATCCTAGAAATCTCTTCGTTAGATAATTTTATGTTGGGAACTAATGCATTTTCTTTAACTTCTTTTTCATTCATAGCTGCAGGAATACTTACAAAAAAGGGATCCTTTATGATATAGGCAAGAGCTAATTGTACTTTGCTAACATTTTTTCCCTTTGCTATTTCGTCCACCACCTCAAACAAAGGCTGAGCTTTTTTTAAAAAAGCTTGTTTAGCATATGGGTAATAAGCCCTTGCCCTATCTGTTGGAGGATTATCTGAGGAATACCTCCCAGTTAACATACCTCTAGTCAGTGGGCTATACGTTATTATGCTGATTTTTTGTTCCTTACAATACGGAATTGTTTTCCTTTCTTCTTTCCTACATAAAAGATTATATTCTATTTCATTAACTATTATTTCTGACGAAGAAAGAACGTTTTGAGCTTGTCTAACAAGAAATTTAGGAAAATTACTAACCCCCATATACCTAACAATGCCTTTCTTAACCAAATACTCCATTGCCTCAAAGGTTTCTCTTAAAGGAACAAAAGGATTTGGATAATGAACAAGATAAAGATCAATACTATCAGTACCCAATCGTCTCAGACTTGCTTTGGCAGCTTTTATTAATTTATCACGCCTTAAATTCCATGGTGCTGCTTTTGATACTATGATGAAATCATCTCTATCATAACCTCTTAGTGCCTCACCAAGCAAAATTTCAGATTGATTATCACTATAAATTTCTGCGGTATCAAAAATGTTTATTCCGCAATCTATTGCAGTATGAGCGATTTTTACAGCATCCTTTTTACTATATCGAGTACCATATCCCCATACTTTTGATCCAAATTGAGCAGTGCCAAGACCTATTGCTGAAGCTTTTAAATCACTTTTTCCCAATGTCCGGTACTGCATAAATTCGTTCACCCCATACAAGCATGATAGAGAGTTGTTTCAAAATCATCTGTGATTTTAGCCCAATCATATCCTTCTATCTTTGTCCTCCCTTTTTTACCTAGTTCGGGTATAATATCATCATCAATGAGTTCTCTTGATTTAACCAATGAATCTACAGAACCATCAACGTAGACAACTCTAGAATTCGCTCCAAACTCCTTTTGTATCCCTGGAAGATGTGTTGTTATCACAGGTTTTCCCATTGCCAAGTATTCATAAATCTTAATTGGAACAATATCCTGCATCACTTTTTCATCAGGATACACCGGCAATAAACAAACATCAGAAGAAGCAATAAACTCAGGGATTTTATCAAAAGGCTGTTTACCTGTAAGAATTATTTGATCATGTGCATCATAGTCTTCTTTGATCTTTTTAAGATCATCAAATGCATCTCCATCGCCAACAATTAGAAGCTTTGTACTATTGTCATCGCTTCTCGCAAGCTCTGTTGCAACTTCTTTCAATCCAGAAAAATGATAAAGCCAGCCCATAAAAAAAAGCACATTAACATCTTTTTTAATCCCATATGTTTCTCGAATATTCGAACCATCAATTTCAGGATCATATCTATCTAAATCAATTCCTGTTCCAACAACTACTGTTTTATCTTTTTTTGCACCCAAACTCAGCACATAATCTCTAAGTTTTTCATTTATCGCAATTACTTGTGAAGAATTACCAATAGCTTTCTTCTCCAAATATCTTCCAAAGAACTGAAATTGTTTTGTAGAAATAAGAGTGTGCAGAACATCAATCCAATAATAAACAAATGGAATGTTATTCTTCTTAGCAAGCTTTGAAGCAATATATGTGTTTATAATTCCTAAACCAATGATAACATCTGGTTTAAATTCATTTATCTGACGTTTTATTTCTTTTCTATGCGAGAACCATACCGAAACATATTCTAAAACAGGGATTTTGAGAGAAAATGGCCGAATTACTCTAATCTTTGCCCCAGGTTGAATCTTATGAACATTGTTAAATACAGTTCTTTTGTCAAAAATCTTTTTTTTAGGATTATTTTTCCAATCTATATCATAGTCAATGACTACAATCTTATGGCCCCTAAGAGCTAACCGTTCCATCAAATGATGTTGTTGATGAGGATTTCTATTAATCCAATCAGATTCTTGAACAAGTAGAATATTCATTAAATTCTCCATACGCAAAAATGAATTTGATTCACATAATTGAGTTGCTAGCGGGCCTAAATATCATAGAATTTTTCATTTTTGATTTAATCTCTTCTAAATTGTTTTCAAGATCTTTTTTAATCTCATCATGTTCTACTAAAACAATGAGGCAATCTTTTCCTTTAGCAACTTCTACAATATCTTTGTATTCATAACCTTCCACAAAGGGATCATAGGCGTCTACGTGATAGCCTTCTGCCCTAAGATTCTCTATAATCTCCATAGCTGGGCTCTCTCTTGTATCGTACGTATTTGGTTTATATGTTAAACCTAAAGCCACTATTTTTGGATCCTTTATATCTTTCAACATTCTTCTTATCTTCGCCGATATTTTTTGGGGACGTGATTGATTTATAGCTCTTGCAGTAAAAATCAGCGATGTGTTTTCTGGATCTACCTGTTTGATAAACCATGGGTCAATCGGGATGCAATGTCCACCAACACCAATCCCTGGTCGCAAAAGATTCACTCGAGGATGTTTATTCGCTAAATCGATAACTTCTTGAGAATTAACACCTAACGTTTCTGAAACCTGATCAATCTCATTTGCCAAAGCTATATTTACATCTCTATAAGTGTTTTCTACCAACTTGCAAAACTCAGCTGTGACATCATCAGTAATGTACAATTCTCCTGTAACAAAAGAAGAATAAAAATTTTTAGCCAACTCTGCAGCCTTTTCATTCATGCCGCCAATAACTCGGTCATTACCCACAATTTCCTGGAAAACATTTCCTGGCAGTATTCTCTCAGGGCAATGTGCTACATACACATCATCATTCACTTTCAAACCTGTTTCATCTTCAAGTAATGGCTTGACTAATTCCCTACAGGTTAACGGCGGCACAGTTGACTCGATAATAACAAGATTTCCCTTTCTCAAAAAAGGAACCAACGATTTCAACGCATCAATGACATATGAAAGATCAGCAATCTTTTTTCGCTTATCAAGTGGTGTCGGAACAGCAATAACGAAAACGTCTCCCTCACAAGGCGTTTCCTGAGATATTAGATTCTGACGAACCTTTTCTTCCTTAAAAATCCGTTCAAGTTCTTTTTCACCAATATGAAGAACTCCACTATTTATTGCTTGAACAACATTCTTGTTTATATCTACACCAACGACTTTATAACCTGCTCTTGCTAAAAGAATTGCAGCTGGAAGCCCGACATAACCGGTACCAACAACAACAATTTTTTTATTTCCAAGATGTAGTTGTTCATCTTCTTTGGTTATCAACATCAAGATACCTACTTATTGTTTTCAAATTAATTGAACGGTCTTGATTTTGTATTCCTTAATCATCCACTCAGCAGTTTTCTGCATTCCTTCTTCCAAACTACATGATTCTTTATGACCGATATCTTTTACTGCTTTTGAAACGTCTACATTCTTAACTTTTGTTGTTAGAAATTCTGAATCTTTGTATTCAACAAGATGTTCATCAGCACCCGTCACCTTAAGAATAATATCAGATAATTCTTCTATAGAATGCAACCTAAACCCTCCAATATTATATGTTTCGCCTGGCTTGAAATTATCACAAATATTGCCTAACGTTTGAATTGTATCTGGCAAATATGTTGAAGTGCGTTTATGTCCTCTAAAAACAGTCCATGATAGATTGTTTAATGCACAATATAAAAACCGACAGTTTACCGAGCGATATGGGCTATAATATTCGCCAGGACCGTAAGTATTAAACAGACGAACGACTACACTTTCCGTACCATTTTGTTCCGCAGAATTTCGTATCTGCATTTCGTTCACCCATTTAGTCATAGCATAATCATTCAGTTGTTTTACTTCATACTCATCCATTACATTTTCAACCATTATATCAGGCCAATCACCATATACTTCAGATGAGGAAAAATGAACTAATTTAAAATTAAGTTGTTCCTGTAATCGTATAATGTTTTTTGTTCCCACAACATTTGTACGCCATAAATTCTCATAAAAATCTTCTCCATTCCAGCGTCCAAATTCAGCTGCACAATTATATACATAATCAAACGGACCCATCTCTGCAAAAATCCGTTCAACCTGGCGAAATTCTCCTATATCACATCTTGCATAAAATGCTTTATCAATATCTGTTTTAACACCAAATCCTTTCTCAAATTCACCATGGCGTAAATCACAAGAAACTACATCGTAACCTCGCTGCTTTAACTCTTTAGCAAGTCCTACCCCCACTACTCCAAGTCCACCGGTCACAAGTATTTTTTTACTCGACTTACTCATAATCTCTCCTCCAAAATCTTTACAATTTTTTTACTTCTTTTTTCCAGTAATAAATTATAGTTATAAAGCATGCTAAGGTTAGTCATTTGTGTGTAGATTAAATTGTTTAGAAGCGCCCTCAAAATTTTCATCCGGGATGAATAAATAATCACATAAAGATAAATCAGAATGTATCCCAATTTTTTTGAGATATGTCAAACCCTTTAATCTTTCGTTTTTCTCTTTTTCAATTCTACAAATTTTATAATCGAGTTTTTTAATTATTTTTTCAATTTCTTCTTGCCTTTTTTTTCTGAAAGTATTATCTCTCGAATAAACAGGTAGAATTTCGCACAATATAAATGGCCTCTCTTTTCTAAGCACACTTTTTAAGCCTTTGATAACTTCTAATTCGCCACCTTCAACATCTATTTTTATAATTGAAATCTTTTTCAAGTTTAGTTTTTTGTACATATATTCAAAATTTTGAACTGGAACAAAAATTTTGCGTTCGATCTGTTGCGACCTGAATTTTTCTACAATCGTGGCACCGCCGCCTGTTTTCATATCGTAACAATTTAATGTTGTCATTCCATCTTTGTTAGATATTCCAACGGGAATTATTTCACAATTCTCAAAACCATTCTTTTTAATTAACTCCATTGCACAGTTTACACACAATGGATTTGGCTCAAATCCAAAATATTGAATGTTGGGTTCTACACATTTAAGTTTTATTAGCGTCTGACCTACATTTGCACCTATATCAATGAAGGCACCATCTTTAAAAGGTAAAAGATTTTTAAGGAGATTTATCATCCATGACTCAGTTATCCAACGATCAACATAACCTACTTCACTTATAACCGGAATCTTTATTTTTTTCTCATTTAAGAAGGTAACATAAAATGTTAGATTAAATTTCTGAAGAAATTCATTTAATGTTCTAAGAATTAACTGTTTCATAATCATCACAATTTATTTCAATTTAGAGGCATACCCAAATCTAAGCAATTTTTCACATAGATGAGTGTGCTACTATACAACTCAAAAACGTCATGATTTTATGATAGTCATAGCAGCTCAATTTATGAATCATTCATTAAAACTTTCATTCAAGACATCTAAATTTTTTACCAAAATATTTACAATTTTTTTACCAGAAGTCCCATCACCAAATGGATTACGTTCATCTCTTTCTTTATTAAACATAACAGACACAGAATCTACAATATCATCTGGATAGGTGCCAGCCAAAACGTTGGATCCTACATCTAGAGTTTCTGTTCTTTCAGTATTGTCTCTGAGCGTAACACAAGGATTTCCAAGAATACAGGTCTCCTCTTGGACTCCGCCAGAGTCGGTCAGAACCAACTTTGCATGTTGTTCGAGTTGTAAAAAACCAAATAAATCCTGAGGATCAATAAGAGTAATATTATCCGCCGATAAACCAAATTCCTCCATCTTCTTTCGAGATCTTGGATGAATAGGATAGACAACCGGCATTTCGTATTCCTTTGCCAGCTGTTGTAAACCAGAGAGAATTCCTTGAAACCGATCTTTATTGTCTACATTCTCTTGCCTATGTGTAGTAACAAGAAAATATTCCTTTTCTTTAAGATCAAGCTGTTCTAATACATCTGCCTTTTTGTTTGCGAGTTCAAGATTTTGATAGACCGCATCAACAATGGTATTACCGGTGACAAAAATCTTGTTTTCTTCAATACCTTCTTTGAGAAGTGTTTGCTTAGATTTTTCTGTTGGTGCAAACAAGAAATCCGAAATATGATCGGTTAAAACCCTATTGATCTCCTCAGGCATTGTTCGATCGTAGGACCTAAGACCTGCCTCCACATGCCCTACGTTTATATGTAATTTCGTAGCTGCTAACGCCCCAGCAAGAACAGTATTGGTATCACCTTCAACCAATACAACATCCGGTTGTTCCTTTGTTAACACTTGTCCAATTCCTATGAGGATTTTTCCAGTTTGCCCTGCATGTGAACCAGAACCTACATCAAGATTATACTTTGCTTCTGGAAGTTCCAATTGTTCAAAGAACACTCGATCCATGTTGTAAGAATAATGTTGACCGGTGTGAAGAATGAAAAAATCTTGGTGTGTCCGTTCGCATTCACGAATAATCGGCGACATCTTGATAATTTCAGGACGAGTGCCAACAACAATTGCTATTTTCATATGATCCTTTCAGATTCAATTAAAAATTATCGCCAGAACTACAATTGCTTTACTTCTTCCATCGTTCTTTTTATGATGTGGGGGAGTGTATTAAGAAGAAGACCAATGAATACTGCAAGAGCACCTACAATAAGGAAAAAGGTTGTTAAAAGAGCATACGGAATAGAAAAAACATGCGTCATATTGTATGACTGTAAAGTAAATATTGCTAAAAAAATACCAATAATAACAAAACCTATTCCTGGAAGCCCAATGAATATCAATGGATGACGTTCAGCAACAAGCCAAAGGACATAACTAAGTACAGATAAACCGTGCGAGGTTGGTGTTTTGGTAGAAGTTTTTGTTTTCAGGCCGTTATATTTACAAGAGACGTGTGTGTTTGCAACTGAAAGACCTAACTCATTTGCAAGTACAAGCTGTTCACTTTCGACACTAAAAGCGTTTCCTTTTAACCGTGGGGTAATGCCCTCTACTGCTTTTTTGTTAAAAGCACGAAAACCGCATTGACTATCGGTAACTAGGCCGCCGTTCCCAAAACTAGTAGAATAATCAAGTACTCTTTTGCCTACCCGACGCCACAAGGGCATTTCTGTGTCATCGCCGTATCTTACGCCCAATGAAATATTCATTTCCGAGTTGAGTATGCTTCCCAGTAGCATTGGTATTTCATCTGCGTTATGCTGTCCGTCGCCATCAAGGGTAACAACATAATCAAAATCGCGATCCAAAGCATAACCAAAACCAGTTTTTATTCCGGCACTTTTTCCCTTATTCATAGCATGTGAAAGTACTATTGCTCCCGCCTCTTCTGCTACCCGCTTCGTGTCATCATTACAGCCATCATCAATAACAACAACTTCATCAACATACCTTTTTGCTTTCAGCACAACGCTTCCAATAGTTGACTCTTCATTGAAACAAGGAATCACTGCAAGAACGCGTTTATTTTCATCGTGCATTTGGTTTTGCTCCTCATCTTCATTCTTTTTCACACTACCCGCCCTCCAGCCTCTTATCATCCAACAGTCAATTCAGTCTAGAAGATAAATGAATCAATAGTACTCTCACACTTTTCAGCCAGAAGAGCCTAGACCTTGCTCAACTCCGTCCAAAATCCTGGGCCTGACAACCCTCACAATGCTGTTCAATGTGCTTGATCTAATCAACACAACTTCTTCCTGTAAAACCTTAAAACAAAAACCTCTTCAATTCTGTTCAGAATTCGAGACCTAGCTCTTGTCCAATTTTCGAGGCTTTTGTACTAAACCTGCACAACCAGATTTTTCTAATGCTTCACTCAAAATCACGCAGCCCTAAGTAATTGCATAGCTACATACAAAGTAACTAGTTTAGAATTTTAATGACGATAATTTTAATTCTGCCATAACTAGTGTGATTATCAGATGCTTTTTGCGTCAAAAGGCCATATTCTATTTTCTTTTCAAAAATAGTTTAATCTGTTTTTCAAAGTCATAAAAATCATCGATATGTTGTTTTAAATTACTATAAACAAGTTCATTATCGGTCTCAGCATATCTGTGAATAAGAATATTTCTAAAGCCTTTCATCCTTTTCGCATTTTTACAAAGTTTTTCTTCCAATATCCTCTTTTCACTAAGCAGATCAAAAATACTTTCCTCATCCGCAGGCAAACCTAGTTTTTCTGCTGAAACAATCATCGCTGCAACATCAACCAGCGTTTCAATCGCTGCCTCGACTGTCTTCTCACAGGCTCTTCTTTTCACAAGATCTAACAAATAGTCTTCTTTAGAAGGAAGCATCATCTCTAGTTCTTCTATATAGCGAACCATGTCGTTGAGTTTTGTGAGAATTCTTCTCCTTTCTTTAGAATCCATGATTTTTACACCTCAAGACCAGCGTAATATATGTCTAAACGTGGTTTAAAATCTCCAAAACTTTTGATTGTTTTAATAAAAACATCAAATATTTCAGAGTAGTTTTTTTGGTATAAAATCTTGCCTTGGGAAATAATTTCTTTCCGAATATATAACGGCAAATCCTGAAAGGTTTGAATATCAAATTTATCATTAACATTACCAAGTGCTTCCATTCTGAATTTGAAACGTTCTTCTTTGGTTCCTTCATAATATACGGCCATATCAACATCAGATAGTGGTGTTTGTTTACCCTCAGCAGCGGATCCATAGAGAATGACGAATTTGATTTTTGCTCCTCCGATTTTCTTTATTTGATTAACGACAGAAGGAATATTTTCTTTTGCATTAGCCATACATATCGCTCAATACTTTTTTTATATTTAAATGCAACTCTAAGGAAATATTTGTTTTTTACTTTTTAAAAAACGACATTTAGAATTGTATTTTTGTTAGTATTGACAGACATCCGAAATCCAGGACTTAACTCTCATCTAGTTTTCGAAGCAACAAGCTTTTTTAAAAAGTTTACCGTTTATAATGACAAACTTTTGATAAAAAGTATTTACAAAGTTACTAAAACGTGCTCCTAATCCTGATCCAAACTACCCACCCTCCAGCCTCTTATCATCCAACAGTCAATTCAGTCTAGAAGATAAATGAATCAATAGTACTCTCACAAAGCCTACAATATTTCTTTACTGCCTCTACAAATACCTCCTGTTGTGCAGAACCCGTGGTCCCGTACATATCCTCAAAGAGATCATTGGATTCTAATTCCTTAATTACAAGCCGTTTCTGAGATTGTGTAACAGAATACTCCCCCGCTATTTTTGAAAGAATATTTATCCAATAACCCATTTTTTTAGGGCGGTCATCAGACATATTCTGTACGCATCCACAAAGGGCGCACCAATAATGCAATGAGACGTCGGATTTACCATTGCTACTCGTATCTCTCGTAGTCTTTGACCAAATGGGGGTTTTGGGCAGCCATATCCGGTGCTCTCTCCCACAACTTTCATGAGAACACTTTACCATGTACTACCTCTCACCCCCTCTCATCTCAACTCATCTCGATTCAACTATCCATCCTAGTTATTTTGGATATCTCACCGCCAGGTACACTATCCCCATTTGTGCCACCATGAAAGCAACACAAATACATTACAAATCAATTACGATGTAATATTTATATTATTTATAAATGTAGTGGTTTTTAAAAGACCAAAACTGTCAATTTTATAGATAGAAATAGCAAAAAGTAACAGATTGTGACAATCTCATTCGTAATTATCTCGTAATTTTTATATGCGCCATATTGATTCCTAGTCTGAATGCGGAAAATATCGGACGGGGAGTATCTCTTAATTTATCTTATTCTCATATGTCTAGCAGAAATCGTCACTGCATATGTTAGTATCCAGGCTGGCATTGTAGTTCATATATCAATTCTCTTTCTGCTCTTCATTCATTCTGGATTTATTAGTAGAGAAAAAATGTCAGTGAACAAGGCACAATTGCTTTTTATCAAACAAAAGAAGAAACCATCGGGGCTGCTACAATCTATCATCAGTAAAAAAGCAGATCTCGCTTCACTCCTTATAGTGCTTACTCTTGCACCCTTAATCCGTATCTTGAGCCTGGTGATGCCTCTCGCCCACTTTCCTCGCATCCAATGGTTTACCATTATCTCAGTTGCCCTGTACCTCTCGATTATTATCGTTATCCGACAGCAAAAACTTGCATTAAGGGAACATGGATTCAGATGGCCAAAACGAGAACACATTCCTATCGAAATTGGCATCGCTCTCCTTGCTATACCGTTTGGTGTAATGGAATATCTGATTCTTCGTCCTCCTACACCATTAATCTCCTCGTTTTCTGGAGAAGACCTTCTAATGGCCATTCTCATCCTCTTTATCGGAACGGGGTTATTGGAAGAAATCATTTTTAGAGGACTACTCCAAAAAAAGACTATGGATATGATGGGTGCCTGGCAGGGAATATTGTTCGTTACCCTTCTCTTTGCAGTGCTACACATTGGTAATCTGTCGTTTCTTGATGTGCTCCTTGTCTTTTTCATTGGGGGGATTTACGCAGTAGTAGTACACAAAACAAAAACAATCATTGGCGTTACTGTTTCACACACCATGGTTAATGTGATGCTGTTTATCGTGTGTCCCCTCACCTTAGTTTAAAGAATAGATGTTATCTTGGTGACCACAACTAAAGCAAACATCATCAACAATGGAACTATTGCAATGTCGAGTCGGTTTGATAAAAACAAGGTTTTCTCCAATCGGTGAGATGATAGTAACTCCTTTGCAATTAATAACGAGATTAGGACAATGGTACCGATGATAGCTAATGATGCTGCTAATTGAATTGATGCGACCGTTGTTGTGACACCAGCAGCTGTCGTGGTCGTAGTAGACACTACCGTTGTCGTTGTTGTCGTTGTCACCGTAGTAATCATCTCATCACTCACATCCCATGATGTAATGTTTATACATTACGAGTATAGTGTATGTATAATTGGTATATATATTTTTTTCTATTTTTCTAACAAAAAAGGTAATAAAACCTTTTACTATCTATGCGTGGGGAAAGATGGAAATCTCGTTTGATGATTATCCCGTTGACATTATACTGTGCATGGTATGGAGTACGATTCTTCTTCCAGTTGCATTGCTAAATGTAGAAGGAATTATACGAGTTATTCTTGGATTGCCCTTTATTCTGTTCATTCCTGGATATGTCCTTATTTATGCGTTGTTTCCAAGCAAGAAAACAGACAAGGGCATAGATGTTATAGAACGGATTGCATTGAGCTTTGGCTTATCGATAGCGGTTGTTCCCCTCATTGGATTAGGGTTAAACTATACGCCATGGGGCATCAGACTCGAACCGATTCTCATCTCGATATTCATCTTCGTTATTGGTGTTGGACTGATTGCCTTCTACCGCTGGAAAAAGACCGATGCAGATGAACGATTTACCGTATCGTTTCGTTTTTCCTTGCCATCTTCAGAAAATAGAGTCGATAAAGCACTGACCTTCATACTGGCAATAGCCATTATCATTGCCATCGCTTCCGTCGTGTATGTGATTGCTGTCCCAAAAGCGGGTGAGCGTTTTACTGAATTTTATCTTCTTAATACTGATCGGCAAGCAGACAACTACCCGACGAATCTAACCGTTGGGGAAGAAGCATCAGTTATTATCGGTGTTGTCAACCATGAATACCGCACGATCACCTATACCATTGGCATATGGCTCATCAATCAAACAACTATTTTGAACGAATCAACACAGGAAAATGAGGCCATCTACACCCATGCATGGTTCATGGATATGCTAACTGTTACGTTGAATCATACTGCCATTGACATCGATACCCAATGGAAACCGCAATGGGAATACAATTATACGTTCAGCATCGACAAACCAGGGGAGCAAGTGAAACTTGCGTTCCTCTTATTCACTTCACCTACCGATACCTACAGCTCTACGGTAAATTACAAGGACAGTATTACAGAACTGTTGTCCGATGCCTATCGAGAAACGCATCTCTTTATAACTATAACATAGGCAAGAAGCGATGCTGACTTCATTGATATAATAAGGAGAGGAGACTGTGCCTATTGAGGCCATTGAATTATTGAAACTCATCGTTGGTATATTCATACTTATCATTCCTGGTTATCTTTGGAGTTTTTTGCTGTTTAAAGAGCTCAAAACATTAGAAAGAATTGTCTTTGGATTTGTCCTTGGTCTAGGAGTACTCTGTTGTGGGATGTTCTTACTTGATGTTGTCTTTGGACTGCCACTAACAACAACAAAAGTGTTCATACTCCTTGCCGTATACACCATGCCTGTTGTTGTGTTATACCTTCTTTCCATCTATCGATCTGGCCTGCCAAGGCTACATCTTCCCTCGCTGAAAAATCCGAAATACATACTTCTACTTCTCATTCTGGCGTTTACCGTCTTTATGATCTTTTTACCACATTGGTCAGATAACTATTATCTGCCTTTTCATGTGGACGAGTGGATCCACTGGGAATACAGCAGAGCAGTGATAGAAGATGGCTCCTCCGCATTTACAAACCCATACACTGGAAGTGGCACCACGCAATCACTTGAGATGGGATTTCATTGTATCACAGCTGGCATCAAATGGATCACAGGAACTACGTTTAACACCATTGTTGTATTCATGCCATCAATCATTGCTATATTTGCTAGTCTCACCGCATTTATCATAGGTGAACGAGCAGAACGGAAATTTGGTCTTGAGGCAGCATTGCTTGTAGCATTTATTCCAACGACTTGTCGATTTCTTGGACCATCATTTTATGTAGCAGTAGCCATGGGACTGTTGTTCCTTCTTTTTATCATGTGGTTAGGACAACACAGGAAGATACTGGCTGCCTTGCTTATTCCCTTCTTCCTCTGGTGTGCATTCCTTATCCATCCACCCACTGCACTCGCTGGCATCATTATCGCCTTTTCATACGCTCTATTATTAGTTCTAGAAAAAGAATACAAGTTATCTGCTCTTATGAGCGGTCTCTCATTGATACCAATTGGGTTGGTATTCCTTCTCACCACGAGGTGGGATTATTCGCTACAACAAGTCATCGACGCGTTTTTCGGAGGGCAAACCTTCTTCAGCGAATACGAACTCCCACAGATATGGCCATCGTTTGAACATCTGGGGATTATCACTTGGATCTTATGCATCATCGGTGCATATTTTGCCTTCAGCAGAGGAAAAGCCATACAACGTACGATAACTCTGTCGGCCATTGCATTTATCGCATTAATTGGGTTATATGATAAATTGGGATATGGACTTCCCATCATGTACGAACGATCATTCATGTATCTCTTTCTTATGGTCGCACTTATTGCAGGATATGGACTCAGTGAAATACGACGATTAATAAAGAACAACTCAGAAAAAATCGTGCCTAAGCACTACAGGAAGATTTCAAAACACTTAGGAATCATTGTTCCTGCCGTTGTATGCATCATCCTTGTAACAACAGCAGTCCCTGCGCATCTAGACATAGGATACTACCAGATGATCAACGAAGAAGAGTATGAAACATTTACATGGATAAGAGACAACATCGATGAGTATAGAGATGAAACCCATCTTTATGATAAGGCTGCGGTTAATCCGTTTTATGCCTCACCGTTTTCAGCCGTCACTGGACTTTATATCGCTTCGTCTTCCATGCATCCAATTTATGGGTACAGTCTCCATAAAGAGATGGAAACCTTCCTCAACAACAAGTGTACAGATACCAGCTTTTTAGATACACACGGCATCGGTGTCATCTACGGTACCTGCAACAACAATAATCTCACAATGATCTATCCCGATGTTTATTTGTATCCTGGCTTGTATGAGTAAACAATATAGAACAATCGTATTAAACCACAAAAGCCTGCTAATCAAAAAATTTAAACAATACCTTGCCATTTCCATATTGTTTATTGGAGGGTGTGCAAAACATTGCACCAAGGATGCACAATTAGATTAGGAAAGATTTGCAAATTATTGTTTGTAGCATGTTTTCTTTTTTCAATACTTTGTGTGTTAACTGCTGTTTCTGAATCAAATGCATCGCTAGCGATTTCCGTATCAATCGTAGAAGGAGATACATTCAGGCCAGGGCAAATCTTCCACATTATTACCGAAATCAGGAACTCAAAATCATCTGGCAGGGTTGATGTTAAGGTTACCTATGAGTTGGTTGATCTGAAAGGCAACAGCATCTCAGTTGAAAGTACAACGGTGGCAATAGAAACTCTGAGTTCTTTTTCTGAGGACTTAAAAATACCGGAAAACACAGATGGCGGGGTGTATCTATTGAAAGCTAATGTCACCTCACTCGATGGAACGAACTATGCAGAAGCGAGCAGATCATTTAGCGTAGTAGAAGTAACGGAAAACCAACAAATATTTATTGAATATATAATGGCCGGGGCTTTGGTCATCACCGTTGGTGGATTGGTTTATGAACATAGACGGGTTTCAAAGTTAAAGATTTCTGCGGATGACTTGAAGAAATTTATTGAATTACAGAAATGAGTTTTTTGTATTGGAAACTTTTATTGTTCAAATGGTTAATTTTATAAAACGTTAAAGCTTATACGTAATTGTATTGTAATGTTTAACTCAACGCAAAAAAAGAAAATGGATGTGATAAAATGGAAACAGTTCAAATAAGACTGACAAAAAATATGCTGGATAAAATTGATGGATTGATAATGCAGGGCGATTACCCCAATAGATCTGAAGCTGTCAGAGACAGCGTTAGAAAAATGTTAGATCACAAACTTGCTACTAGTGAGGTTTTAAATGTTTCTGTGAAAGACCTTCAAAGATTCATAAAAACCGCTGGTAGAGAGTGAACATGGATATCCTTACAACATCTGGGATACTAAACATAATCGGTTTCTGTTTTGGTCTGCTTACTATTGGAATATTATTCGCCATATTTAAAAGAACCAAGGCTGCGATAAGACAAGGATTTGGATTTCTTTTGCTAGGGATGATAGCATTTGTCTTGTTAGAAATATTTAAAATATTTGAATTATTTTTGATTTTACCTCAAACAATTGCCCCTGAGTTGTTCACCATCGTTTTCATTTCATTCATTGTGATTGGTTTGTACAAGCTGAAAACATTAATTAAAAATCTTTCAGATTTTGGCCAAGCATTTTTGATTATATCCAAGGACGAATATGAAAGCAAGATAGTAGATCTTGTTAAGAATGCAAGAGGCGTCTGCTATTTAACCCTGGAAGAACCGTACAAAAAGATAGTTGATATCTTTGATTTGTACGGGGTAGATACTTCTGTCTTTCAATTTTTAGATGCATCTGGTAAAGAATGCAGTGCTGAAAACTGCGTGAATATAAAAAATAATCCTAGTGATATCAAAAGTTCGCTGGACAGGACGCTAAAAGAGAAAGATATAAAATGCGTTATTGTGGATAACGTTTCCGCTTTAAAGAATATTGAGAAATTTGAGATGTCTCTATTTGTCCAAGATACCGCATCTTTGATTAAATCAAACGGGGCCCAGGGTTTTTTTATCGGAAAGATAGAAAGTCTTGATAAGCAAACTATAAACGACATTTCAATGCTTGTGGATAGAGTATTGGGTGATAAGAAATGAAAAAAACAATTATGATTGTTGAGGATACAAGAGATACAGCCGAAATGGTTGAAAAACTCCTAAAATCCGAGGGTTACAATACGATCGTTGCTTTTAACGGGATAGAGGCACTGGATAAATTAAGAGACTTGAAAGATAAAGAGAAACCCGATCTTATTTTGCTGGACATGTTTATGCCCGGGATGAGCGGAAGGGAAGTATGTGAAAAGATTAGAGCAGACAAGGATCCTTTTTTGAAGGATATTAAGATTGTGTTTTTTACTGTTGCAACTTTTAAGGAGCATGGAAAACAGATTTTAAGGGAGTTGAATGTTTCAGATTATATCACCAAGCCTTTTGATATCGATGATTTGTTGAAAAGAGTGCAAAATATAGTGGGGAAATAGGACGATTTTTTTCCTTACAGTGGTTTTTTCGTATTAATTTTATGTTTTTTATATTTTGTTGGTTGATTTGTTGGTTGAGTTTGATTATTTTATTTTTCCATTAAGGTTATATAAGAACAAAGCGATATTGTAATGCTTACGTAATTTAATTGTGATTTGTAAGGTCGGTGGGAGACAGGATATGCTGCCATTTGGTACCATTCAAGAAAATATAACAATTTTAGAGAACAGCTTTTTAGAATATTGTAGAGGTTTTTATGAAGAAAAAACCTGAAATTGTTCAAGAACAGAAAGAAAAGGAGAAAAACGGAGGTAGTTTTCCTTCAACAAAAGAATCCTCTAAAACTATTACTCACCTCCCTCCAAATCAAAATAACAAGTCTGACAAAAACCTTGGATACGAACGTTTTAAAAATTTCTTTGAAAACGCACCGATATGCGGATACATGATTTCACCGGAAGGAATGATTTTAGAGGTGAACAAAACAGCGCTTGCATGTTTAGGATATAAAAAAGAGGAGTTACTAGGAAAACATTTCAGTACTGTTTATGCCCCTGAATACCATGAAAAGATAAAGGAGTTGTTTTCGAAATGGAAAGAAACAGGCGAGATAGATAACGAAGAAATGGTTATTGTTACAAAACAAGGGGAGAAACGGACAGTTTTACTCAGTATAAATTCTGTGAGAGATGCTAATGGGAACATTCTGTATTCCTTATCCATACAAAAGGATATTACAGAAATTAACAGAATCTATGATGAATTAAACAAAAATCTAGAGTCGCAAAATATAAAATTGCAACAGCTGAATGAAGTCAAAACAACCTTTCTCAAAACCACATCCCATGAATTACGCACCCCAATAACGTCAATAAAAGGGTACGTACAAATGTTATTGAAGAAGAAGCTTGGTGAAATCAGTGAGGAACAAAGGAAAAGTCTTGAAGTAATCTTGCGCAATACAAACCGTCTTGATCGGAGCATCAAGAATATTCTCGATGCTTCGAGCTTGAAATCAGGGAGTATGAAATTCATCCCAAGTAAAATAAATCCAAGAATGCTTGTAGAAGAAATAACCAAAACAATGCAATCGTTTGCATACGAAAAAGAAATGACAATTAACGTTGATTTAGAAAAGAACTTGCCAGATTTGATGGTTGACGGGGGGCGGATAAAGCAAGTGGTGATGAATCTGGTAGACAACGCCATAAAGTTCTCGCCAGATGGCTCAATGATAAACATAAAAGCAAGAAAAGAAAATGAAGATGTCCTGTTCGAAGTCCAGGATTATGGGCAGGGAATACCAAGGAATAAACTGAAGGAGATTTTTGATGGGTTTTATCAGGTTGATTCAGGAGAGGATAGAAAGTTTGGTGGAGCAGGTATTGGACTTGCTATCTCCAAAGGCATTATACAGTCGCATGGCGGAAATATATGGGTAGAGAGTGCAGAAGGGAAAGGTAGTACATTTTGTTTTACTCTCCCAATTAAACAAATGTACGATATTGAAAATATAGATTTTAAGAATGAGATATCACAGGATATGCACGGGAGAGGTGTTTATTTTGTTGCAGACACTTTAACGAGGAATACAACAGGCAAATATATAAATCACCCAACAACTGAACATGAAAAAACTACAGATGCAGTCAAGGAAAGTGAAGAACGATATCGAGCGTTATTTGATAGTTCGTTTGAATTAATATATGTCCATGATTTCAAAGGGAATTTCATTGATGCTAATCCTGCAGCATTAAAACTATTGGGTTACAGTAAGGAGGAATTACGTTCTCTCAATTTTTCTTCATTACTCGACAAAAGTCAACTTTGGAAGGCAATTAAAACACTTAGAGAGATTAAAGAGTATGACCGTCAAAAAGAACCGATGGAATATAGATTGAAAACTAAGAATGGCGCATTAGTTGACATAGAAACGACTGCAAAAATATTGTATCGCAATGGAAAGCCATATGCCGTTCAAGGAATAGCCCACGACATCACTAAACGTAAAAAAGTAAAACAATCAATCAAAGAATCTGAAGAAAAATTTAGAACTATTTTTGATAGCGCAACTGATGGGATACTCATAGCAGATATGGAGAATAAAAAATTCTTTACCGGTAACAACGCGATTTGTACCATGTTGGGCTATAGTATAGAGGAGATTAAAAATTTAGGAGTTATGGAAATTCATCCTAAAGAAGATTTGCCATTTGTTGTTGAACAATTTGAGAAACAAGCACGAAGGGAAATTGTCTCAGCTGAAAACATCCCGCTGAAAAGGAAAGACGGCAGTGTTTTCTATGCAGATATTAACTCATCTCCTATAACTTTATCTGGAAAAACATATCTCATGGGATTCTTCAGAGATATTACCAAGCGCAAAAACGCTGAAGACGCACTACGTGAGAGCCAGGAGAGATTTCGTTCTCTGGTTGAGACGACAAGTGCCTGGATCTGGGAAGTAGATAAAAATGGTGTTTATACGTATGTTAGCCCCAAAGTCAAAGATCTTCTTGGATATACTCCGGAGGAGGTAATCGGTAAGACGCCTTTTGATTTTATGCCTGCAGAAGAGGTAAAACATGTTGGTGAAAAATTTCATGCTATTCTTGCAGCTAAAGCACCTATTACTGCTTTGGAAAATATAAATTTGCATAAGGATGGACGACGAGTAGTACTTGAGACAAGTGGAGTACCAATCTTAGATACTCATGGAAATCTTTTAGGGTACCGGGGTATTGATCATGATATTACTGAAAGGAAAAAGATGGAACAACAATTACATGAAAGCACAGCCATGTATAAAACACTAGTCGATGCCTCTCCGGAGGCTATTTCGGTTTTTGACATGGAGGGACATTTTATTTATGTATCTTTACAGACACTTAAACTCCACGGGTTTGAAAAAAAGGAGGAATTACTTGGACATAGTGCCTTTGAGCTTATCGCGCCAGAGGAGCATGC
>Ga0180434_10002032_pt1 | contig 27867 bp, 20 predicted proteins | sample SS_ome_7_FD_132453 | JGI IMG/M metagenome (GOLD analysis project Ga0180434, IMG submission 132453) | Hypersaline lake sediment archaeal communities from the Salton Sea, California, USA - SS_1_D_2 metaG | ecosystem: Environmental > Aquatic > Non-marine Saline and Alkaline > Hypersaline >... | reverse complement strand
TGACACCTGGACCGAGTGGATTATTCCGCTGTCGGCCTTCGCCGATCAGGGTATAGTCCTGACCGACGTTGACAGGATTGCAATCGGTCTCGGCACCCAGGGCAACATGACAATCCCCGGCGGTTCCGGCAAGATGTTCTTCGACGACATCCGGCTGTACCAGCAGCGAGAGGCTGCCGAATAGTAAACGCCGCTTTTACGGCAATAACATCAGAATTTGCATAAGTCAGGGGCCTGTACCATTCCGTTTGGTATAGGCCCCTTCTATATTTATCCCGCCCTAAAAAGCTTATAACTATAGATACAACAATAGGATACCGACAAAGCTTTATTTCTCGATTTTGCCAATTCACTCCAGTCGGACGAGTTATATCGATTCATCAATATGGGGCAAATATTTCCAACAGATGTAAACCCGAAGGGCTATTTGACCGATATCTCATATAGTTTATCTCTTACAGGGAGGCAACTGTTTGATAACTCAGGAGGTGTGGTATTGACCCAATTTGCCCTTATGGCTGGAGTCGAGAGGCTTTTCGGCCGGGCGGGAGTGAGCTATCGCATTCGACATTACAATAAAAGAATATCTCAAAGAGATCGATGAGGCATCATTGTTGACAATGGAACAGGAGCGTGCCTTAGGCAAGCTAATCGTTGAGGAAAACGACCGGGAGGCCAGAGAGCAGTTGGTACGAAGCAATCTCAGGCTTGTCGTTAACATAGCCAAGAAATACGGCGACCGGGGAATGAGCCTTGGTGACTTGATTGAAGAAGGCAATCTCGGACTGATAAGAGCCGTCGATTACTTCGATCCTGAGCGTGGCGTTCGCTTTAGCACATATGCGGCATGGTGGATAAAACAAAGTATTAAGCGTGCATTGCTGGAAAATATTCAACCGGTACATATTCCCACCTATATGGTCGCCTTGATAAACCAGTGGCGGCATGTTATTGGGGAACTCGAAAGCACTCTCGGCAGGACGCCAAATGTCGAAGAGATGGCTGATATTATGCAACAGCCGTTGCGTAAGGCTAAAGTCATACATCGTATCGTCGAGGTTCTTGGCTCTACCGGGGAATCTTACGGCAGCGATGATGCGGAAGAGGACCAAATGCTCGAGGCGATATTGGAGGATCCAAGCGGCAGCAGGCCGGAAGACGCGTTAATTGCAGTTGAAGAAAAGTTAAAAGCCTTGAAATTACTTAACGAAATCGACCCGAGAGAAGCAGATGTCTTGAGGCTGCATTACGGCCTTCATGGAAGAAAGCCGATGTCGCTCAAGGAGATCGGTAAAAAATTGGGACTCACAAGGGAGAGAATCCGACAGATTCGGCGCGATGCGCTTACTAAACTTTATGAATTTATGAACGAAGAATAACATCGAATATCAGCTCAATTAAACTTGCATTTCCTCGATAATATATTAACAATAGACAATTGTAGTTGTCGTGTGCACTGCATACAATCATTACCAATAAATGGTGTGCGATGCACACCCTACCAACTTTGGTTGTAGCATTGACAGGAACCATGGAAGGCGAGCAAATGAAGGACGAAGGAATTGGCCTGAAAAGACATATTCGCGACATACCCGACTGGCCGAAAAAAGGGATCTTATTTCGTGATATCACACCATTATTGCTAAATCCAAAGGCTTTTGCAGCAGCGGTAGAAGCACTGTGCGCGAATTTTACAGATGCAGGTATCGAATATGTAGCCGCTGTAGAGGCCAGGGGTTTTATCTTTGGCGCCGCAGTTGCGGAAAAGCTCGGCGCCGGTTTTGTGCCGATACGCAAAAAAGGCAAGCTGCCTTGGCGGACCGAGAGCGTCAGCTACGATCTGGAATACGGCACGGATACTTTGGAGGTACATAGTGATGCCATAGAGACCGGCGGGAAGGTTTTAATGGTGGACGATCTATTGGCGACGGGAGGGACAATGGCTGCGGCCTGCGAACTTATCGAAAAAACAGGAGGAACAGTTGTCGGTATCGCTTTTTTGATAGAGCTTGCTGATTTGCGGGGCAGAGAAAAGATAGCCGATTATAAGGTGACGTCTATTATTTCATACGAATGAATTTTACGTACTTTTGCTGAAATGGGAGCGAATAGTGACAACCAGTAAAGACGGCGGAGAAAAGATTATCCGCAGAGGAGCTTATCCGGAGCTGACATTGACTGCGCTTCTCGTTGGCTATGTTCTCGGTATTCTCATTACGATTAGCATGGGTTATGCCTGCCTGATCCTGGGATTCTCGCACGAAGGCTCGGAGCTGGCCGCCATTCTGGGTTTCGGCGTCTTGAGGGGCATTCTCCGGCGAAACAGCATTATCGAAAATAACATCAGCCAGACGGTCGCCAGCAGCGTGAACGGTGCTTCGGCGGGCGTTATGTTTTCCGTGCCGGCGTTGTTTATCCTGGGCGAGACGGATTTCAATCCCTATCTCATGGTTTTTTCCTGCATTGCCGGCGGGATTCTGGGAATCGCCTTTATCATCCCGCTTCGCAAGCAGATGATCGATTTCGAACGCCTGACATATCCGGGCGGAGTAGCGGTCGCAACCGTCCTTAAATCCCCCGGCGCTGGTGTCCATAAGGCAATACTCCTTATGATCGGTGTTGCCCTGAGCGGTACTGTAAGCATTATCGGCAATTTAAAACACTTTGAGAACTGGGATTTGGGCCAGCTCATCGGTATGCCGGATTATATGAACGGCGTCTGGTTCGTTTCGCTGCTGACTATAGGAATCGCATTTATCGCCGGCAAGGGCGGGCTCTGTTTTGTAATCGGCGGTTATGCCTGCTATTGGGTTCTGGCGCCGATCCTGGCGCATATGAACCTGCTGCCTTCTCCGGAAAATTTGCAGCAGATCGGGCAGGAGATGCCTCAGTATCTACGAATCGCCTTGTTCAGGCCGATAGGAATCGGCATGCTGGTCGGGGGGGCATTGACCGGAATTGCTTTGGCGCTGCCATTGATTATTAGCGCGATTCGCAGCATGCAGTCGGCGGCTAAAACCGGTGCCGCAATGTCGAAGGATGAAATGCCGATCAAATTGCTTTATGTCGGCATAGCCGGTGCGGTCATCGTATTGGGAATTGTTGCCGTCACCTCAGTTGAACAGATGGGCGTCGTCCGGGGTTTGGTCATGGCCTTGCTGGGCACAATCTGGATATGGATGGCCGGGGTGATTCTCTCGGAGTGCATCGGCAGAACGAACTGGTCGCCCATGAGTGGAATGACCCTGATTGCCGTGACGATTCTCATCGTGATTACAAGAGGCTTGGGAGACAAGGCGGCCATCATATCCTCGGTAATGGTCGGTGCCGCAACGTGTATGGCTATGTCTCAGGCCACGGACCTTATGCTCGATTTGAAAACCGGATATCTCGTCGGTGCCATTCCCAGAAAGCAGCAGATAGGACAATTTCTCGCTACTTGGCTTGGTCCGGTTCTGATGATAGGTCTTTTGTTTGTGCTTCATAAGGCATACGGTCTCGGCAGTGAAAAACTCCCGGCGCCGCAGGGCACGGTGCTTGCGAGCATGATGAAGGGTATCCTCGAAGGTAATGTCCCAGTCTTCAAGTATCTGGCCGGTGCGGGACTTGGTGCTCTGCTCAGTACGACTGGTGTCGGCGGGCTTGGGATTCAGGTCGGTCTTGGATTCTATCTGCCGTTCAGTATTGTTCTGACATATACAATCGGAACAATTCTGCGGATTGTCAGCGATAAAATAAAGGGGCGGCACTTCAGCGAGCAGGTCGGCATACCTATCGCAGCCGGATTGATAATCGGAGAAGGAATTGTCGGTGTCGGTTTTGCCATATACTACATTATCAGCGGAATGCAGGGGGGTAAGGAAATACTATGAAATTAATTGGCTTCTTAATGGTTACAATCGGTTTCATCGCGGCTGCATTAGCCTCCGTTTTAGATGAGAATGTCGTTAGATGGTTATGGTATGTGCCCGCCCTTATGGTTGGAGTGGCGGGAGTTGCAGCCATCAGAATCAATGAAGCCCGGCAGAGTAAGACGGAGCATCATGTCACTTCCAGGATTGAAACGGTGGAAGGAAGCCTTGAAAGAATCGCAACCAATATCAAGAAGCTTAATACTGATAAACACTCGATTAATACCTACGATATGCGGCATCGAATCGATGAATTATTTATCGATGACCTTGAAATGTTTGTAGATGCTCGCGAGAGCATCGCTCATCGTTACGGCCTCGCTGTATACGGCGAGGTTATGAGCACTTTTGCCGCCGGCGAACGTTATCTCAACCGCGTCTGGTCGGCATCGGCCGATGGGTATATCGACGAGGTCAATACATACCTGGAGAAAGCTCAGGAGCAATTCAGCGAAAGCATCGATAAAATTCGGCAGTGCAAGATGGGCGATGTAAACCCTTGACTTGTGCTGCAATAAGGCACTCATAAGTTCCGGCTGGAGTCGAAGTCAAAGAATATGTTCCGGCTCTTTACGAGTATTTTGCCGCGAGCGATCTTGCCATAGTTCAGGGAGGCGGCTCTGCGACGCTTGAATTGACCGCTCTAAGACGGCCGTTCCTTTACTTTCCGCTTGCCGATCACTGCGAGCAGCAGATACATGTAGCAGAGCGGTTGGCCAGGCATAAGGCCGGTGTTAAAATGGTATATTCGCAGACCACTCCCGAGATTCTTGCCGAGAGGGTAATTGCCAATCTTGATAAAAGTGTTGGCTATCCGCCGATTCCCGTGCAAGGCGCTCAGAAGGCTGCTCAGCTCATTGGCGAGCTTCTTTAACACAGATGGATTTCTCTGTACAGCCGGATTTTCCACCGTGACTTTTTAGCTCGTTCTTATCCTGCCGCGGGCAATTCGGTAGAGCCAGTAAGCGATGGCCAGCAGCAGAATACTGCCGCCGATCTGCCCGATGGGTGGCGTGAAAGGCAGTTCGATATTGGCTAAAGCCAGGAGCTTGACGACAATGGCGTTGATGTTAAGAAACGGCAGGTCGATATGAAACTGTTTAAGGATAATGATGGGGACTGCCAGCAGAATACCCATGAGAGCTTCGCCCGTGATAAGGCCGGATGCGAAAAGAAGCCCATTGCGGTTCGATGTTTCGATCTGTTCTTTTGGTGTCTGCCATCGCGTATGAAATCTCTTGGTGGCGTAGTGAATCAGGCCGCCGAGAAAGATTGGCACAGCCAGTTCCAGCGGCAGATAGATTCCGATTGTGACAGCCAGAACCGGTGTGCGGAACGTGCTGCCGATGCGTTTGAGATATTCATCCAGGGCAATTACCACTGCGGCGATGCCCATCCCGATAAAGACATAAGTCCAGGGCAGATCGCCTTTGAAGACGCCGTTAGCGACCGATGCCATCAGGTTCGCCTGGACCGCCAAAAGCGCATCCGGCCCGGCGTCGGGCTGGCCGCGAAATCCGTAGGCTTTATAAAGCAGCATCAGCACCGGCGCGATGATTAGCGCGGCCGAAGCGGTACCGACAAGCTGCATGACCTGCTGGCGCCAGGGGGTGGCGCCGACGATCTGCCCGGCCTTGAGATCCTGCATGTTGTCACCGGCGATGGCCGCGGCGCAGCAGACAACGCTGCCGATTATAATGGCGGCCGCCGGTCCGTTAACGCTGTCGCGTCCCATAAGGATGACCAGCAGCAGCGCCGAGACGGTAACCGTCGCAATGGTGACACCTGAAATCGGATTATTCGAGGATCCGACAAGCCCGGCCATATAAGCCGCTACCGCCGAGAAGACAAAGCCTGCAACCAGCATTACTACAGCCATCGGAAGCGAAACCGTGACGTCCTTGACGAAATACTGGTACACCAGATAGAGCGGAATTATGGACGCGATGATGAGAATGAGCACCCATTTCATGGACATGTCTTTCTCGGTCCTTTTGATGGTGTTCTCGCCGCCGGTGACCTGCCGGTAGGCGCGCAGGCCGCTGGCGATGCCGCTGAACAATGATCTACGCATGGCGAAGATGGTCCACAAGCCGCCGAGAAGCATGCCGCCGACGCCAAGATACCGCGTCCGTTTCGACCAGATTCGTCCGGCGTAGTCCACTGCTTCGACGGGCGTTCCAAGCTGAGCTTCGATGTCGGCGTTGTGTTTTGTTATTGCTTCGGTCTGGGCCGCGGTTGCGTTCGGATCGACTGTTTCGTATGACAGTGTGAACACGTTCCAAGCATCCGGATTTTCCGCTTCACTTTCGAGTTGATATACGGGCCATTCGTCCTGGGCGGCCACAAATGGAATGGCGGCGTACCAGTTCAATGCGCCGCCGAGAAAAATCAACACGGCGATGTTCAATCCGACAATGTAACCCACAGAGAGCAGGGCGGGGCTGAGGTTGGAGCCGAAGTAGGCAATAGAGCCTTTGACACGGCCGGCCACCTCGACCAGTTCGGGCCAAAAGCCGATACCTTTTGCCCCGACCTTAAAAAGTGCTCCGGCAATGGATGCCACGGCGATATACAAAACGCCGGAGCCGCCCTGCTGGCCCGTTTCGAGAACCTCGGCGGTGGCGATTCCTTCGGGAAACTTCAAATCACCTTCGACAATGAGCGAGCGTCTGAGCGGGATGGTAAAGAGCACACCGAGTGTCCCGCCGAATCCGGCGATAATCATTACCCAGAAGAAGTTGAAATCCTCCCAGAAGCCCATGATAACCAGTGCCGGCAGTGTAAATATGACGCCGGCGGCCAGAGATTCTCCCGCCGAGGCCGCCGTTTGTACGATATTATTTTCCAGGATGTTGCTCTTTCGAAACAGTCGCAATACGCCCATCGAGATAACCGCCGCTGGTATCGACGCCGAGACTGTCATACCGGCGAACAATCCCAGATAAGCGTTCGCCGCCGCCAGTATCATCGAAAGAAGTACACCCAGGATGAGTGCCTTGACTGTAATTTCAGGTAATGACCGTCCTTTTGAATCCATATCTCATCTGTTCCATATAGTAAGAAAATAGCAATTTTTCAGTTAAATGCCGACGCGTACCGGACAACTCCTGTTGTTATTTTACAAACTGGCTGACGAAGTATTTTGGCGTCAGCGGCTCTCCTGTCGCACGTTTGATCATTTGGTTCCAGCTATAGACATCACCGACCTCGAAGACCTTTTTGCGTAGAAAATCTCCGACTTTTCTTTGACCGACATAACTGACGTTCTCATCCGATTTGAGATTTAGTTCCTTGTGAACGATACGGTTATGCAATTGAGAAGCCAGCAGCTCGCCCAGCATATAGTTGTGATAGTAACACGGGGCTACGGTGAAATGTATCTTGGCGGCCCAGTCGGGCGTATTACGGCCTTTCGGTTTCTTGACGAACTGGTATTTCTCGACCATCTCCCACCACAGGGAATTTAAATCCTGATCCGGATTGGCATAAAGCTGTTTTTCGAATTGATACATTACCATCGCCCAGCGTGCGAAGATGAGCTGTTTTAGCTGCATGTACTTGTCGCTGACCTTTTCAATCTCTTGGCGCTGCCGGTCAGAAAGGTTTAGCATCTGCTGCATCCATGCCGGATTCCGACTCAGCCGGCCGAAAAACATTGCAATAGCCTCGGTAGTAAATGCATGCGCCGGCTCGCGGAGCAGATACGGCACCTCGGGATCGTGATATTTATCATATACCGCGTGCCCGAGCTCGTGCAGTGTTGTTTCCATCCACGACTCGTTATTCTTGATATTGCAAAGTATCCGCACGTCACCTTCCCTGTCAATATCCGTGCAGAAAGCATGTGGATTTTTGCCCTCCCGCTCGTACAGGTCGCTTTTGGCAAGCACGGATTCGACGTCGAGTCTGATTCCCGCGTAAAAGCCGGCAGCCAGCTCCTTGACATCTTTGTCCTTGTAGTACACATCCAGGTCCAGATCATAGACCATAGGCGTTTCCTGGAAGAACGGATCGTGATAATGCCACGGCATGAGTTGTGAAACTTCGACGCTGCAGTTGGCCGCCAGTTTTTTGTCAAGCTCGGCCTTCAGTTCGGCAAATGGCCTGTTCGTCAATTCGTAAAGCTCGCCGAAGATTTTGTCCAGCTCCTCGATGTCCTGTTCGCCGATGGTAAGGGACATTGTATGATAGCTCTCGAAGCCCAAATCTTTTGCGACCTGATTGCGTAGTTTGACCAGCCGGATAAGCTCTTCTGCTACAGCCGCCCCGACTTGCTTGCTCGCCAGCCATGCCTGCTTTCTTTCACTTGAATCCGTCTGGTTTTTCAGAATGTCCTTGATTTCATTATCGGTAACCTTTTCTCCTCGGATGGTGCCCCGGAAAGTGCTGAATTTCTCCTCAATATCTGAACTTAAATCCACGATTGTCTTGAGCATCTCCGGCTCTATCTGGTTTCCAAGATAGCTTCTGTAAAGCACGTCCAACTGTCGGGCGGATAGAGCATCCTTGACCTGGCCGGATTCTTTCCAATCTTTGAGCAATGCAAACTCCTGAGGATTACTGTAAATCCGGCGAATCTGAAGTGTCAGGCTGCTTGCTCTCTGGTAGTCCTCGGATTTGCCGGTAGTTGCCGCATCCCACCAGGCAAGACTCTGCTGCTTCGCCAGCGGTTTGACCTTTTCAACATGTGCCGTGATGAATCCTTCCAGCTCATTTTGCCTGGCACTCGGTGCGCAACCGAAAAGGAAAATGCCTGCCGTCAACATCATAATCAGGGTCAATAGTGTTTTCATTGTTTCATACTCCTAATCTAATGTCGCGTTACAATTTTATCACCAACACTTCTCATCCCGCAGGATGTTATCATGTCTGAAATTCGAAATCAAGCAGGTTCTGAAATTGTCCGGATGTTATCTTTGATCTATTTTTAAGGTTCCGGAAATTCTTCTTTGAATTTGCAATGCAAGCCATGTACTATACACGATTATGGCTAAAAACAAATATCTGACAGCACCAATACCGTCGAAGAAGATGCCTGCGGGTATCCCTTATATTCTCACCAACGAGGCCGCGGAAAGGTTTGCCTTCTACGGCATGAGTTCCATCCTTGTGGTGTTTATGACTAAGTATCTCATGGGCCCGAACGGTGCGCTAAGCACTATGACAAACGAATCGGCCAAAGCGTGGTTCCATTGGTTCACCGCTGGGGTTTATTTTATGGCGATTGTCGGTGCCGTAATTTCCGATGTCTGGCTTGGTAAATTCAAGACTATCATTTTGTTTTCATTGGTTTATTGTGTGGGATACTTTGCTCTGGCCTGGGATCACACCCGCCAGGGATTGACTGCCGGACTGGTTTTGATCGCCATCGGCTCCGGCATTATAAAGCCCTGTGTCTCGGCTAATGTGGGAGATCAATTCGGTCCCTCTAACAAGCACTTGATCGAGAGGTTCTATGGCTGGTTCTACTTTTCGATCAATCTTGGGGCGGCGGTTTCCATGTTTCTTTGCCCGATCCTGTTGGATAAGTATGGACCCAGAATAGGTTTCGGCGTCCCTGCGATCTTTATGGTTGTCGCCGCAATGGCCTACTGGCTGGGCCGTCGCAAGCTGGTGCATATTCCGCCTTCCGGCAAAATCAACTGGCTTGAGAAGCTCGATAGAGATGGAATCATAACCCTGGGCAAACTCTGTATTATCTTTATCTATGTCGCTATGTTTTTTGCGTTATTCTACCAATCCGAATCGGCATGGGTTCTCCAGGCCGAGAACATGAAGCTGCGATGGCTCGGAATTACATGGCGGCCCGCTCAGATGCAGGCGGCAAATCCGTTCCTTGTTATGATTCTGATTCCTGTGTTCTCATACCTGATTTATCCTGTGCTGAACCGGCTCTGGACAATGACACCCCTGCGACGGATCGGTATCGGGATGTTCCTGACGGCCGGCAGCTTTCTCGTCCCGATATGGATTGAGAATCAGATTGCAGGCGGCGGCCGGCCTTCCATCGGGTGGCAGTTCTTTGCTTATATCTTCCTGACGGGCGCCGAAGTTATGGTTTCCGTCACGGCGCTCGAATTTGCCTATACACAAGCTCCGAAGAAGATGAAATCTTTGATTCAGTCGATTAACCTATTGTCTATCTCGCTCGGCAATGTCTTCTCGGCTGTGGTCAATCACACTATCAAAAATGCCGACGGTACGAGTAAATTGCCCGGCGCCAGCTATTACTGGTTCTTTATGATTGCAATGGCGGTGACCGCAGTGCTGTTTATTCCAATCGCACGCTGGTACAAACAGAAGGAATATATCCAGGACGAAGCTGCGGCGGAATCTTCAGCATGATACCGCCGAGACCTCGTTCTGTTCATATCAGGAAGACCTGATTAGCTGCTTAAAGCTGTCTGAGCGATAATTCGCGTATGACAATTTTCATCGGTCCGAACTGCTCGCCGGGGTGGACTTGGAATCCAATCTTACCCGAATCGGTAGTCTCGTCTTTAACGTCGGCTGTCTTGTGGCCGTTCAGCCATACCTGGACGTGGTCGCCCTTGGCACGCACTATTATCGTATTCCAGTTGTTCCGGTTCACGATGGTCTTGTCCTCGTTAATTGCAAGGAACATCTTGCCGGGGCAATAAAGCGTGCCGGACCAGGCTACCGGATTCTTGTATTCGAGGACGTCCGCCTGGTACGCCTTCTGTGGCGACTGGTAGCGGAACCACAGGCCGCTGTTGCAGGGCCACTCGGTCCGGTAGGTGAGGGTTGCCACGAAATCTTTGTACGTTTCTTTGGTAAACAAATCGCCCGGGGCGTTGTTCTCGCCCTGCGTTCCAACGAGCATCCCGTTCTGTACGACCCATTTGGCATCGCCGCTGGTTTCCCAGCCGGTCAGGTCCTTGCCGTTAAAGAGTTTTACAATGTCCTTCGGGTCGGACCAGATATTGACCGTCCTTAGCGTGACGTCAGGCATTTCCGGCAGCGCAGCGCTGGGCACCGGCTCGTACCAGAACGTCGCACTCGACCAGTCGTCCTGCGTCTCGGCCAGGCCCTGCTTCCAGGCTATCTGCTGGATTGTGATACGGCACTCCTTCTGCCACGAAATCGGGTCGGGAAGATGCCAGCGATACATCGAGACGAAATTGTTCTCGTTCAGATTACAGCCGTTATAGAGATATGGCGTCTGCTGCATGCCGTAGGACAGTCCCACGTAGTCCTCGCTGCCCGTGCCGCAGATGGTCGGGTATTCGTTATCGCCGTCCATATAGACTTTTATCTCACCTTCGCCCCACCATTGTCCGGGCGTCAGGTTGCGGATGCCGATAAGGGCGCCTATAAAACGGCCTTTGTTTTTTCGCTGGGGCAGCATGACAAAGTCGCTTTTGAGCGTTGTCGGATTCTCCCTGCGGAACAAAACATGCAGCCGGCCGACGTCCCTTGGATGCTTGTCTTTAATTGTATAATCAATCTGGTAGAACAAGGGCACATTTTTTTCGCCTTCGTTTGTGAGTGTGATTTTCGCACGTTTTGTGAACGGCATAGGCAGCCAGATATTCATGCCGGCGTTCCTGCCCAGCGAGTGCACCGCCGAGTGATACGGCATAACCTTGCCGTGAGCAAAGCCCATAAAATCGCCGATCGGGCATTCGATACTTGGATGTTCCTGGCCGTCCCACCAGGCACGCAGCACCAGGCTCCGCAGGTTGAGTGGACTGTTGCTGGTGGTCATCCAGATATGCCGGATCGTGCCCGGGCCTTCGATGTCACAGAGCTGAACTTCCTGTCCGGCCTTGAGCGTTATCGCGGGTGAGCCTTTTCTACCGACGCCGAGCCGGCTGGCGGCTTTGCCGCCTTCGCCGGGAGCACCGGTAGGATTCTCGAACGAGATAGAACGCGAGAGGAGCCCTGTATCGAGCAGATAGGGCTCGGTAACGACGTCAACCGCTCCCAGGCAAAGTCCCGACCCTAACGTAGCAACAAAGAGCGCCAGAAAAAACATTTTTGTGAAAACAATCCTGTTAACCATGATGTCTCCTGTGAATACATGTTATCATTTATTTTTACAGCATCTTTGACCTCTCGTGAGGTAAAAATGCCTTCACGCTACAAGTTTGACTCGAATGCGTATTGGCCGGGTTGAATCTCAAGTACGCAGCGGCCTTTTTCGTTACGCAAACGCCTGAGTCCCTGAGCTTCTGACAAGGGAGCATTTCCTTCTTTGATCGATTGCGGATCCCGAGTCGGCAAGTAAACAGTGGCAGTCGTATTGGGTGGAACGGTAACGTTTAGCGTGAGCGTTCCATTTTGAATCCGCCACTCGCTTCGGATAATTCCATACGGAGATTCGAACTTTACTTTGACCCAATCGAGAGACTGGTTCTTGAGCACGCCCGGCTTGATGATGAAGCGTTTGTATCCGGGGCCGGCCGGGTCGGGCATGATGCCGCCCAGCCCTTCGATGAACCAGGCTCCGATGTGCAGGTATGAACTATGCAGCAGGGAATTGCGGCCATCCCATGCCTCCCACATAGTCGTTGCTCCTTGTCGGAGCATGTCACCCCAACCCGGATAGTCCTCTTTGCTCGCCATCAGAAACATAAGATCCGGACGGTCGAACTCCAGCAGGTTTTTAACAATGAAATAACCGCCGGTGATACCTCCCCAGAAATGCCCCTTCCGATGAATGACAATCTCGTCCTCGAAGCGTTTCCAGACGGCCGGCTGAAGCTCCCTCGGAGGCAGCCCCACGAGCAGTGCGGCGGCAAGATAGGCCTGGAAGTTGTTCACATAGCCGTTTTCAGCAGGATTGAAGAACTCCTTATGTACGGCGGTGCGTACCGTCTCCGCCCGGAGCTGATACTTCGCGGCAAGATCCTTTTTCCCAAGAACATCTGCAATTTTTGCGGCGGTTTTAAGATTGTATATCCAGTAGCAGTTGTTAAAGAAAAGAGTCTCCCGCGTGTCACCGTTAACACCTTTAGCGCCCGGCCAGAGCCAGTCACCCAGAAAGTCCCATTGTCCGCCCCATCGAACGAGCATATCGTTCTTCGACTTGCTTTCGAGAAATGCCAGCCACTGCTGGATCGTATCGAGATTCTCCTGAAGGATGCGAACGTCGCCGTAATGGCGATACATATACCACGGCAGGGTGACGCAATAGCCGCTCCATGCCGGTCCACCACCGCCCCAGTACGTCGGAGCGGTGTAAGGCAGATTACCAGGAGCTGTAGGGGCGTTCTGATTCGTGGCCTTGTCGCCGAGACCCCATGCCGTCTCTTTGCCCTGGGTATCGCGCCAGTCTTGGGACCATTTCGTATAGAATGCCCCGAGATGGTAGTTATTCATCGCCGTCTGCGTCGTGGCATGGGCATCGCCGCCGTAGCCCATCCGCTCTCGCTGGGGACAGTCGACTACGTATCCGCCGAGGCTGAGATTCTCATAGGTCCAAAGTACGATGTTGTAAATATCGTTCAGGAGTTTGTTGGATGACTCAAATCCTCCGGCCCGCTTATAGTCGGTCCGCACGAGATAACCGCGGATGTCTGTTAGGGCGGGCTTGTATCCCAATCCCTTAATGAGTATCCATCGTCCCGATCCGTAATTGAAACGATTGCGGAATGTGCCCTTGCCGCTTGGCCCGATTCGATAGGCACTGTGGAGCTTGTGTGTTATCATCTTCTTTTCGTCTTCGGAGCATTGCAGTTCGACGATGTCACCTGGTTGGCCTTTGACATCGAGCTCAACAAAGCCTGCGAAATTTAAGCCCATATCCACGCGGTAGCCTTCGCCTTCTACCTGCTCTACGGCGACAGGTTTGATTTTACGGATCCGGCGGTTCGGCTCGACCATTTCGGCTGATAGAACAAGTCTGGGATGATATACCGTGGCTTGCTTCCAGTCGCTATCGTCCAGACCGGGGCTGCACCAGCCAGGTATTTCTCTGTTGGCATCGTAATACTCGCCGCCAAAGTTCGTGAACATCCACGTGCCCAGCAGAACGTTGGGGCTGGGGTGGGTTTTCCACGTCTCATCCGTGACTATGCGATGAATTTTCCCGTCCGGCATTTCGATGTCGGCCTGGGCAATAACGATGGGTGTCTGCGGTTTGTCGTCGCTTTTATACAGCGGATAAATCGACCATGAAGTCCCCAGCCACAAACCAATCACGTTCCGGCCGGCTCGCAGATGGTCGGTGATTTCATACGTAACGTAACGCGCCCGCTTCGTATGGTCGGCCACGTTCGGGCTCAGGACATCGTCCGTCACCTTCTTTCCGTTTACATAAAGCTCATGGTAGCCGACGGATGCGATATGAATCGCCGCCCAGCCAGGTTTTTCTTTTAGTGTTATTACTTTGCGAAGCCATGGATCGGATAAGTAGTTGCCCTCCGGCGGCAATTTCTTAACCTCGACGAACTTCTGGTCAGTGCCTATCCATTTAGCCGACCATTCCGACGGATCCAACAATCCCATTGTCCATCGAGCAGGTTTGCTCCATGCTGAAAGAACTCGGCGTTCGTCACGAACTTGCACTTTCCAATAGCATTGCATGTCGGATGACAACGGTTTTCCGCCGTAATTGACTAATTGCGATTGGCCGGACTTAACCTGGCCGGAATCCCACAGGTCGCCAGTCTCTCCGGCAAGCAGCTTCTCCGAACTGGCCACCAGTATTCTGTAAGCTGTCTGTGCCTGTCCTCGCTTGTTCGGATTGGTTGCCTCAAGTTTCCAGCTCAGCCTCGGCTGCTCGACGTCAATACCCAAAGGCTCGGCAAGGTACTCACATCGCAATTCGGCCGGTGCGATACTCGATGTACTATCCTGATTTTTTGCAGTTGCGCAGCCGAGAAAGAGCAAAAGCGCAATTACCATGTATTTGCTATGCAATAAATTTTTAAGATAAAATATTCCTTGCTTCGGCAGCCTTTGACTTGTCATTTGTACATCTCCTATTATAGAAATCTAAGTATGGTTCCTAATAGATTAAAAGGGCATTATAGATAAGTTTACGAAATTTTGCACCAAATATTCTATAAATCCGGATGTACGGAATTGCTTGCGATTGGGAGGAATGTCTGATATTTCAAATAAACTAATTGGGATTAAGGGTATGTTTATGAGGAGAGTATTATGAGAATAAAAAGTTTATTTTTGATTTTTGCAATTGCCGTGCTGTTTGTTTCAATTCAATGCGGCACGTTGAAGGAATCGACTGATGTCCAGGAATATAACTTCGAGACCACCGGGGAATCTTTGATGAATTATAAGGTCCCCCGGTGGTACGAAGATTCTAAGTTCGGTATCTATTTTCATTGGATGCCTTTTTCGGTGGCGGCTTACAAGACCGATGACAAAATTTCTGTCAGCGGGTGGTGTTATGTCGAGGATACCGAGTTCTGGCCCGTCGATTATCTGATTGGCGCCCTGGCCGATATCGTCAGCAAGAATGGAAACCTGCTGCTGAATGTTGGCCCGAGACCCGATGGAACTTTACGAGAAGTCGAGGTCGGAACGCTAAAGGAAATCGGCAAGTGGCTTAAAGTCAATGGCGAGGCGATTTACGGCACACGACCATGGCGCCAATTCGGTGAAGGAACAATGGTAAAAATCAGCGAAGACGGCAAACAGGGCAAGAGCAAAGTGGGCCCAGACTGCGTACGTTTTACCGTTAAAGGCCAGACCTTATACGCCATCTGTTTCGGATGGCCGGAATCCGGCGAGTTTACAATCAAATCTTTGAGCAGTAAAAATCCTCTCAGCGAACACGGCATCAAATCCATAGCAATGCTCGGTTCTGATGAAGATATCCATTGGAACCAGATCGAAAATGGTCTCGAAGTTGTTTTTCCAACCGAAGCCCCATGCGACTACGCATACGTCCTGAAAATTGTCCCGAAAGGTGGTCTGTTGTTTACAGAGTAGGTGATTCGTTGCCGCAATAGTGTATGATGGGTGCGTATAGGACTCTACTTCGACCATTTATCAGCTAAAATCGCGAAGTCGACGAAGTTCACAAAACCGTCGCCGTCAATGTCTGCCGGTGTTGGAATAGTATGCCCTGGTCTCATCATAGCGAGTTGCACCGACGGCGATACAATAATCATCATAAGCTGCGGGATAACTTTTGGGATTGCCGGCAAGGAATTCGTTTCCGGCGGCACACACAATTGTTACTCCTTTAGAATGGGCATAGCTCACGGCATCTCTTAATGTAGCCGAACTTCCTTCTCCACCCAGGCTCAGATTGATTACCTTCGCTCCATTGTTCGCGGCGAAATATATTCCGCGGGCTATGTCGAAATGACTGCCTTTTCCCTCGTTGCTTACGACCTTCACTGGCATAATGGAACAGCCGAACGCTAATCCGGCAACTCCGTCACCGTTATTTGTATTCTGAGCGATCGTACCTGTCACATGAGTCCCATGGCCATGGTCGTCGTTGGCATGAGAGTCGTTATTTATAAAATCGTAGCCTTGAACGAAAGTCGTGCCGGCCAGATCCGGAGCCTGCTTGAATGTCTCGAAGTCTTCGTACGCAATACCGGTGTCCAGTACCGCCACGATCACATTCGGGTCGCCCGTCTGAATGTCCCATGCGGATTCGGCGCCTATCCCTCCTGAAATCTTATTGTTAAAATTCCATTGGTAACGATAGAAAGTATCATTAGGGACAAAACTGATCTTTGCGTAGTAATTAAATTCGGCGTAGTCAACAATTGGTTCTTCTCCGAAAAGATCGATCATTTCGCCTGCCGTCATGGATTCGGGGATGTGAACCAATCGCAGGCCGGTGAATGAGCATTGTCCTGCTGTCGAACAGTCGTACTGCCGGATTACTATGTTTTTATCATCTTGAGGAATGTTGCTTTTGAACTTCACGATAATTTCCCTATCGCTCCACACTGGCGGCCCGAAGCTGGTTTCAATTGAACTGTAATCGACCAGAAGCTCATCTACATCAGCGCAAATCGCCGGGCCGGGCATAATGACACTAAAAACCAGAAATAATCCCGCCCAAAGACAGAATTTCAGATTATGAATCCAACAGGCAATACAGCGATTCATTTTCTTACCTATTTAAGAACAAACATTTAAGTTTATTTCAATCTAATAGTAAATACCCGGAGAATGAACAAAAGTTCGAATTTAGTATATTAAGGATTGTTATTGATGTTTCCGAACAACTGCTTCAAGCTAATTATTCGATTGCCACTTCCTGAATGCCAGCGGAACATTTTTCCTGGAGCTTAATTTCGATTTTGATACTGTCGGTTTTTACAGGCTCAAATTCGACCTTATTGAATGTGTCCTTTTCTGTCTGGTAAGGGGTGTTGTTGTTTACCGGCCTGAAGTTGCCCTCGCTATCGCGATACAAGACTTTCCATGATTTCGGCAGATGGCATTCGCCCCGGCCGGTATCGTCGAAGAAGTAGATTTTGACGCTGGAAATTTCATGCTTTTGGTCCCAATCGAACCTAAGCCATTCGGTAGTGCCTTTGTGAGGCCAAAAATCCAGGTGCAGCGGCGATGAATCGGACGAGCTTTCCGGCAGGATCTGGTCTTTGATGGCGTCCAGAGAAACGTGTACGAACGATGCCGTGGTTTTGCTTGTGTAAGTCAGTGTATCGGCAGGTTCCGGACGGGCCGCCTTGAACTGCCGGGCAGGCCATACCGTCATCTGCCCGCGCCCGCGATGGGCCCATGCGTAGTAAGGAATCGCCGTAAATTGCCTCTCGCCGGACGGGATAATATCGCCGTCAATCATGCGTTTGGCTACCTGTGCTGTGCCGGTAATCACCACGACACCGTTTAAAAGGTCCGGCGTTAACTTTGCCTGGAGATTTGCATCGTCGTCAATCACCATGTTCAAAACTCCGCTAGCGTTGTCGGGCCATTCGAGACAAAACACAACCGGCCCACGCTGAAGCGCCACCTTGCCCTGGTCGGCTTTGACATCCCGGTGCGCGATGATCCTGCGAACAGGCATCGGCAGGTTCAGCTCGATTGTGTCGCCTTTTTGCCATTTCCTCTCGATGCGCGCAAAACCGTTCTGCATTTTCGGCGATATGCGCTTGCCGTTTACTTTAAGCCGGGCTTGTTCTTTGACGACCTTGTGAAATTTATACAAGTCACTCGGCACGCACTCGTTTTGCGCCCAGCCGGGAATGCGAACATTAATTGCGAAAGTGTCGCTTTTCTCAGGCTCGACTTCGATATGCACTGCGCCCTTCCAGGGATACTCAGTCTGCTGTGCAAGTTTGACCTTGTTATTACCGGTTTCGATAGAAGTCTTTCCGCTGATAAACAGATTTACATAAACGTCGCCGTCTTTGTGGGCATAAGTGTATCCCGGCGCGGAAGGAATAAACCGGGCGACGTTCGAAGGGCAGCACGCGCAGCCGAACCAGGGGCTTCGCGAATGCTGGCCGATAGACTCAAGGACGTTCGGATAGAAGAATCTGTCGCCCTCCATCGAAATGCCGGACAACGCGGCGTTGTACAGCACCCGTTCCAGGACGTCGATGTATTTGGCGTCGCCGTGCATCAGGAACATGCGATGGTTCCAGAATATATTAGCAATCGAAGCGCAGGTCTCACAGTATGCGGTCATATTGGGCAGCTCGTAGTGGCCACCGAAACCTTCATGCCCGCCGGCCGCTCCGATCCCGCCGGTTATGTAGAGCTTAGTATCAACGACGTCCTTCCATATAGCGTCAATCGCCTTGATATATTCCATATTGCCCGTCAGTGCCGCGACATCGGCCATTCCCGTATAAAGGTATGCGGCCCGCACCGAATGGCCGAGGGCCCTGGTCTGTTCGGTGACTGGTTTGTGATCCTGGGAATATGAGCCGTAAAGTCCGCCGTCGCCGTTTGGTCCGCGATTACCCTTGCGGCCGCGCTGGTCAAGGAAGAACTTCGCCTGGTTCAGATACTTTTCCTGGCCTGTGGCACGGTATAACTTGCAAAGCCCGATCTCGATTTCCTGATGCCCCGGCGGGTCGGTCCGCTTGCCGGGGGCGAAAGTGTCGCAGATCAAATCCGCGTTTTCTGTGGCGACATCCAGAAACAACCTCTCGCCGGTGACTTGAAAGTGGGCCACTGCCGCTTCGTACATGTGCCCCACGCAGTATTGCTCGTGAATCGATTGAATATCTGTCCAGAGTTTCTCATGCTGTCTTTCTGGCAAAGAGTAGAACGTAAACAGATATCCATCCTCCCACTGTGCCCCGTCCATAACCGTTATGAGCTTGTCAAGATACAGCCGCATCATGGTCTCGGAATGGACCTGCAGCGAATAAGCCGCACCTTCCATGACCTTGTAAACATCGGAATCGTTGAAGTAGATTCCTTCATGCTTGCCTTGAGTCAGTCCGGCGGCTTTCTCGAAGTTTCTTATTCTCCCGGTTTCCTCGCACTTTTCGAAGCAGTAGGGAATAGTAACATTACGGCTCGTTTCAAGCCTCGGCGTCCAGAAATCGTCCCGAACGGTGACCATGCTGAAAGGTACGGGTTTGACGTTATAATCGTGCTTTAGCTCAACTTTCTGCACTCCGGCTATTGCCAAATCGCACAGTCCAGATGTAATTAATACTATTAGAACGGATAAACACATTTGTCTTGGATACAGCATTGAAATAATCCTTTAATAAAATTCTATTTGATTGGATTTTAGGTTCGATAATACTCATTTATTGTCATTTTACAACCTGAATACCTGAGTATTTAGCAACTGTGAGTTTCAGGGAGTTGTTATTAACCTGTAGGTCAGGTAAATCTTGGCGATTTTGTAGATTGTATTATTTTATTATATTGCACAATCCGTATTAATTGGTCAGGCTGCCTGTGTTTTTACTACTGAAAACTGGCATTTTTAGAATCGTTTTGGCTTTTATATTTACAACAAGCAGTAGGAAGCTTGAATTCTAAGCAAATAAATAGTATTTTATAGGAAATTAGAGTAGAGTAGCTGGACTTAATATTCAGGGTGAACCTGGGTTAAATAGGAAATTTTGGTTAATATGCTGAAATGCTTAGACGATTATGACTTTTACAACAACTTCAATTTGAAAGGAAGACCGATGAACGTTCAAACGACAAAGCTCTCGACCATTACGATTTTATGCTTATTGGTTTTTACACTGACGGCGGGCGTCTGCAGTGCACAGGAGTGGAGCCGGAAAGGGAAAACCGAGCTTTTCGGCATGGTTCAAATGTTAAGCGGTGACGAGGTTGACTATACAATTGAGGATGAGCTGCCGGTAACGCTTGATTTGGACGGCGGGAATGTTTACGGTATCGGTCTCGGGTATAACATGACCGACCATTGGAATCTTAACACGGATCTTCTCTTTGGCTCGGCGGATGCGGATGTGAAAATTTCCGGTACTAAAGTCGGGACTGAGAAGGTGGACAATATTTTGTGGGACCTTAACCTCGATTACAATATTTGGAAGGAACGTTTTACACCGTTGGTGACCGGCGGAATCGGGTTTATGGATTTCAATGTCGATACTACGACCAGCGTCGAGGAAGTAAATGAGACCGATTTTTCATATAACTTGGGTGCCGGCGTCCGATGGGATGTCAAAGACAACCTTCTTCTAAAGCTGATATACAGGTCTACCTGGACGGAACTGCGCGATGCCGATGGCAGACAGCGGTTTGAAAGTTTCAGTTTAAGCGCCGCATATATGTACTAAAAAGGGTAAAACGATTCTGTAGTGGGATTGTGGCCGCATTTTTCTAACGTATGAGAAACGCAGCTTATCTTCCGCCGGACTCCGGCGGTAAGTTGGTATTGGAATGTGGCCGGCCTTCATGGATTCCGAGCATGCGAAGGCTGCCGTGGAAGGCGAGTATCCCGACGGTACCTGACAGGACAATATTCACGATTCTTGGAACGCTGAACGCGTTCATAAAATCCCAGTTTGTATTAAGAACGTCGTCCGCCTCCATAAGGCATCGTACATACGGCAGGAAAACGCTCAGGACCGTCATCAGGACTATTACCATACTTTCGAACAGTGCTACAACAGCAGAGAGTCCGGGACGACAGTATATACCAATCCCACAGCAAATGCAGAATCCGTAGTAGAGGTTCTTATACAGCGGCATCGAATCGAGAACGGCTGCGCGGACGCTTAATCCCCCCAAGTAGTCGAGCAAAATAAACAAAGGGGTGATATAATAATAAAATCTCGGAATAATATACTTCGAATCCAGACTCATTTGCTGTCTCTATTGATTTCGGATCTCATTTCTTGCCTGTTACAAAAGGGAATCTGCGCAGCAATCAGAATCCGCGGAAATCGGGGAGACAAGATTTGAACTTGCGACCTCTGCGTCCCGAACGCAGCGCTCTAGCCAAGCTGAGCTACTCCCCGGTCAAAAGACGACCAAATTTGCAGTATAACAATTCCTGAATGGTAGTCAACTTAGTTTTTCAGAAACTAATCATTATATTTTTACTTTATGAAACCGGCTAATTTCTTCTTTTCCTGAGATACTCTTGTGTTTTCAAGGTGTCGTTCACGGTGTACTGCGGAGGTTCGGTCCTGATGGTTTTCGCTGTAAACCAGTTTCCATGGGCCATTTTGTCGAGTATATTTCCCACCCCGGCCGGTATTATGCTAAATAGGATTTGTTACGAAAATGAAGAATCAACAATGTCATCCCTGCGAAAGCAGGGATCCAAGACAAAAAAACTGGATTTCCCCTTCTATATCTGCTGCCAATGTCCTGCTGTAATAGTTGAGATTGCCACGCGATTCTTCGAATCGCTCCTAATGATAACAGCGTTTTTGAGACAAAAAATGGCTTTTTGTTATTCAGGATACCAGCCGCGAAGCGGCTCAGGTGCTCGCAATGACAAGGGAATGTGCTTCTTGTCATTGCGAGGAGCGTAGCGACGAAGCAATCTCGTCTTTAGCAACAGGTCCTTCCGTGGGAATGACAAATACTATTCCCACAACATGGAATAATTATTGCTGCGATGCAAGCTATAATAAATTTATTGGATCAATATCTATCGCGACCTTGACGGCGGGGCGGATGGGCGGCTCGGTCCTCAGGCGGGAGAATAATCGCTGGATGGTCGTCGCTTCCGGGGCCTGAATAATGATTTGCATCCTGTGGAAACGCTGGATACGGCTGATTACCGCCGGCATCGGTCCGCGAACCTTCGCTTTCAGGGCTTGGTTCTCGATAATCCGGTCAATTCTGTGACGCATTTGCCCGCATGCGGCTTCGAGCTTGTCGAACTTCATATCCCGTAAAACTATTACCGCCAGACGCCAGAAGGGCGGCAAATTGCAGGCCCTGCGATGCTTCAATTCCTCTTTAACGAAGCCGTCGAAGTCCCCGGTGACGGCATACCTTATCGCCGGCTGGTTGGCTAAAAATGTCTGGACGAAGACCATTCCCTTTTTCTCGGAACGCCCCGCCCGGCCGGCCACTTGGGAAATCAACTGGAAAGTCCTCTCGTTCGCTCTAAAATCCGGCAGATACAGGCACGTGTCGGCACTGATAATCCCCACAAGGGTTACGTTAGGAAAATGCAGGCCCTTGGCCAGCATTTGCGTGCCTGCGAGAATATCGATGCGGCCTTCGCCGAAATCCTGAAGGAGCCGGTAATAGTCTTTGCTCGCCATCGAATCGCTGTCGATCCGCGAGATGCGGGCATCGGGGAATTTGCCGGCCAGCTCCTCTTCGAGCCGTTGCGAGCCGAGCCCAATCATTGCGAAACCCTTGCCGCACAGGGGGCATTTTTCGGGCACCAGCGTCTGGGCAAGGCAATAATGGCATATTGCGTAGCCGTAATTCATGTGCTCGCCCGTGACCGTGCGCATCCGTTTGTAGCGGGGGGCTTTGGATTTGTGAAAAGTCAGCGTGACGTCGCAATTCCGGCAGTGCAGGGTGTGCTTGCAGGATGGGCAGAAAACAAAGTTGCTGTAACCGCGTCTGTTCAGGAGCAAAATCGCCTGCTCCTTTTTCGCGAGTATCTCTTTCAGATGCCTGGCCAGCGGCTCGCTAATCAGATTTATCCCTTTTTGTGTGATTTGGCCCTTGCGTAAATCGACGAGATTCATTTGCGGCATCGGCAGGTCCATCACCCTTTTAGGCAGATGCAGCAGGTGAAAATGTGTCCTGCTCCGGCAGTTTGACAGCGTTTCGAGCGACGGCGTCGCACTGCCTAAAATACATTGTGCATTCACCAGTTGCGCCCGTTTGATTGCTACGTCTCTGCCGTTGTATCGCGGCGCGGTGTCCTGCTTGTAGCTGGGCTCGTGCTCTTCGTCGACAACAATCAGGCCGAGGCTCAACAGCGGGGCGAAAACCGCCGAGCGGGCACCGATAACCACCCGGGCTTCGCCCGATTTGATTTTCTGCCACTGCACGTTTCGCTGGGCGGCGGTCAGGCCCGAGTGCATTACGGCGATTTTCTCGAACCGCTCGTTAAATCGCTGCACCGTCTGCGCCGTCAGGGCGATTTCGGGGAGCAGTACGATGGCGCTTTTGCCATTTTCAAGAACCTTCCGGATGGCCCTTATATAAAGCTCGGTCTTGCCGCTGTCGGTGACACCATGCAGAAGCGTGACGCCGAATTCATCGGAATCGATTTGTGCTTTGAGCGAGTCGAGAGCCTTTTGCTGGTCCTCATTGAGCAGGATGTGACCTTCCTGTTTCATCGAAATCCCTTTTGGAATGACGGGCAGGGATTTCAATATTGTCTTCTGAGCGATCTTGACGACCTTTTTTTCCGCTAATCTCTTAAGCGGTTCCCTGCCGCATCCGGCCGCATCCAAAAGACCTTGCAGCTCTATCGCCGAATCCGAGCCGAAAGCTTTGCGCTGCCGAAGATAAGTAATAATTTTCTTCTGCTTTTTACCCCTCAATTCGTCTATCGTCTTTTCGGCGTCGGATGCTTCGATTCTCAGATAAACGGTTCGCTGAGTTTTCACACCGGCGCCTTTCTTAACCGCCGCCGGCACCATCGCCGCCAGGACCTGTCCGAGCGGGCAAACGTAGTAACCGCTGATCCACCTTGCCAGATCCATCAGCTCGGTATTCAGCAGCGGTTCTTTGTCTATCACGCTGATAACAGTTTTGAGCTTACGTTCTTTATCAAGAGCGGCGAAAGATTTTTCTAAAGGGACGTCGGATTCGACGCAGAAGCCCTTTTCGAGCTTATTCTTCCTGCCGAAAGGGACTTCGACCCTCTGGCCCAGCCCAACGGGCCATATCTCATCAGGAACGCCGTAATCGAACGCCGTATCCGCCGCCGACTCGAACGCCAGACGAATAACGTGACGGCAGGGCGGCTCCTCGGTTTCTTCGGCAAACAAATTTTTCGTCCGGTATTTACTCATACAATTACTATATGGGTTGAGCCTGTAGGGTATCTTTCTTGCGCTCCTAATACGGATAATTCAGGATTTTGTTTTGCAGGTTAACATTGCTATTACTCTTACAATCTACAGTGGCCAAGAGTGTTCACAGTTTATGAAAACAAGCCATTAATCATTAGCCCTGTACAATCCTTCCTTGCGGCGCTTCTCAGATTTCTCGTCTATATAGGTGTCATCGCGTACGTCCAGCCCGAGCTTTGCGAACAGGCTCTTGAGATAATCAATGTGCGGGCACGGCGGCGAATGAAAATTATCTTTGGTTATACAGGAGGATAATTGCACGGTGATTCGGTCTTTTGTTATTCCTTCGGCCTTTCTAATCCGGCGGATCAGGTTGCTCAGCTTACGGTGGACCGCTCGGCCGCAGCAGCCGCCGCACGTCAGATTGAGCATGCGATAGGCCTTGTCCTTTGGGTATCCGGCAAAGCCGCCGGTGCGTTCGTGGAATGCCCTCTCGCAATTGTAGCCGGAGCAGCGTTCCTTGACGATATGACATTGTACTATGACGATATATTCTTTATGATTCATATCAGTCATATTTCAATCCTCTTCTGATTGCCTTTGATGTCGATCGAACTTTATTCTTTAAGCTTAAAATAGTCCGTGGCGATTTGCGTTATAGTTTCACCGATGGCGAGCGATGCCGTCGCCGCCGGTGACGGTGCGTTCAGCACGTGAATAGAATTACCTTTTCTTTCTATCTTGAAATCGTCAATAGGTTCGCCGTTCGGCTCAATCGCCTGAGCCCGCACACCCGTTTTGCAAGGCTTTATATCGTCGGCCTCCAGCGATGGAATGAGCCTTTGCAGTTGCCGGAGGAAGAGCTTCCTGGAAAATGCCCTGGCGTATTCGCCTAATCCGTATCTCCAATATTTGAAGAACATTTTCCAGAGCCCGGGGTAAGACAAGGCATCCCATGAATCGGCTAAGTTAAAATCGGTTTTGCCGTAACCTTCCCTCTTGAATGAGAAGATGGCGTTCGGTCCGCACTCGACGTTGCCGTCAATCATCCGTGTAAAATGAACGCCGAGAAAAGGCAGAGCCGGGTCAGGGACGGGATAAATCAGGCCCTTGACTTTCTCCCGCGACTTTTCCGTCAGTTCGTAGTAGTCACCGCGAAAGGGGACGATCCTCATCGGCGGCGTTACGCTGTCCATTTTCGCTATCCTGTCACACTGAAGTCCCGCACAGTTGATAATATACTTCACATTGAAAGACTCCTGGTTTGTCACAACCTTCGTATAGAAGTCATGCTTGTCAATCGCAGTAACAGTATGCGAAGTCAGAACCTTGTTGCCGTTATCTTTTTTCTCTACGAGCCGGCTCAGTTTCTCTGCGACTTTAGTAAAGTCAATAATCCCCGTGCCGGGTACGCGTATGGCTGCAATACCCTCGCAAGAAGGTTCAATCTCTTTAATTTGGTCCGGCCCGATTTGTTCGATGCCCTCTATATTGCTTTCAAGGCCGTTTTGGAAAATCATTTCAAGGTTGGTTAATTCTTTCTCCTTCGTAGCGACGATTATTTTCCCGCAAATCTTGTGAGGTATTTTGTGCTTTTTGGCGAAGGCGATAAGTTCTTTAGCTCCTTTGGTACAGGTTTCGGCCTTATTTGAGTCGGGCTCGTAATACAGCCCTGAGTGAATAACGCCGGAGTTATGGCCGGTCTGATGTGTTGCGACTTTTTCCTCTTTTTCCAGCACGACGATGCGAGTATCAGGATGACTCAACGCCATCTTGTAGGCCGATGCCAGGCCGACGATTCCGCCCCCTATCACTGCAATATCAAAATCAGTGCTTCCGTTCATTACGTCAAATCCTAAAATTTCAGAGCAAACTTTCAGCCTATACAATAACCCACACGTATGGCAGCGTCAATTGATAATCAGATGCGGATCGGACAAAGGAAGTGGGTGTGACTCGAAAATACCCCGATTGCATTTGATCGCAGCAATAGCAAAGCGGCGACAAATACCTGTTATATGTCCGGCACGATTTCGGGATAGACCTGCCCGGTCGAGTTGATTTTGAAGATGTAGATCAGTCCTTCTCTGAGTTTCCAGTAAACCGCGTTTCCGTAGATCGCGTCGATATCGTATTCGGCGAGTTTCTCGGTGTCGTTTGCCAGCTCCCAGATATGAGACCAGAACATTTTCCGGTGCTCTATCGGGAGAGTTTCGAGCAAGTCTTTGTATCTTTGGGGTTCGGCGCCGGGTTCTTCTATGGTAAAGCCTTCTGCCGGCGTCATTTTCTCGCCGTAAACCCTTCTCCACAGATAAAGAGCCCTTGTCTTGCCGTCTATGACCATTTTGTTGCCGAACTTCACAATCAGGGCGTCGAAATGGATAATATCGCCTGCAATTGTGTATTCTTTCTCCAGAATCTTATTGAGTTTATTGTCCCTGGCCGTCTCAACGAATCGTATCGTTGTAAAAAGCTCTCCATCCTTCATTTCCTGGCCGATTACCTTGGCGTAGCCGATCTGGTCCTCACTGCTCAGGTTGGTGATTGCTTGCTTGAGCTCCTTATTCTCGGCCAGAAGCTCGTGGATTGTCGCAATCGCCTTATAGGGCGTTCTGCCAAGATAGGCCATCCCGGCGAGAACCGCTCCGATAATAACGAGCGGCAAAATCTTCAGTTTTTTTCGTCCTTCTGCCATATATCACTTTTTTACCGGCAAATACTACTCGTACAACGAGAACCTCCCTTTCCTATTCTATCATCGGCTCTGCCGCCCAATTCTCTGAAGTTTAGCCGATATATTTCATATTTACATATGAAAGCAGCTTTCTGCGTCCTGAATGGGATTATTTTCGCTGTGTAGCAGGTGGGAATAACTCGAATGAATAAAAAAAGGGCCGCGAGTATTAAACTCGAAGCCCTTGTTATGCTTACATTCTGGTAATAATCTTACAATGTTCTGCGTCTTCGCAGCCAATTGACTAAACCCATGCCGATGGCGCCCAACAGAATAGCGCCCGGTGCCGGCACAACCTCAACCGCCTTGAACGCAACGGTTCCGTCAGGAAACGGGCCTGCTCCTATGGCAAGCGGTGGAATGTGAATATCCCTGATTGTGATAGCGTGTGCGCCTGGATCGAAAAGCAGCGCACCTGAAGAGAAAGCACCGCTGGCTAAAGCTATGTCCGGGTCCGTAGTATAGGGTGGTGACGTGAACGCGTCGGCGACGGGAATCTGGTCCCAGTCCGGCATAACAGGTGTCGTCAATACGAGAGCCGCATTGTCATAAACCTCGAACTGGTCGCTGACTACAAACAAGTCCGTGATAGTAAATTCCACCTTAAATGGGGAATCCCAGGTATACTCGGCCGTGAAAAAGTCTCCCACGTTCATGTACTCATCGATAATCACCCATGTGCCGTCCAAAGGCATTGGCGGATCGCCCGGGCCGCCTTCTGCAGTTAGCCCGCATTTCTCACAGATAGAGATTCCGGGTCGATTTTATCCGAAAAAGCACTCTTGAGAACTGCCCGCAACCGCTTCAGGCTCCGGAACCACATAAGAAAAGCTCAAATTGCCCACCT
>Ga0180434_10002031_pt1 | contig 27876 bp, 19 predicted proteins | sample SS_ome_7_FD_132453 | JGI IMG/M metagenome (GOLD analysis project Ga0180434, IMG submission 132453) | Hypersaline lake sediment archaeal communities from the Salton Sea, California, USA - SS_1_D_2 metaG | ecosystem: Environmental > Aquatic > Non-marine Saline and Alkaline > Hypersaline >... | reverse complement strand
GCCAATTCCGAAGGGATCGCGAAAACGCGAAAGGGCGAAAACGCGAAACAACTGAAAGATTGTGATGGTCTCGCTTGCCGGGTACATTCTTCGGATACTACCTGATTTTTCTTTCCTTTCGCGTTTTCGCTCTTTCGCGTTTTCGCGATTGCTTCCGCTATCGCGGTCGCCCACGAGGGCCGTAGCGTGCGCTGCGAGACCCTAGGCTGGGGAGTATCCCTCCTTCGGCGTATCCGATTGCAGCATCCCAACCGACCTTCGTGCTCTTCGTGTCCTCCGTGGTGGTCTTCGACCGCCTATTTTCGAGGCAGGCGGGAATCCAGTGAACCATGCTAGCCGCCTGGATTCCCGCCTTCGCGGGAATGACGTGCTCCAGACGGCTGAAGTGTTACAAGTTATACTATCATAAGAGTTCGATGTTTCACGACGAGCGGCAGGGTGAAGCTCCTGCTGAGCCGTGACGGCGGGTGGTCTCCGCGGCTCGGCGGGAGCCTCGCCCTCCCACACTCGCCCCCCCAAACTTGTCTTAGGAAAGAGCCTGTTTCCCAGGATTCCCCATGGAAAACGAAAAAAAACCCCAGAAGAAACGCAAATCTCCCGACCGAAAACCGCCGGCTTCCGGCAATAATCTCGTCTGGTACCTGCTGGCCCTGGGCGTTGGCACGCTCTTTCTGGTCAGTCTGTTGGGCACCGAGTCCCCGGTGGAAATCGCGTACGGCGATCTCTACAAGCTAATCGAACAGGGGGCGCCCACGACCAATCCCCAGGCGGCCATTACCGTCGAGCAGAAGGAAGCGGCCGTTCGGTTCTCGGAACTGTCCGAGTTGACGTTTGGCCCCCATCGGGTCACCGGCATGGTCACCATGGAGGTACTCCGCCCGAAGGACAAGAAGACGGAGCCCAAACCCGACGTGCAGTTCCGTACCCCCCGCCTCGGCCTCGCCGAGGACAACAACGCGCTGGCCGATTTGGCCCGGGAGAAGGGGTTCGACGTCCGCGGCGAGAAGGCGCCCGGCGGCTGGCAGGCCTACGTGCCGATGCTGGTGCTGATGGGCATGATCCTGGTGATTTTCTTCTTCATGGCCCGGCGCCTCGGCGGAACCGGCTCGGCCATGGCCTTCGGGCGCAGCCGCGGACGGATGATCGCCCAGGAAGATATCGAGGTCACCTTCGACGACGTGGCCGGCATCGAGGAAGCGGTCGACGAGCTTCGCGAGGTGGTCGACTTCCTTCGCACGCCGGAGAAGTATCAACTGCTCGGCGGGCGGATTCCCAAGGGCGTGTTGCTGGTCGGCCCTCCCGGCACGGGCAAGACGCTATTGGCCAAGGCCATTGCCGGCGAGGCGGGCGTGCCGTTTGTGAGCATCTCCGGCTCGGACTTCGTCGAGATGTTTGTCGGCGTCGGAGCGGCCCGGGTGCGCGATATGTTCCAGCAGGCCCAGAGCAAGGCTCCCTGCATCATCTTCATCGACGAACTGGACGCCTTGGGCAAAACCCGGGGCAGCAGCGTCGTCGGCGGCCACGACGAGCGCGAGCAGACGCTCAACGCCCTGCTGGTCGAGATGGACGGCTTCGGCTCGAACAGCGGTGTGATCGTGTTGGCGGCCACCAACCGGCCCGAGACGCTCGACCCGGCGCTAATGCGGCCCGGACGGTTCGACCGCCACGTGCTGGTCGATCGGCCCGACATCAGCGGCCGCGAGGCGATTCTGAAGGTCCACGTGCAGAAGGTCAAGGTCGACGAGTCGGTCGATCTGCGGGAAGTGGCGTCGATCACCTCCGGCTTCGTCGGCGCGGATCTGGCGAACCTCGTGAACGAGGCGGCCCTGCTAGCGGCCCGGGCTGACAAGTCGGCCGTCGGCATGGAGGAGTTTGTCGAGGGCGTCGAACGGGTGACCACCGGCCTGGAGAAGCGCCAGCGGGTCATCCACGAGGACGAGAAGCAGCGCGTGGCCTACCACGAGAGCGCCCATGCGCTGGTCGCATACAGCCTGCCGAACACCGATCCGGTGCATAAGGTGTCGATCATTCCGCGCGGACTGGCGGCGTTGGGCTACACGCTGCAACGGCCCGAGGGCGACCGCTACCTGATGACCCAAAGCGAGTTGGAGAGCCGCATCCAGGTGCTCTTGGCCGGGTCGATGGCCGAGGAGATGATCTACAACGACCTTTCGACCGGTGCCCAGAACGATTTGGAGCGTGCTACCGAGATTGCCCGGAGCATGGTCATGGACTTCGGCATGAGCCGCTTGGGGCGGGTCAACTATCGCGAGAGCGGCCGGTCGTTCCTCTCCGATGGCGGCCGCGATGCGTGGCCCCGCGAACGGCTGCACAGCGAGCAGACGGCCCGAGAGATCGACGAGGAGATCAAGCACATCGTCGACCGGCTGCTGGAGCAGGTGCGGCAGATTCTGCAAGCCCGGGAAAAGGCGCTTCGGGCGTTGGCCGAGCAACTGATCGAGCGGGAGACGGTCGACACGAACGAGTTGAAGGAGATCATCGAGGCCAACCTATCGAGCCCCATGCTCGTGCCGGGCACCGGCGAGGTTTCCGAGGAGCCTCGCGTTCAGCCACCGCGCGGCGAGAAGAAGCCCCAATCCGAGCCGAAGAAGCCGCAGTCGCAAGGCGGGTAAGTTTGTCGTCCCGCCTTCAGGCGGCGCATCTCGGCACGTTCGCAACGCGTAGGCCGGATCGTGATCCGGCATCCGTTCACGGGCGAGCGGTTATGCCATCCGGCTTCCCTCTCAGCCGCAGGGGGGGAACCGCCGGGCTGTAGCCCCTTGTATGTTCCAAATGTGGTAGGAATATGGTTTACCAGGGTGTTAGTGGATAAAGGTTGCTTTTTGCCCGCGCGCGGGCAAAAAGCAACAACGCGGCCGGGAGGTCGTTCGCCCCTTGATGCATGGACACCGTCCCGAAGCGAGATCCCCGGCCGCGCCTGGTGTTTAACCCGAACAGTCGCTTGGGCGTTGCAGCCGCATCGGCAGCGCGTGTGCCACAGTCTCGCTGCCGCGAACCAAGCGAGCTACGTTGGCGCGCCGCGACGACCAGGTGCGCGACGGCCGCGGGTGTCCCTTTGGTGCCTCCGAGGCAATAGCAATCGCGAAACCACTCGGCTCGAAAGAGCCGGTCTACGATCCCCCCGACGCCTTGCTCGAACCGCGGTCCATTGCGGCCAGCTCGCTGTGGAGGATGTTCAAGAGCGTTTGGAGGAAGACGACGACCATCGGGCCGATGAAGATGCCGATCGGGCCCATCGCCTGCAAGCCGCCGAGCACGCTCAGCAGGGCTAGCAGCGGGTGGAGTTGGGCTCGTCCGTGGAGCACCATCGGCTTGATGACGTTGTCGGCCAGCGAGACCACCGTGAGCGACCAGACGGCTAGAAACAGGGCCGCGACAAGCCGTTCCTCGTGGAAGTAGAGCCACAAGCAGGCCGGTACCCAGACGGCGGCCGTGCCCACGAAGGGCACCATCGCCAAGAGCATCGACAGTGCGGTCAGCAGGAAGACCATCCCGACGCCGGCGAAATAGAGCCCGATGCCGCAGAGGATTCCCTGCACCAACGCCGAAAGCACCGTCGCCAGGACCATTGCCCTCGCGATATTGACGAATTGGTCGATCAGTTGTTCCTCGTACTTGTCTTCCAGGGGCGAGAGCCGCATGAGGGTGCGGATCATGGCCGGCCCGTCGGCGAGGAAGTAGTACAAAGCGATGACCATGATGCCCAGGCCGATCACGGCTTCGCCCAGGTATTGGGTCGTGCTGAGCACCACCGGGGCGAGCCACCGCTCGATCCGTTGCTTGATCATCCCCGCGATCTCATCGGCCGGCACCTCCAGCCCCAGCTTGGCGGTGAACCGCGACGCGGCTTGGGCCAGCATCGTCACGTCGATATCGACGCCGCCCTGGTACAGGCCGATACCCTGAGAAATGGCCGGCAACAGAACCGAAGCCAGCAAGACCAGCAGGATCAGCATCACGGCCGAGGTCGTCAGCCCGGCGGCCATCTGGTTATGCCCTTTGAAACGGGCTTGAAAGCGGCGGTGCAGCGGCCCGAACATGATCGCCAGAAGCACCGCCAGAAACAGCGGTAGCAGAAAGCCTATCATAACGTGGAAGAACAGGGCCCCGATAACCAGCAGGACCGCCACCAGCACCACAAGCGAGACAATTCGGCTCACGCCTACGGCTCCTTCAGTCGGGACATCCAGGGGTGTTTAGCCGCCAGGTCTTCTATCCGTCTTGTTTGCCAAGACTCATCGGGCAGCGGTTGCAACATCGCCAAGTATATCGGGCAACGGTCAGTATACCCGCCCGCGGGCTTCGCCGAAAGCGTCCGGAGAGACGGCTTTTGCGGATTCTTTCCCTAGGGCGGTCGCTGCGCTCTCCCCCCGGACCACTCGTGCAGATCGTTCCTGTGGACATCGGCGGCGCGACCCTCGCAAAACTTTTTTGCGTTGCGGCTGGGCCTATCTGTTGCGACCCGCCCGAAAAACGACGCTTTGTGCCGCCTGCGCCGATTCTGCGCGAAAAAACCGCGTTCTGTGTTTTTTGACTGCCGCCAAAACGTGATCTAGACTTTGCCAGCGGCGGCAAGGCTCGCCCCGAGATCCCGTCGCTCCCACCGAAGTTTGCACCACCCAGCGATGTCGCCGCAACGGACTGGCGCGGGCGACGCATCATCCACGGACGAAGTCATGCGAAGAAGGGTCTTCTTGGGCAGCCTTGCCTTCTGGTTTCTCACGCTGTTGCTGCTTGTCTCTCCGGCGGCCGCGCAGCAGGCGGAAACAGTCTCGATCTCTCGAAGCCCCGGCGTTGAGCAACTGCTCGGCCAAGGGCATCGCCTCGAGTTGCAGCAGCGTTGGAGCGACGCGCTGACCCATTACGAGGACGCCATCCGGCTGTTCCCCGGCGATCCGGCTTTGCAGCAGCGATTTCGCACCAGCCGGATGCACTACGAAGTGGGCCGGCGGTACCGCGACGACAGCTTCCGCCGGAGCGTGCAGTCGCTGGCGTTCGAGGATGCGTTGCGCTTGTACGAGCATGCGCTGGTGAAGATCCAGTCCCACCACGTCGAACCGCCGCAGTGGGACGAGTTGGTGTGGCACGGCACGAGAAACCTCACGATCGCCTTGCAGGAAGACGCCTTTCGACAGCGGCACTTGGTCCGCGTCCAAACCGAGGCGATCGACCGATTCGGTCGCGAAGTACGGCGGATGATCGATGCGAAAGAAATCGCTTCTCGCCGGGCCGCCCGTACCGCGGTGGCCGACGCCGCCGAACTGGCCCAGCGGCGGCTGAATCTTCCCCCGACGGCCGTGGTGTTCGAGTACCTTTGCGGCGCGGTCAGCACGCTGGACACTTATTCCGCCTACCTGACGCCGGCCCAGCTCGACGAGGTCTACTCGCAGATCGAAGGCAACTTCGTCGGCCTCGGCATCGAACTGAAGACCGATGGCGGCGAGCTGCTGATCGTGCGGGTCATCTCCGGCAGCCCGGCCGAAGAGGCCGGCATGGTCGCGGGCGATCGCATCCAAGCCGTCGACGGCCGGAACATCGACACCCTCTCGACCGACGCCGCGGCCAACCTGCTCCAGGGCGAAGAGGGCAGCACGGTCGAGCTGACCCTGGCCGACCCGGAGCACGGCTCGCGCACGGTGACCGCGCGGCGGCGGCGGGTCGACGTGCCCAGCGTCGACCAAGTGCGAATTCTCGACCCGGCCACCGGCGTTGGCTACCTGCGGCTGGTCTGCTTCCAGAAGACCACGACCGAGGACCTCGACAAGGCTCTGTGGAAGCTCTACTACCAGGGCATGAGGAGCCTGATCATCGACCTGCGCGGCAACCCCGGCGGCTTGCTGCTTACCTCGGTCGAGGTGGCCGACAAGTTCCTGCAGCACGGCGTCATCGTGGCCACCCGCGGCCGCAACACGCAGGAAGACTTCACCTATTCGGCCCACGGCCCGGGCACATGGCGAGTGCCGCTGGTCGTGTTGATCGACCAGGACAGTGCCAGTGCGGCGGAGATTTTCGCCGGGGCCATTCGCGACCATCGCCGCGGCACGGTCGTCGGCACCCGAAGCTACGGCAAGGGCTCGGTGCAGGGCATCTTTCCGCTGAGCCCTGGCACGTCCGGCATCCGGCTGACAACGGCGAAGTTCTATTCTCCGGCAGGCCGGGCGTACAGCCACGTCGGCGTTGAGCCCGATATGGCCGTCCAGGCGGCCGCCCGCCCGATCGACGGCCGCGTGAGCTTGGACACCGACGACGCCATGCTCACCGCCGCGTTGGAGGCCGCCCGCCGCGAGATGGCCCCGAAGCTTGCCCGCCCGCGGTGAGTTCTTGGGGTATCCGATCCCTCCGTCATGCGCATTCTCGCCGTTTTTCGACGCAAGACTCTGCCGCGAAGCACTTTGCAATGCGTTGCGCCTCCCCGGGCAAGTCAGTCGTGTTGAAAGATTGCCGCTTCTGTCGGATCTCCCGGCCCATTGACATTCCCGCTCAAATGGACCAAAATGGTTGGTTCAGGTTCTTGCGTCTGGAATGAAGTGTGTCCGGCGGCTGTTGCCGACGTACACGCGAACACCTCTCGCGCCCACCGGAACCTGATGCAGTCGCCGCCGGAGGGTGAGCACGGATCGACGAAACCAAGCAGCTCGAACCGGCACGGAAGATAGCCGGAACAGGCGGCAACGGCAGATCGATTCCAACCCGTGATCAGCAGCCTCGGCCGGCGCGAAGTTCGATCGGCGGAGGCCATACCCGAGAAAGGAGCAGCCATGAGTTGCGACGGCGATTTCAGCAGACGGAGTATCCTTAAGGGTGCGGCGGCCGGCAGCATGTCGCTATTGACCGGTGCCTACGCATTGGGAGGAGACTGCAAAATGAAATCCGACGCGAAACTCTACCAGGCCAACGGTGCGTTCGATCCGAAAGCAGCCATCGAAGCCTATCACCGTTTGATGGAGTCGTTCAACTACCCGATCTCCGACGTGCTTCGCTCGGACCAGTTCTGGGTGTGCGATTTCGTCCAGCGGAACTTCCCCGCGCTCGGCATGGGGGGCATCTTTTGGGTCAACGAAAGCGGCACCTACGGCAAAGCCGGCGCCGGCGCCTACGAGGGCGAATTCAAGGACCAGCCCTTCGGATACCTCGGTCACGACATCTATCTTCTGCCCGGCCAGGTGCTCCCGGAGCATCGGCATGTCGGCGGGCCGGAGGGCTACGGTCCGAAGATGGAGTCCTGGCTCGTCCGCCATGGCGATATCCAACTGTTCGGCGAGTACCAGGGCACCGGCGAGGAAATCCCGATCAGCGATCTGCCCGAGAACCAGCGTCCCTGGGGCTACGGCGAACCTTGGTTCAAATCGAAGTACGTGGCCCACCGGACGGCGAAGTCGGGCAAGATCTACTCGCTGAAGGATCCGGAAAGCTGGCACTTCATGCGGGCCGGCAAGAATGGAGCCATCGTCGCCGAGTTCGCGACCTACCACAATCACGTGGAGTTCAGCAAGCCGGGTATGATCTTCGACAATTCCAAGCAATCCTGAGGGAGGTAACCCGTGCGAGAGTTGCATCATATCGGGATCCCGACGACCGAGGTAAAGCCGAACGAGGTCTATATGGCCGACGCGAAGCTCTATATCACCGAGATCGACGACAGCCCGAACAAGGTCGAGTGGCTGCGATTCGAAGAAGGCAGCCCCATGCCGGAGCTTCTACGGAGATCGCCGCACATCGCCTACGTGGTCCCCAGCATCGAGCAGGCCATGGCGGGGCAAGAGGTGCTCTTGCCCCCCTTCTCGCCGAAGGAAGGCATGACCTGCGGTTTCATCATCGAAGAAGGCCTGCCGATCGAGGTCATCGAACTGGCCGATTAGGCGGTTTCCTTGGTTCCAAGTCCAGTAGTCCCAAGCTTCGTTTAACGGAAGTCGAAGGCGCTGGATCGTAGGGTGGGGCGAGCGCAGCGAGGCCCACCGGAACCGAGCCAACGGCCGGATCGCCCTCGTTTAACGGAAGCCGAAGGCGCTGGACAGATCGCCATGGTGGGGCTCGCTGCGCTCGTCCCACCCTACATACCTAAGTTCGGCGGCGAGCGCGCCGGACTGCCAATCAACCGAAGGAGTCACAACCATGGTGATGAAGAAGTTCATCAACGACCCGGACAATCTCACCGCCGAACTGCTCGAAGGCTTTGCCGCGGCTCACCCCGACCAGGTGCAGCTCGTCTCCGGCAAGATTGTCGCGCGGGCGAAGCCCAAGGATGAAAGCAAGGTGGCCATCGTCACCCTCGGCGGGGCCGGACACGAACCGGCGCTGAGCGGCTTCGTCGGCGAGGGCATGCTCGACGCCTCGATCGTCGGCGACATCTTCGCCGCCCCCAGCGCGCCGAAGGTCATCGAAGCCCTGCGTATGCTCAAGCGCGATGCCGGGATCCTCTTCGTCGTTCTCAATCATGCGGGCGACGTGATGAGCGGCAACATGGCCATGGAGATGGCGAAGGAGGAGGGCATCCGTGTGGAGATGATCCTCACGCACGAAGACATCGCCCCCGGCGCCGATGCCCCAATCGAGGACCGCCGCGGCCTGGCCGGCTGCATTCCGCTGTTCAAGGTGGCCGGCGCCGCCGCCGAGGCGGGCAAGAGCCTCGACGAAGTCGTTGCCATCGCCGAGAAGATCAACAACAACATGGCCACCCTGGCCGTCGCGCTGAAGACGGCGACCCACCCGCAGTCGGGCGATGCCATCTTCGAGTTGGCCGACGATGAGATGGAAATCGGCATGGGCCAGCACGGCGAGGCCGGCACCGGACGCTCCAAACTCCTTTCGGCCGACGAGACGGCCGTGAAGATGGCCACGCAACTGCTGCCGGCCGCCAACTGTGCCGCCGGCGACAAGATCATGGTGATGATCAACGGCGCCGGCGCCACCACGTTGATGGAGCAGTACATCGTCTTCCGCGCCGTGAAGAAGTATGCGGAATCGCAAGGCATGAGCGTCGTGAAGGCCCTGGTGGGCGAGTATTTGACGGTTCAGGAAATGGGCGGCTTCCAGATGTTTGTCGCAAAGCTCGACGACGAGCTGGTCGAACTGCTCCAGGCGCCCTCCGACGCACCGTCCTGGACCACGCGTTAGAACGGGTGTTTTGTCAAGCCTTGTCTGGAAAAAGATCGCAACAGGTCAGCCATCTGAAATACGTCGTTCCCTCGCAGGCGGGAATCCAGGAAACTGCGCCAATCGACTGGATTCCCACCTTCGCGGGAATGACGGAGGGGCGCATTTCCATCATTCCAGGTGCCGCGTAGCGGCATGACGGACTGCGCGGGAATGACGAAAAAGGGGCCCTCGGCAAGCTTACTGCGTCATTTGGCTGAAGTGTCGCGAACGGTCATTTTCACACGCACGGGAGAAATTCGAGTGCCAGAAACGTTAGGTTACGAAGATGTCGCCGCCATGCTTCTGGCGGCGGCCGAGCGGATCAAAGAAAACCGGGCGTACCTGTCCGAACTCGATTCGGCCACCGGCGACGGCGACCACGGCACGGCCGTCTCGAAGGTGGCCACGGCCATCACCGAAACGGTCCAAAAGAACGACGGCACGTGCGTCAAGGCGCTTCTGAAGGACGTCGGCTGGGCCGCCATGTCGACCGATGCGGGCTCCACCAGCCCGTTGTACGGATCGTTCCTCATCGGCATCAGCGAGGCCACGCCCGAGGATGGCCCGATCGATTGCCCGACGTTGGCGGCCATGTTCGAGTCCGGCTGTGCGAAGCTGCGCAAGAACACCAAGGCCGAGCTGGGCAACAAGACCATGATCGACGCGCTGCTGCCCGCGGTCGAGGCCATCCGCGCCGCCGCCGATCGGGGCAAGGACATCGCGGAGGCGCTCGCCGACGGCGCCGAGGCGGCGATCCAGGGCGCGGAAGCCACCAAGGAAATGAAGGCCACCTTCGGGCGGGCCAAGAATATCGGCGAACGCTCGATCGGGCACCTCGACCCGGGAGCGACCTCCATGTCTATCCTGTTCACCGGACTCAAAGAAGGACTGCACAATGGCTGAAGAAACCGGCAATAAGAGCGCACGAGATTATGGGATCGGCATCCCGCAGAAGAACGTGCTCTACGAACTCAAGGGCGCCAACAACTACGACTGGGGCATGAAGGACCGCCTCTCGCGAGTCTTCAACCCGAAGTCCGGCAAGACCGTCATGCTGGCCTTCGATCACGGCTACATCATGGGCCCGACCTCCGGCCTGGAGCGGATCGACCTGACGATCTTGCCGATCCTCGAGCATGCCGACTGCCTGATGTGTACTCGCGGCGTGCTGCGGACCCTGATCCCGCCCACCTTCAACAAGCCGATCTCGCTTCGCACGTCGGCCGGAACGACCGTGCTGAACGACTTGAACGACGAGTGCATTGGCGTGGAGATCGAGGACGCCATCCGCCTGAACGCCTCGATGATGGCCGTGATGTGCGCGATCGGCGACAAGCAGTTCGAGGGCTTGACGATCCGCAACCTCTGCAAGTCGATCGAGACCGGCAACCGCTACGGCATCCCGACGCTCGGCGTGAACGCCGTGGGCAAAGAGCTGACGCGCGACGCACGCTATCTGGCCATGGCGGCCCGGGTGGTCGCCGAGAACGGTGCCCAGGTCGTGAAGACCTACTACTGCGCCGAGGGCTTTGAGCAGGTCACGGCCGCCTGCCCGGTGCCGATCGTGATTGCCGGCGGCAAGAAGCTTCCGGAACTCGAGGCGTTGAAGATGGCCCGCTCGGCCATCGACCAGGGCGCGTTGGGCGTCGACATGGGCCGCAACATCTTCCAGGCCGAAGACCCCGTGGCCATGATCCAGGCCGTCCGGCACGTGGTCCACGAGGACGCCAAGCCCCAGGCCGCCTTCGAGATGTACAACGACTTGAAGACGTCGTAGCGCCGTCAAGAGAATCACCCTGCTGAGGAACGGCTGAAAGGCGAGTCACTGCCATCCAATGTAGTCATCACACTCCGTGTGATGTTTTCGCCGATGCCTGTGCATCGGCGTCGATTGGGCAGCAATCTCCACCATACCACGCAGGCGCACCAGCCCGGGGCCGATGCGTTCTCATCACACGGAGTGTGATGACTACATTGGCCGCCGCCACAGTTTCGCATATTCCTTACGCGCAATCGGGGAGTTGTTCTTCAGTCGCCAAGGAGAATACCACGGCCGGCACGCGCCAAAGCGTGCCGGACCGGACAATTTCCACCCTACCAACCACCCAACGCCCGCGGCACGCGCGCGTTTCATGCCATGCCACCCACCGAGATCGCTGAATTCGAGAAGATCGCCGCCTCTCTGACTCCCCAGGCCGTCGCTATTGCCGGGGGTGATCGGGAGGCGGACCTGGTGCTTTACCAGCAGTTGCGCGAGAAGACCTACATCAAGCAGTGCCTGCTCGTCGGCGACGAAGCCGACATGCGTCGTGAGGCCGAGAAGCTGGGCTTCACCGTTTCCTCCGACGACATCGTCGGCACCACCTCGCAGGAGGAAACGGCCGCGTGCATCCTCGAATTGGCCCAAACGAATCGGGCCGACGTCGTTCAGAAGGGCAATATCTCCACACCGATCCTCAATCGCCAACTGGTGAAGATGCGCACCCGCGACACCATGTCGCTGGCCACGGTGTTTCAGGCCGAGTGCTTCCGGGACGGCGCACCGATGATTATGACCGACGCCGGCATCTCGGCCATCCTGAATTTCAGCCGGATGACCGACCTGATCAACAACTCGGTCGAAGTCGCCCATGCGGCATTGGGCATCGCGAAGCCGAAGGTCGCGCTTCTGGCCGGCAATGAGAAACCGATGGCGTCGCTGCCGTCGACGCTGCTGGCGCGCGACCTGGCCGCCGCGCATTGGGACGACGCGATCGTGTACGGCCCGCTGTCGTTCGATCTGGCGGTCGATCCCGAGTCGGTATTGATGAAGAAGGAGACGCTGCCCGAGGACTCGCCGCTGTACGCGGTGGCCGGCATGGCCGACATCCTGGTCAACCCGACGCTGGACGCCGCAAACATCATGTACAAAATGCTCATGCGGATGGCGCAGACCGGCGCGGCGCGGATGGCGTGCGTCACCGTGGGCATCAAGACGCCCTATATCCTCTCCTCGCGGTCCGATCCGGCCCGGTCGAAGATCGACTCGTTCGCCCTGGCCTGCATCTACGCCGACTACCTCCACAAGCAAGCAGCCGTCGCCAGCCTTCGGGAGAGCAAGACGGTCGAGGCCCGAAAGGCCTGCCGCGTCCTCGCCATCAATCCCGGGTCGACCTCGACGAAGCTATCGCTGTTCGAGAACGACCGATGCCTGAAGAACTTCGAGGTGGCCAAGCGGCACCAGTCGGGATTGAAGGGCGACGCCTTCGACACCGAAGTCCGGCAATACGTCGCCGAGATCAAGCAGTTTCTCGGCGACGACGCGAACGACATCGAGGCGATCGTCGGCCGCGGCGGGTTCCTCAATCGCCGGAAACAACGCATCGAGGGCGGCGTCTACCAGGTTTGCGCGGCTCACAACGGCGAGGTCCGCGCGGAAACCGACATCATTGCCGCCGTGCGCGACCATGCCGAGATGGACCATGCGTCGAACCTGGGCATCCCGATCGCCGCTCGGCTGGCCGAGGAGTTGAAGGTGCCGGCTTTCTGCGTCGATCCGGTGGTGACCGACGAGCTTCAGGAAGAAGCCCGATACTCGGGCTATGCCCCGATCGAGCGCAAGAGCGTCGGCCACGCCCTGAGCATCCGTGCGTCGGCACGGAAGGCGGCCAGGTCGATCGGCAAGCCGTTGGAGAAGAGCCGTTTCGTCGTGGCCCATCTCGGCGGCGGCATGTCGGTTGCCGCCGTGCGCGACGGCAAGATCGTCGATATCACGATCGCCCTGTTGGGCGAAGGTCCCTTCACACCGCAGCGGGCCGGCACGCTGCCTCAGGACGAGCTGATCGATCTCTGCTATAGCGGCCGGTTCGAAAGGGACGCGCTAAAGCGGGAGCTGACCAAGCGTGCCGGGTTGATCTCGTATCTCGGCGACGACTCCATGCCCGAGATCGAACGCCGGATCATCGAAGGCGACGAGCACGCCGGGAAGGTCGTCGAGGCGATGGTCTATCAGATCGCCAAGGACATCGGCGCGATGACGATCGCCATCGGCGGCTCGCTCGACGGCCTGGTCCTGACCGGCGGGCTTGCCCGAAGTGAGTTGGTCATCCGCCGGCTGAAGGCACGCGTCGGGCATCTGGCCCAGATGATCGTCTACTCCGAGAGTCTCGAAATGGAAGCCATGGCCGCCGGCGCTCTCGCCGTTCTCGAAGGCCGGGAAGAGGCGAAGACCTACCGCCTCAAGGCCGAGCGGTAGTCCTTGCCATTTCTCCCCGTCATGCATGGCGGAACGATCAATCTGAAGGAGTCGCCCGGCGTGCCGGACGGCGAAGAGGTCGAGGTTGTCGTCCGTCCAGTCGAATCCGGTCGGTCCTGGGGCAATGGCAGTTGCCCCTTGGCAGGTGGCGCAGCCGATGCGTCCGGTTTCGAGGAAGCATTTGCGGAGAGCGTGGCCGTCCTGCGATCTGCAGGCATGGGAGCCGACTTCCCTTCTCTATACCCCACAAGGGCCCCCTTGGAGTTTGAGGCCGGATTGGCCATACTGAAAGATTGCTCAAATCTCGTTGGTATAAGATGAAGGGAGTATCTGCATGTTTAAGAATCTCAGCCCCTCCGCCCTGGGGATCACCGGACACCAAAGCGAAATCATCGAACTGGCGCTAACTTACGGCTTCGAAGGCATGGATATGGACATCGCCGACTTCGCCAACCGCGCCAAACTCCGCGGCATGGACTACGCACGCCGTTTGATCGATAGCGCCCGAATCCGAGTCGGCGCCTTCCGTCTGCCGACCGACTGGGAAGCCGACGACGAGACGTTCAAGAAGTCGTTGGCCAATCTGCCTGAGTACGCCAAGGCCGCGCGGGCGGTCGGATGCAGCCGATGCGTGGCGACCGTCGCGGCCGCCAGCGAACAGCGACCGTACCACGAAAACTTCGAATTCCACCGCGAGCGTTTCGCCCAGATTTGCGAGGCCTTGCAGGAGGGCGAAATCCGCTTGGGGCTCGGCTTTCAGGCGGCCGAATACGTCCGCAAGGACAAGCCGCTGCAGTTCATCCACGACTTCGAAGGCATTTCGCAATTGGTCGGCATGATCGGCGTGTCGAACGTCGGCCTGTTGGTCGACCTGTGGGACCTGTTCGTCTCCGGCGGATCGGTCGAGACACTCCAGGGCCTGTCGACCGAGCAGATCGTGGCGGTGCAGATCGCCGAAATCCCGGCCGACGTGCCGGCGGAGGAACTGGGGCCGGATTCCCGCCTGCTGCCCAACGACCCCAGCGGCCGGATCGGCGTCCTGGCGGCGATGCAGGTGCTCAAGGAGAAGGGCTACGAAGGGCCGGTGTCGGTCAAACCGTCGCGAGCCGTCTTCCAGAGCCGCAAGCGCGATGTCATCGTCCGCCGCACGGGCGAGTCGATCGACGCGATCTGGCAAGCCATCGGATTTGCGGCGTCGGGGAAGTTCGTGCAGCCCGAGGCCACCGCCGCGGCCGCGCCGACCGAGGGCTAGGCAAACGCTTCCTTGCTTCTGAGGCAGTCACGGTTATACTGCTATCGTGTCGGGCGGCGCCGATTCGCCGCCCGGCGCGTTGTCTTCGTTCTTCAGAATGCCCCAAGGAGCAATCCCATGGCCACTCAACGAATCTTGATGCTCGTCGGCGATTTCGTCGAGGATTACGAAGCGATGGTCCCGTACCAGATGCTGCTGATGGTCGGGCATCAGGTCGACACGGTCTGCCCGTTCAAGAAGGCGGGCGATTCGGTCCGCACGGCCGTCCACGATTTCGAGGGCGACCAGACCTACAGCGAGAAGCCGGGCCACAACTTCGCCATTACGGCCGACTTCGACGCCGTCGATCCGGCCGCCTACGACGCCCTGGTCATCCCCGGCGGCCGTTCGCCGGAGTATCTCCGCATGGACCAGCGCGTGTTGAAGCTGGTTCGGCACTTCGCCGAATCGGACAAGCCGATCGCCGCGATCTGCCACGCCGCGCAGGTGCTCACCGCCGCCGGCGTGGTCTCCGGGAAGCGTTGCACGGCCTATCCGTCGGTTCGGCCCGACCTGCTCGGGGCGGGTGCTCAGTGGGTCGACGCCAACGCGACGTTTTCCAACGCGGTGGTCGACGGCCGGCTGGTCACCGCGCCGGCCTGGCCCGCCCATCCCGCCTGGATCCGTGCCCTCCTCGAGCAGCTCGGCAGCCGCATCGAGCCGTGAAGGCAAGCTACCTGCCATTCCCGCGCAGTCCGTCATGCCGCTTCGCGGCACCTAAAATGACGAAAACCGGTGCTACTTCAGCGGTGTGCGTTAGCCGGCCGTGAAATGACTACCCCCCTCCGAGGGACGCGCAGCGTAGGCTCGGTGGCTGGTCACACTTGTGTAGTGCCCAGTTCTGACGGTATCGCGAAAAGGCGAAAGGGCGAAAACGCGAAATAATTCGAAGATTGTGTTGGTCTCGCTTCCCCGGGTACATTCTTCGGATATTGCTATCCCTTCCTTTCTCTCCCGCTTTCGCGTTTTCGCGATTGCTTCCGGTATAACGGTCGCACACAAGGGCCCGAGGATGCGCTGCGCAGCCACGATGTCGGGACTCTTGCGAACGAATGACGCAGGAAAGGTCCGCTATTGCTCAACCGAAGGGATCGGAGTCGTTGCATCCGGAATTCGCCGCAATGGGATAACAAGGCAGTTCAACCCGCTCCCAAGTCTTCGTGAAATCGGGCCGATGGTGTCACCTCCTTGGGTTTCACGCCAAGCATGTCGACCACCAGCGACTGAAGCTTCAACCACACCTCCTCGTCGGCCCACTGCTTTCTGGCGGCAGCCTCATAATTGGGCGGCAGGCATGCCAATGCCAGATCGCCCACCGTCTCCAGGCGTGGAGGAAATCCTACGGCGAAGGGGCGGGTCAACGACAGGACCAGAATCAGCCCTACCGCGGTTCCAGCCGCCGACAGCACGAGAGCGTGGGGCATTCCGATCAACGGCCCGCCCTTCACGGCAGCGGCGGCACCGAGAAGCAATATCAGGCCGGTGAGCAATGGTCCAAGTCGATAGGGAAGCCGCAAATTCGGCGCGCGATAGCCGAGCCACTCGCCGTGAATCGCTTTCCACACTCGGCGGCGTGTGTGCTTCGGCAGCACCGTTTCCAGCCGGACCGACGGACGGATGGCGCGTTTCGGCACATCTCCGGCCTCCACGATCGCCCGCCGGATCGCGTAGAATGCTTCCCCGGTCGGGCATGGCTGCCGCTGCTGACGGCATTGGAGGATGTACTCGTATAGCTGCCCGACCGTCCGAATCTCCGCACCCGCATCGTCGGTAATCACGATACCGAACGTCTCTTCCACCTCCAAAGCCAGTTCGACAAGATCGAGTCCCATGATACGGCCTCCTGTTTCCGCTACCGCTGGTCCATCGGGATATAGGCGGTTTCCGTCGGGCCGGTGTAGATCTGCCGGGGGCGGAAGATCCGGCTGCCGGGGTCGTCGTGCTGCTCCTTCCATTGGGCGATCCAGCCGGGCAGCCGACCGATGGCGAAACAGACGGTGAACATGTTCGTCGGAATGCCCATCGCCCGAAGCAGGAGCCCGCTGTAGAAGTCGACGTTCGGGTAGAGCTTCCGATCGACGAAGTAGGAGTCTTTCAGGGCCAACTCCTCGAGCTTCCGCGCGATGTCCAGCAGCGGATCGTGGTGCTGGATCTGGGCGAAGACCTTTTCGCAGGCGTCCTTGAGGATCTTTGCTCGCGGGTCGTAGTTGCGGTAGACGCGGTGGCCGAACCCATAGAGCCGGAACGGATTGCTCTTGTCCTTGGCCTGGCGGAGGCACTCCTCGGCCGAGAGTCCGCCCTGGTGGATGCGGTCGAGCATCTGCATGACCTCGACATTCGCCCCTCCGTGCAGCGGCCCCCACAACGCGCACACGCCCGCCGCGCAGGACGCGAATAGATTGGCCTTCGCCGAGCCGACCACCCGCACCGTCGACGTGCTGCAATTCTGCTCGTGGTCGGCATGGAGGATGAGGATCAGATTCAATGCGTCCTCGATTTCCGGCGTCACGATGTACTGTTTGTACGGGAGCGAGAACATCATGTGCAGAAAGTTCGCCGCATAGCGCAGATGCGGGTCGGGGTAGATAAACGGCATGCCCTGCGAACGGCGGTAGGAGAACGAGGCGATCGTCCGCACCTTGCTGATCAGCCGGGCCGCGGCCAGCACGAACGATTCGCTGTCTTCAATGGCCAGCAGTTGCTGGTTGTAGTAGGAGAGGTTGCTCAGCGTGGCCGACAGGATGGCCATCGGCGGCGCGTCGACCGGCACATGCTGGAACTGGTGCTTCAGGCCCTCGTGCAGCAGTTCGTTTTCGGTCAGCGCCTCGGAGAACTGCTTCAACTCGTCGCGGTTGGGCAAATGGCCGAAGATCAGCAGCCAGGCGACCTCGACGAAGTTGGGCTTCTCGGTGAACTGCTCGATGGGGATTCCGCGGTAGCGCAGGATGCCCTTCTCGCCGTCGAGGTAGGTGATGTCGCTTCGGCAGACGCTCGTGCTGCCCAGCGAGGGGTCGTAGGTGACCAGCCCGGTCTGCTCGCGCAGCCGCGTGATGTCGATCGCCTGTTCGCCTTCGGTTCCGACAAGGATGGGCAGTTCGATCTCGCGCCCCTCGATCTTCAAAACGGCCTTTTCCGCCATAGTGTGTCTCCTCCTGGATGGTCCACGCGGCCCCTCCGCGATTTCTTAACTGATACTCCCCCAGTCGCCCTTCGGGAATCCCCCGGCGTCGTGTGTCCTGGAAAATTCCGTTCGGGGGCTGTTGAGCAGGCCAGTTGGGGGAAAGCGCGTGGACAACTTCCAGACGACTGCGTCATCGCCAGATTTGCCGACCGTCGCGAGGTTGATGGGCGAAAAGCCGTAGCATCCGCCGGCTTACCGATCGTCGAAGGTCGCACGCCATTGGCCGACGACATCACCGAACGTTGTTGCGCAGCTTACGCGATCGTAGGCGTCGAGCGTGGTTTCCGACAGGCGCTGGTAGGCGGCCTCGTCCTGCGTGGCCTGTTCGATCGTTTCGGCCAGCGACACGGCGTCGCCGGCCGCGAAGAACCGCACTCCTTCGCCGTCCTGGAAGGCGGAAGTGAAGACCGGATGATCCGACGCGATCACCGGCGACCGACTGGCCAGCGACTCGGTCAGCGCCAGCGGGAGGCCTTCGACCCACTCCGGCCGGGTCGGCACGCAGGCGAGTGTGCATTGCCGCAATAGATCGAACATCCGGTCGTTGTCGACCCAGCCGGGCAGCGCAACCTGTTCCGGCGGCAGCGCCTCGGCCCTTTCTCGCACCTGTTCGGCGGCCGAGCCGTCGCCGAGCATCGTCAGGTGGAACGGCCGGCCGGCGCGGTGCAGATGGGCCGCCGCTTCGACGATGTCTTCCGGCCCCTTTTCCGGAATCCAATTTGCCGCGAAGACAATCCGGCAAACGCCGTCGGCCGGCAGCCATTTCGCCGGGTAGTCGCGCGGGTGGCGGGCGCCGGGAAACTCGTAGGGGACAGCCTTCGCCGCGTCGAGCCCGAACTGGATCATCGACTCTGCAGCCACCCGCTTGAAATTGCCGACCCGAAACACGTGCGAAGCATTGAGCAAACGCATCAGCCGCCGGCTATACCGGCGGCTGACCGGCGAGGGATCGTCGACGCTGTTGGCCAGCATGACCAGCATTGCCACGCGATGCCGGCGGCAGTATTCGGCCACGGCAATGCCGAGGAGTCCTCCGGTCCGCGACAGCACGTGGGTCGGCTCGAACATCCCCAGCGCCCGGACAAGCCGGCTTGCCCAACGGCGGTGGCGGAACCGCGCAGGCACGACGGCCGGCCGGCGCGGCTCGGGCAGCGTCAGATACCAGGCATCGCCGCGGCGATGTTCGCAGGGCCGGCCGCCGAGACTGATCAGCAGATGCGGCACACCGTCGACCAACGACCGCAATACATCGACGCTGTGGCGCACGCCCGCATAGAACTCCGGCTCGCCGGCGTCCATGCGTCGGGCCGCCTCGAGGAAATCGCCGTGCTGGATAATCGCGATCCGCGGTTTCATGGTTCCTCGGGTCTCGTCGTTGTCTGCTCGCCAGCGTCAAATCCAGCAGTTCCAAATTTGATGGCGAGAGACGCGTCATGGGAGGGCGAAGCTCCTGCTGAGCCGTGTCTTTTGGGCTAGCCAGCGGCTGGGTGGGAGCCTCGCCCCCTCAAACTTGGAACTCCGAGAACTCCAATCTCGCAGACAACCTCCCCATTATACGCGGTTTGGCCAGCCCGAAGCCGAAAGCCGGCGGCACTCCCCGCCGACGAACCGCTACATGCGGCTCAATCCGCTGCTCAATTCGTCCGAAGAGAAACAATGCGACAACTTGATTTTGCGGTTCGCGAGGGATACGATGTACGGCTGGGGCAATCCGCGGGAGCTATGCTGATGAAGCCGGGTTTTACGCCTTGCATGACGTGTTGCTGTCCGGCTTGACGGCCGGACAGCCCCATCTCTTTGCCTACCCGCTCTCGTATTCTCGTTGCCCTACCCCCCCCTGGGGAGTGTCATTGCGTACCCCCCCAACCTTCGGGAGCCAATACCAAACCATGGCCACCGACTTGCGACTGAAAGAAAGCCTTCCCGAGCTGACCGACGACATCGTCCGGACCTACTCCGAGGTCGGCTCGATCAACCATCTGGGCCATTGCCCATTGCCAAACTACGAGACGATCATCGCGGTGATCGAGGACCTCAAGGAGATCCTTTACCCGGGCTACCGACGCCGCGACGGATTGCACCTGGGCAATGTGGTTTACCACGTCGGCGACCTGATCGATCGGCTCCACGACCGGCTGACGCTGCAGATTGCCCGGGCGATGTGCCACGAGGCGGGCAAGGATACGCAGTGCAACCCACAGCAACGGCACGACTTCGAGGCCCTCGGTCAGGCCAAGGCGGTGCAGTTTCTCAAGCAGATCCCCAACGTGCGGCGGACACTGGCGCTGGACGTGCAGGCGGCCTACGACGGCGATCCGGCCTGCAAATCGCTCGACGAGGTGATCTTCTGCTATCCGGGCCTGGAGGCGATGACCGTCTACCGGCTGGCCCATTGCCTGCACGAGTTGGGTGTGCCGCTGATTCCGCGGATGATGACCGAATGGGCTCACAGCCGGACCGGCATCGACATCCACCCGGGCGCCACCATTGGCAACCATTTCTTCATCGATCACGGTACCGGCGTGGTCATTGGCGAGACCTGCGAGATCGGCAATCAGGTGAAGCTCTACCAGGGCGTCACGCTCGGCGCCTTGAGCTTCCCGACCGACGAACAGGGCAAGCTCGTCCGCGATACCAAGCGGCACCCGACCATCGGCGACCGCGTAGTCATCTACGCCAACGCCACGATCCTCGGCGGCCAGACGATCGTCGGCCACGATGCGGTGATCGGATCGAGCGTCTGGCTCACCCATTCGGTCGAACCGCATGCCACCGTAATGCTCGAAAAACCGCGCTTGAACATCCGCGAGAAGCAAGACGCCGGGGTGTGAGATTGGGGATTTGAGATTTGAGATTTCAGATCTGAGATTTGGGATTTCAGATACCTTCATGAGCCCGCTCGAGCGTGAAAAAGACCGTCGTCCCCTCGCCGGGCGCGGCTTCGATCCAGATCCGGCCGCCGTGGCGCTGAACGATCCGCTTCGAGAGGGCCAGACCGGCTCCGGTGCCGGGATACTCTTCCCGCAAGTGGAGGCGATGAAACATCGTGAAGACCTGCTCGGCATATTTCGGATCGATGCCGATGCCATTGTCGCGAACGGAGAAGACCCATTGGCCCTCGCGCGGCTCGGCGGACAGGACGACGCGGGGTGCTTCCGAACCGCGGAATTTCAGGGCATTATCGATCAGATAGCGCAGCAGTTGCACCATCTGCAAACGGTCGGCGCGCAATGTTGGAAGGTCCTGGCGGATAATCTCGGCCGAGGCGCGGGCGATATCGTCCTGAAGCTGGGCGATCGCCTCGTCGCCGACAAGGTTGAAATCGACCAACTCGAAGGGCCGGCCCTGGCTGTTGATCCGGCTGTGGATTAGCAGGTCGTCGAGCATCTGCTGCATCCGCGCGGCGCCGTCGACGGCGTGCTGGATATATTCGTCGGCCTTGGCGTCGAGTTGGCCTTCGTAGCGGCTTTGCAGCAGCCCGACGAACCCGCCCATGGCACGTAGCGGCTCTTGCAGGTCGTGGGATACCGCATGGGCAAACTCCTGCAAGTCGGCTCGGGCCTGCTCAAGCTCGGCGGCGACCTGCTGCAATTGCCGGTCGACCAAATCGCGCTGCTGCTTTAGTCGGTGCGTCCGGTACACCAGGTAGCCGAGCAGCCCGGCCACGGCTATAACGCCGAGCGTCACCAGCAACCATGCCGCGGTTGTGCCCATATCGTTTTTCGCGCGGGTTTGTCGTTCCGGCTTCGATAATACGGCCGTCGGAAGGCGGGATCACGAACAGCCGCATCCCCATTCTACCCGTCCCGGCCGCCGTAGAGCAACCAGTAGACGACCGGGATGACGACCATCGTGAAGAGCGTCGAGGCGAAGATGCCGAAAATAATGGCCCAGGCCAGCCCGGAGAAGATCGGGTCGAGCGTGATGACCCAGTTGCCCAAGAGCGTCGTGCCGGCGGTCAGGAGGATCGGCCGGGTGCGAACGGCGACGCTCCGGATAACCGCCTCGCGCATCGCGAGCCCCTCGGCCATGCCGTGGTGGATGAAGTCGATCAGCACGACCGAATTGCGCACCACAATGCCGGCCAGCGCGATCATGCCGATCATCGCCGTCGCCGTGAAGAAGACCGGATTGGGGTATTCGCCGGCGCCGACCGGGCGGTCGACCAGCACGTTCAGCAGCCAGAAGCCCGGCATGATGCCGATCATCGTCAGCGGGATGGCCAGCATGATCACCACCGGCAGCATCCGCGAACCGGTCTGGAACATCAGCAGGACGAAGATACCCAACAGCGCGGCCCCGAACGCCAGGCCGAGGTCGCGGAACACGTCGAGCGTGATCTTCCATTCCCCCTCGCCGTTGAAGACCACCTGGTAGCCCTCGGGCACGGCCCAGGGGTCGTTGCCGCCGGGCCGCAGCCAGGTCCGCTCGGCCAGCGGCCTCGGCGCGGCCGGCTCGGGGTTGGTTCCGTCGGGCTGTTGGTCGAGTGTCATATCGATGATCGCGTCGGCCGGCGGTCGGCCCGCCACTTCGCCGTAGACGTAGACCACGCGGCGGAGGTTCTTGTGGTAGATCGTCTTCTCCTCGACGATCGGGATGCCGCCGCGCTGATCGACAAATTCCCCCAACGCCCCGATCTGCACGAGTTGACCCTCTTGTCCGACGACATAGAGTTCCTCCAGATCGTCGGTGGCCGATCGGGCGGATCGCGGCACGCGAAGCTCGATCCAAAGCGGATTCACCTCGCCCGGCTCTTGCAGGATCGAGACCTTCATGCCGTCCAATGCCATGCCGAGCGTTTTCGCGATGTTCTCGGTCGACACGCCGGAGAGCGCCGCTTTGGCCTTGTCGGTGATGAAGACCAGCCGCCGCTGATCGTCCTCGGCGCTGATGTCCACATCGACGATCTTCGGCTCCCGGGCAAGCCGCGCTTCGACGCAGCGGCCGGCGGCGATCAGTTCGTCATACTCGGCCGAGGGAGGGCCGTAGACTTCGGCCGTAATGGTCGCGATCACCGGCGGCCCCGGCGGCACCTCGACCAGCTTCAACTCGGCGCCCGTGCCGGCGACGGCCGCTTCGAGCTTGTCGCGGATCCGCAGCAGAATCACGTGCGACTGCTGCTGGCGATAGTCTTTCGAGACGAGATTCACGCGAATGTCGGCCAGATTCGGCGCCTGCCGGAGGAAGTAGTGGCGAACCATGCCGTTGAAGTCCATCGGCGAGGCCGTGCCGACGTAGAGCTGGTAGTCGCGGACCTCGGCAACGCCGGAAAGCACGTCGGTTAGCTGCCGCGCGACCGCGTCGGTGCGCTGGAGAGTCGTCCCCTCGGGCATGTCGACGAGGATCTGGAACTCGTTCTTGTTGTCGTACGGCAGCATCTTCAGCGGCACGAGCCGAAACGCCGGCAATGCCATGGCCCCAACCATCAAGAGCATCACCAGGCCGAGCGTGGCCCAGGCCAGCGGCCGGTGGTCGAGGATCGGCCCCAGCACGGCGCGGCTGATGCGGTAGATCGGTCGGCGAGTCAGGTCGAAGCCCTCTTCGTTGCCCGGGTTGTCGTGGAGCTTCCTCAGCGCGACCATCGCCAGCCAGGGCGTGATGACGAACGCCACGACGGTCGACATCGTCACGGTCAGCGGCACGTTCAACGCCATCGGGGCCATGTAGGGGCCCATCATGCCGGTGATGAAGCTCAGCGGCAGGAAGCTCGCGATGATCGCAAGCGTCGAGAGGATCAACGCCGGCCGAACCTCCTGGATCGCCCGAAGCACCGACTCCCGCGGCGGCAACACCCGCATGGCGAAGTATCGGGCAATGTTCTCCACGTCGGTGATCGGGTCGTCGACCAGCAGGCCGAGCGAAAGGATCAACGCGAAGAGCGTCACCCGGTTGATCGTGTAGCCGCCCATCAGATTGACAAACAGCGTCAGGCTGTAGCAGACCGGAATGGCCAACGCCACGACCAATGCCGCCCGCCAACCGATGACCAGGCCGATCAGCCCAACCACCGTCAGCACGGCCACGGCCAGGCCCTCGACCAGCTCGTTGACCTTGTCGTTGGCCGTTTCGCCGTAGTCCCGGGTGATGCGGTAATAGACATCGTCGGGCAGGTGGGTTTCGGCCAACTCGGCCATCCGCTGTTCGACCCCCTCGGCCACCCAGACGGCATTGGCCCCTTTCCGCTTGGCCACGGCGATATGGACCGCCGGGTATAAGTGCGTATCGGCCGGGCGCGTTTCGGCCGCGACGTTTTCCTCGACCGGCTTCCGCGGTTCGTGCGACGCCGGCCCGAAGCCCATCCAGCTATACTGCTCGACCTCGGCCGGCCCGTCGATCACCGTGGCGACGTCTTTGAGATAGACCGGCCGATCGCCGGAGATGTGGATGACCAGCTCGCCCAGCGCCCGAGCGTCGGGAACGAAGGTGCCGGCGTCGACCACGAACCGGCTGTCCTGCTGCTCGAACGAGCCGGCGCGGACCTCGACATTGCTCGCCCGAATGGCCTGGGCGACTTGCAAGGCGGAGGTTCGCCGGCCGGCCAGGCGGACCGGGTCCAGCTCGACGCGAATCCGTCGCGGACGCCCGCCGACGACCCAAACGCGGTTGGTGTCCTGGATGCCTTGAAGCTCGTTTTGCAGTTCCTCAGCCAGCCGGCGGAGGTGATAGTCGTCGTATTCCGGCGACCAGAGCGAGACGTTGACGATCGGCACGTCGTCGACCTCGACCGGCTTGACGACCCAGGACTCGACGTCGGCGGGAACCTGATCGGTATTCGACTGGAGCTTGTTGTGGAGCTTTACCAGCGAGTCTTCGCGATCCTCGCCCACGTAGAACCGCACGGTGACGATACTTTGGCCCGGCTTGGACATCGAGTAGACGTACTCGACGCCGTCGATCTGCATCAGCAGTTTTTCCAGCGGGGTGGTGACCTTCTCCTCGACCCCTTCGGCCGTCAATCCGGGAGCCATGACAAAGACGTCGGCCAGCGGAACGACGATCTGCGGCTCCTCCTCGCGCGGCGTCAGATACAGCGCCGCCGCCCCGAGCAGAAGCGAGACGACCGTCAGCAATATCGCCACATCGCCGCGGAGGAAGACCTCCACGAGGCGAGTCATCAAGGGAGTCTTTTCGGCAGGATCAGGCATTGTCCGGGAGGTGTAACCGTTTTACGGATGGATAGATGGTGAAATCCGAAATACGAATGTCAAATGTTCACAACATCTTTTTGAAACCGCTAATGAACACTGATGAACGCTAATAGCAAGGAGAGACTCTTCCCGTCACGCTTCCTACTTGATTCTATTCGCGTTCATTCGCGGTTTCCCCTGGTTTGTTTCCGTCATTCTGATTTCGTATTTCGGAGTTCTTCTGTTCCTGCTTGCCGCCTTGCCCTTCCGCTCAGCTTCCTTCGCGCAGCACGACCTTCTCGCCGGCCTTCAGCCCGCTGAGGACCTCGATTCGCCCGGGCATGCCGAGCCGGCCGGTGATGATGAAGCGTCGCTGGAGGGTCTTGCCGTCCGGTTTCACGACGTCGACGAATTCGAGCTGCCCGATCGTCCGGATGGCGGCCGTGGCGAGGCAAAGGTGCCGGCGCGTTCCGGCGGGGATGCGCAGCCGCCCGAACATGCCTTCGTACAGCCCGTCCGATTCTCGCAAGGCGACCTTCACAAGAAAGGAGCGGCTTGCCGCCTGGGCTTGCGGGACGATTTCGTCGACCGTCGCCTGCACATCCCGATCGAGCGCGTCGATACGGACCGTCAAGACATCTCCCGTCTTCAGCTTCATGGCCAGGTTCTCCATCACCGGCACCTCAAGGCGCAAGGACGCCGGATCATAGAGAACAAGCAACGGATCGCCCGGGCGGGCGATATCGCCCGGTTCGGCCAGCCGATCGACGATGGTCCCGTCCTGCGGGGCATCGATCGTGGTATAGGACAACGCAACCTTGGCCTCGGTCACCGCCTGTTCGGCTTGCTTGACATTCGCCCGGGCAACGCTCAGCGCGGTACGCGTCTGCTCGAACCGGCTCTCCGAAATGGCCGCCTGACGATGGAGTTCCGCGTCGCGATGGAAGTCCTTTTCGGCCTGGGCTAGCGAAGCCTTGGCGCTTTCCAACGCGGCTTCCGTCTGGCTTAGCCTCGACTCGGCGTCCCGGCGGTCGAGAACCACCAGCGGCTGCCCCGCTTGCACGACGTCGCCCGCTTTGACGCGGATTTCCGTGATCGGCGCCATGATGCGGGAAGCGATCTGCGTTCTTGTTGCCGCCTTCAGCGTGCCGACCGCCTCGGAGAAGTAGTCTTTGACGACCTCGTGGACCTCCTCGACGCGAACCGACCCGTCTTCCGGAAGAACCTGCGGGGACGTGGCCATCTCGCCCGGCGAAATTTTCTCCTCAAACACGCCTGCCAACCAGGCGATAATCAGCGACAGGACAACAATGCCTGCCAGAAGCGGGAGCACCGTCTTGAGCAAGCCCCCCAGTTTTCGCAATGCGTGGGTCTTCACGAAATCGCTCCTCTCGAAGAGCCGTCCGAAGTCGAACGAGGGTGCCAGCGGAACGAAGCCGGGAATGCCTTTCCGACGATGTGCCTTCCGGGTTCCACGCAAGTATTGATGCGCTCACGTCGCAGGAGGTTACAACGGCCGCCGTCGGCAGGGCCTTCAGAGCGTTCCGGCTGCACGACGGAGGCGGAAGGTCGCAAGAATCGCCTCGTAAATGGCATCGTAGTAGTTGTCGTAGGTCCGTGTCCGCAACGACTCGGCGTCGAGCACCTCGGTGTTGATCGCCGCGCCCTGCTCGAAGCGCACCTTCGCCACACGCAGGTTTTCCTCCGCCTGCTCGATGGCTTTTTGGGCCAATTCGATCCGCTTCCGCGACTCCTGCTCGTCGCGCCACGCGTTCTGGATCTCCAGGCGGATGGCTGCCAGGGTATCGGCTCGGGTTCGGATGACGGCACTTGCCTCGCTCTGCAAGGAGCGCGCCTTCGCTTCGGCAACGCCGCCGTCGTACGGCGTCCATTCCATGCCGAACATCAACGTGGCATAGTCGTTCGGCTTAATGGCCGGGCTCTCCAGATAGAACAGCCCTCCTTCGACCCCGACTTGCGGCATCAGTTCGGCCCGCTCCTTGGCGGCCTGATGCTGTAGGGCGTTGGCCTGGGCGGCCAGGGCGGCCAGTTCCGGCCGCGCTTGGATTCCTCGCTCGACGAGCCAATCCGGCGTGTCGCTGGTCTCCGGCATCAGCAGCTCGGCCAGGTCCACCGGATACTCCAACGGACGCCCAAGAACGCGGTTGTACGTCGCCCGGGTGTTCGCCAAACGGTTCTCCGCCCGAATCAACTGCTGTCGGGCATTGGCCAGCTCCACCTGAACGGCCAGCAAGTCGTTCCGCGGGACGGCCCCCTGCTTGAGCATGCTCTGAACGACGCGATCTTGGGCTTCCAAGCTGCGCACGCTGCTCTGGGCCACCTGCACGCCCCGCTGGGCACGCAGCACCATCACGTAGGCGACCACCACATTGAGCTTGATATCGAGCCGCGTCCGCTGGACTTCCCAGCCGGCCGCGTTCGACTGGCACGATGCCGCGTCGACGCCGGCCGCAATACGCCCTCCGGTATACAACGGCATCGTGGCCGTCAGCGACGTAGTGGCGAACTCATCGTCGAGAAATCGAAACGTATTGCCCGCAAAGCTGAAGTTCGCATCCTCGGACAGGAAAGTATATCGGGTCTTGTTGGTGATCGACGGGCGGTAGCGTCGCTGGGCGGATTCCAGGCTGAAGTTGGCTGCGGCCACCTTGTCGCGAGCGGCGTGGATCCGCTGGTCGGTACTCAGGGCGGCTTGCCACGCATCCTCCAGCGTCTCCGCGCCGGCGGTGGCGCCGATTAGCCAGGCCATTGCCAAGCCGGACCAGAAAAGGTGATGTTTCATCCGTGAACCCCCCAAGTCGATTGCCGCTTTCCGCATTGGCGGGGGTACTGGCGGCTCGCGTGTTACGCCGCCGGCCGATAATAT
>Ga0180434_10002029_pt1 | contig 27887 bp, 19 predicted proteins | sample SS_ome_7_FD_132453 | JGI IMG/M metagenome (GOLD analysis project Ga0180434, IMG submission 132453) | Hypersaline lake sediment archaeal communities from the Salton Sea, California, USA - SS_1_D_2 metaG | ecosystem: Environmental > Aquatic > Non-marine Saline and Alkaline > Hypersaline >... | reverse complement strand
TGATGATTGGTATATTGGCACGGCGGCTCCCCAACTACAGGAGTATAGTTGGCATCGACAGTCGAATTGTACCTCTTGATTTGTGGGAACCTGCCGTCCCACTCGTTCGAGTACATCTTGAAGATCAGACCCCACTGTTTCAAATTGTTCGCGCACGATGCACGCCGTGCCGCCTCCCTGGCGCGCGCCAGCGCAGGCAACAGAATCGCCGCCAGAATACCGATGATCGCAATGACCACCAACAGCTCGATCAGCGTAAACCCCCTGCTCCGTTTCATTGCTACGTTCCTCCCCGACATACTGTAACGTGTCGGTCAGAAATGCCGCTCTCTCTTATCTCACATCGGTAGATTAGCGTTTCCTCAGGTGTTGACATCACCTCCCCCCTGTTTCGGTGCGTTACACGTACCAGCACCTCATGAAGGTGCCTGTGTCAGGTTTACTTTCGAAAAGCACCTGCCACGCGCTTCATGAGGTTCACCTCATATTTTAGACTAAGCGGCTCCCTTTGTCAAGCGGTAACTGCTCACCGGAAGTGCGACCCGTGCACATCGCGCAGCGCCCCAGCGCACGAGAATCATGGGCTCCAGGGAGTCTTGAACTCATATGCGCCCGACCCTACCTCGAACACCGCAGCGCCACGTTCCGTGCCGCGAAACTCGACGCACTCGGCTTGCTTGGCGGATACGCCGCTTTCGGTGATCCGGTCCGCGGTCGCGGTCGGGACATACACCCTGGCAGTCGTGTTGACGGGAATCTCGACGTTCAGCACGAGTTCGCCGCCTCTGAGACGCCAATTGCTCACGATTGTGCCGTGGAGGGAATCATACTCAGCTTTGGCGTGGGTCAATCCGCCACCGGGACGCGGGCGAATAATGATGCGTGTGTATCCCGGCTCGCCGGCGCCGATGCCGGCAACGTTCTCATACATCCAGGCCCCCACTGCGCCGTACGCGTAATGGTTGAACGAATTCATTCCCGGATCCTGGAATCCGCCGTCGTGACGCCACCCGTCCCACCGTTCCCAGATGGTTGTGGCACCTTGTGTGACCGAATAGAGCCACGAGGGATAGGTCTCGTTCAGCAACAGCCTGTATGCGACATCGAGATAGCCGGCGTTGGTAAGTGTTTCCGTGATATAGGGACCGCCTACGAACCCGGTAGTGATGTGCCAATCGCTTTCCTCAATCGCGTTCACCAGATGACGTGCTACTTTCTCGCGTAGCTCTTGCGGGACGAGGCCGAAGTGCAGCGCCAGTACGTATGCGGTCTGTGTGTCCGCCTCGATACGCCCGTCCGCATCCACGTATGTATCGGTAAACGCTCTCTTGATGTTCTGGAAAAGCGCTTCGTACTTCAGAACGTCGTCCGCTTTCCCTATGAGCGCAGCCATCTCTGCAAGCAGCCGTGTCGAGTAACCGTAGAACGCGGTCGCGATAAGATCTTTTGGCGTCGGATTCCCTTTGAACAACCAGTCGCCGTAATTGTTATTCAGGTTCTTGCGGCGTATATGGTCGGGGTTGTCCTCTCCCATGTAGTCAATCCACGCCTGCATGGCCTCGTACGATTCTTCGATGATACGTGCATCGCCAAAGCACTGGTAGATGGTCCACGGGATTATGACCCCGGCATCCGCCCATGCGGGCGACCCGGGATTCGTCACCACCACGCGCGGCGTGACGTCCGAGAAGGCACCGTTCGGCAGTTGCGCATCCCTGATGTCCTGCATCCACTTGGTGAAGAACGGGGCGGTGTCCATGTTGAAGCACGCCGTCCGGCAGAACACCTGCGCGTCCCCCATCCAGCCAAGCCGTTCGTCCCGCTGCGGACAATCCGTCGGCACTTCGAGAAAGTTCCCCCGTTGACCCCACTCAATGTTGCTTTGCAGCTGATTGAGAAGCGTGTGCGAGGTCTCGAACCGCCCTGTCGGCGTCATATCTGAGTGGACTACCACGCCTGTCACGGCATCGAGCGGCGGTTTGCCGGGATAACCGGTCACTTCCACGTAACGGAAGCCATGAAAGGTGAATCGCGGTTCCCATACCTCTTGCTTTCCGCCGCGCAGCCAGTACTCGTCTATACATCGCGCACCCCGAAGGTTCTCGACATACAATGTGCCGTCGGGATTGAGCATCTCGGCGAAACGCAACGTAATCTTCCTCCCCGCTTCGCCTTTCACTTTGATACGGGCCCACCCCACCATGTTCTGACCGAGATCATACACGAACGCGCCCGGCTCCGGTTCTGAAACGGATTTGGGCTTGAGTTCCATGATCTTGCGCACAGGAACGCCCGGATAGGCTTCAACCTTCGCCTCGACACTTTCCTGAACGACAACCGGCTGCCATCCGCTCTCGTCGTAACCGGGCCGATCCCAGTTCGGCAGTTCCTTGCGGGCGTCGTACACCTCGCCCATGTAAAAGTCGGCGCCGATGATAGGACCGTGGGCTGCCTTCCATGAATCATCGGTAACCACCGTGGTCGCGGTACCGTCGACAAAACGCACCTCCAACTGGACGAGCGCACGGGGATTCTTGCCGTACTGGCCTCGGTCCGCGAGATTCCACCCCAGATGACCGCTGTACCATCCGTGGCCCAGCACCACACCCAGGGCGTTCTCACCCCGTTGGAGCAAATCGGTAACGTCATATGTCTGGTAGTACACGCGTTTGTTGTAGTCGGTCCAACCGGGAGTAAAAACGTCCTCGCCCACCTTGTCCCCGTTAACGCGCAGTTCGTACAGGCCGAGAGCGGTCGCATATACCGTGGCTTTTTCCACGTTCTTGTCCAGCGTAAACGACGTGCGCAGATACGGACATGCAGGGATGTCGATGATACCGTCGGGGATCTGGAAATCGCGCCATTTCTTGTCGCCCGGTGTGCCGACCTCGGTGACGTTCACCCACGCGGAGTCGTCGAAATTGCGCGACTTCCAGTTGTCGTCCTGCTGCGCCTCATCAGTGGTTTTCCACGACGTGTCGATGTCCTCGATCTGGACGGATCCGTCCGCATAGTCGATACGCAGCTTTCCGATCACGCCGGACAGGTCACCTGCGCTCGAAGCGGCTATCGCGAACGCGTTACTGCCCGGCACCAGAAACTGTGTCACGTAGATGAGTGCAGGACGATACCGCGCGCCGACATGACCGCTGCTTGCGCCCGCCTTCGTCCCGTTTATGTAAAACGTGAACTGGTCGGCCGACGAGCCCAGATAGCGTGCCCGCACAATACGCCTGTCGGCAGGTACCTTGACGATCTTGCGGTAATAGCATGTCCTACCGCTCCGGGCTTCGGGCGGAGCTACCCACGAGTTTTCATCCAACAGTATCGGTTCGGGCTGGGAGAGCTTTTCGGGACGCGGCTCGTCGTACCCGATCCAGCTCGCCCGCCAATCGGACGGCTCCAGCAAACCCATCGTCCAACGGGCGGGTTCACTCCATGGCCCGGGTTGATCGTCCTGATCCCACGCGCGCACCTTCCACCAGCATGTCATCCGTGACTCTAAAGGACGGCCTCTGTAGACAACGTGCGCGGACCTATCCAAACCCACCGCCCCGCTGTTCCACAGGTCGCCTTCGTTGGCCGCAAGCTTCTTTTCGCTTGTGGCGACCAACACCTGATACGCAGCCTGCTTCCGCCCGCGTCCGCTCGATTCCAATATCCAGCTCAGTCGCGGGTTCGTCACGTCAATCCCCGACGGGTTCACCAGGTACTCACAACGCAAGTACTTCGCAGTGAGAGCGTCGGATCCGAACGCGGAACCGACCAGAGAAAAAAATGCAAACGTTGTCATCAGAAAACACTCCGCCTTACTCATAGTTCCACCCTCCTGCACTAGATGGTACCGAAACGCGGCGGTCAAGAAGATCTATCGACCGCCGTGTGCTGCTCAGCGCGCCACACTCCATTCTCATGACCCGCCTCTTATCAGTACTGCCGTATTCTACACCATACGAGATCAGAATTCCTGCCAAAACTTCGAACCGCTCGCAGTTTCGCCAAACGCACCCGCGACACCTCTATCCACTGCCAGACTCCCGGCGGCGGCATTACTCTCGACCACGTTCGCGCCACTCCCCTGCACCTGTCGGGCACCACCCGTGCGGCCGCCAACATGTCACCCCGTAGAAAGAGCGCTCGGCTTGCCGGTGCGCCAGCTTTCGAGCACGGTCCGCACTTTGGACAGTTGCACAGCGACCTCGGCATACTCGTTTCTGCCGGTATGATGCTCCACGCTGTAATAGCCCTGATACCCGCCATCACAAAGGTTGTTCATTTTCTCGACGAGCGGTCCTTCCGTGATATTCCATGGGATGTGTGTGTGGACTACCCAGGGAACACACTCGCGGTCGGCACGGTCTTTCTCCTCCTGTGTCCCCTTCCATCCGCTGATATGGCAGCAGAGGGCAAACCCCGGGTGATCGACCGCCTTACAGAGCTTTTCCATGCTCGGCCACCACGCCTCCGGTCCCCAGTGGCTCTCCGATCCCGCCTTGAACCCGTTATCATACGCGTATTGGGCATATTCTCGATACCGTTTAACGATATAGTCAAACTCTTCATCGGTCCATTCTCTTCTCGGATCACGTATCGGTGGGCCGCCCGCATCCACGCGAACGAAGCGAGCCCCCAGAATTTTGCCGGCGTTCAGATGTACCAGCGCGCTCTGGTAGTACTTCTTGCGCAACGCCGGGTTATCCACCCAAATGTGACACCCATCGCACGCGAGGTTGGGCACCACCAGTTCGCGCTCGTCCAACGCATCCCTGACCTTCTTCAGGTAGTCTTCCTCAGTGCTCTCCAGAAAACCGTTCCACAGATCGGCCGCCCGAAGGTGATACCGGTACTTGAACGTCTCCAGCAAACCGAAGATGTCCATCATTCCCTGGCTCAGTAGTCCGTGAAACGAGTAAGCCATGACGGATACTCTCATGGGGATAGTGTCAGCAACCGTGTCGGCAGGGCTAGAAGAGTACGCGGTCGAAACGTGCGCGGCTGCTGCCGCCGCACCGGCGGCTGCCAGCGATCCTCTCACAAAATCACGACGAGTGTGCATACCACAAGCTCCTTTCCGCTCGTTACAACTCCCATCCGCTCCGATACTCGCGAGTCAGATACTTATTCGCTTCCGGAATATTGGTAATCTTCATAGTCGCGGCGTCATATTCGATTCTCCTGCCGATCCGCAGAGCCACCGCGCCAAGGTTGAAGGTTTCCGAGATAGGCGCTGCTTCCAGGAAATTACCGGGCACGTAGCGCCCGTCCTTGCAGGCTGCTATCCATCCGGCTACGCCGCGAGGAAGCTCATCGCGGCGGCGCCGATCACGGGAACCCGAAGGCGGTTGCACACCATACTCGCGCATCTTCCGCGCCGGTATGATCCGGGGGTCATCCAGAAGGAAGCCGGAGAGGATCTTACCCCTGTCACCGACGAACATCATGCCTTCGATCGGCATCTCCCGGTTGTCTTCCATGAGCTCATCAGGTGTCGGCGGCCGCATTCCCCCGTCGTACCAGAACAGTTCCAGGGGCTGTCTGTTCGCCGTCGCTGCGAATTTGAAGCGAATGGTGCACGCAATAGGGAATGAATAGTCGTTCCTGATTGTGCTGCTGACGTGGTCCGTAATCTCGGCCGCAACGCTCGGGGTCGCCTCAACGCTGGTGGGAACACCCAGGTCCAGCGCTTTGAACACCGACCATAAACTGTAATGGCCCATGTCCGCGATCGCTCCGCCGCCGAAATCGTACCAGCCGCGAAACACCGCGTGCGTGTAATGCGGATGGTATGGGCGATAGGTCGCCGGACCCAGCCAGAGGTCCCAGTCGAACCCGTCGGGAATTGGCGGCGTATCCGTCGGCAAGGTCTGGTACTGAGGCCAGATCGGTCGGTTCGACCAGTTGTGGATCTCGCGGAGAGTGCCGATCGCACCGTCCTTGATCCAGCCCATGATCGGCTCCATCGACCCGTTGGCGTCCCAGGGCAGAAAATACGTGGCAACGTTGCTTTCACGCGCCGTCTCGATGACCAGCCTTGCTTCGGACACCCTGTTGGCCAGAGGTTTATGCATGAGCACATGTTTGCCCTCCTTCATGGCGGCGATGGCGATCGCGGCGTGCAGGTGGTCCGGTGTCATGACCTTGACAGCGTCGAGACTCGATTCCTTTTCAAGCATCTCCCGGAAATCCGCATACGACGAAACTCCCGTGAACGTCTCCTTCGAACGCTCGTTCGCGTAATAGGTTTCCACGACTTCACGGCCGACCTCACGGCCACCGGGAATACCGTCCATTCCTGCTCGCCAGTTCGGTTTACCGATCAGGTGCCGAATCGTGTTGCGGAGCGCGTTCCTGGACCAATCCACATAGTCGTCGCTCTCTCTGTTGGGATCGCAGACCGCGACAATCTGGATCGCCGGGCTCGCAAGCAACGGCCCCAGCTCGCGCAACCCCTGCGTGCCCAAACCGATGTACCCAAGGGTGATCTTGTCGTTGGGAGCCACGTACCCACGACCCACGACGTGTCTCGGAACCACCTGGAACACAGCTGGCGCCATGGCAGCCCCCAAGAATTTCCGACGACTCATATTGGTTGGCACTACTTACCTCCTCCCCTAAAACGCCGTGACACCCTCCATGGTAGCCTACTGTTCCGCCGCCGTCAACTAACTGCACCGGCCGCAGCTCGAAGACGGACCAAACGAGGTATTCCCGCAAGAACAACTATACCAGGTTGTCGCGGACTTCAACGTAGGTCGGCAGAAGGCCGCGTGTGCCGACCCGCGGGACTGGACTGCCGGTTTCGCACACCTACCGTGCATTGCGACCACGCAACTCGCAGCGATTGGCCGCCCTATGCAGCGAAGTTGATGTGACCCCGCGTTAGAAGCCCATGCTGCTGAGTCGTTGATATTGCCTCACTTATCGTGTATCGAATTCGCGAGCTATCTTCTCGACAATCCGGTCCAGCGCCTCGCACATTTCCTTTCGAAGCCCCGAGCCGACGCGAATCACGTGTCCCAGCTCAAGATGCAAAGCGGTTGTGGCCTCATAAGCAGGCCATTCGGGAAAACCGTTACTATTGGGGTGGCCGGTTCTAGCGAAGTGCACCCAGTAGCCGGTCACTGCTTCGGCGAGCAGAGAATCAACGAGACATCGGAGAATTAGGTTCGTGTCACCCGTATCAGTTGGTTTTGACGGCATTTGGTTCATACAGAGTCAGCGCGTGAGAATTACTCGCACCGGCCCCAACAGTCCGGACGGAAGCAATTCCGGTTTCACCTTGTTGGGATCAAACGGCGATGCTTGCTTTATACCCGCCCCGATCAGGTAATTCAGAAGCGTGTTTGTGACCGTCACTTCGAGGGTATTGTCTCCCGGTCGGACCAAGGCCGTGATGTCCGCGCTATAGGGGCGGAACAACAAGGTTCCGGCGTCCTTACCGTTGACACGCACCTCGGCCACATCCTTGACCATACCGAGATCGATTTCGAGTCTGGCATTCTCCTGCACATACTCGGGCGCCAAGTCGAAGCTGATGGTATACGTCCCTTTGCCAGAGAAATGGTGTAGCTGTTCATGCCGGGACCAGTCCACCAGCTCCCTCAATTGCAGATCGTAGGACTCGAGATTGCCTTGCCGTTCCGGCGCCTCGGCGCGCAGGCGCCATTCATTTCCTTCGCCACCGAGGGTAATGGGGGCCGGGAGTGTAACGGGCGTTCGCGCTTTGGAGGGCTGCGGGGCATGGTTTACCTTCGGATCGAACACGAAGACGCTCGAACCATATGGGGCCAAATCAACGCCGAGGCGAACGCCGCCGTCGACGGTCTCGAAATCGAGAATGGGTGAGATCTCCCCGGTCCACGGATCCCATATCTCGGGTGAGCCACCCGTGACGGGGAATTCGACGTAAAACTGCCGCTGTTCCGGGCTTCCATTTCGCATGATATAGGCATGGATCCGTCCTATAGACTTCTCGATGAAAAAGACGGAATCCTGGGGCGTCGAGAACCGAAGGTTTGGCTTCAACGTTTGTCGCAGCGCAGCCATCATCTCCTCCGGCGTCGACACCAGGCGCCCGCTGCCACGCTCGTTTGTGGCTCCATCCACACTCCCCACCACTTTCTTCATCAGTGAGCGAACACGTGCGCTCCTTGTCTCGTAATCGTGGTACCCTGGTGCTTCGTCAGGCACCGACACGACAAACAACATGGGGAGACCGTTCTCAGCGAACCGGACCAACTTCTCCGCTAAGTCGACCGATATGCTCGCCTTCTCCCAGAAGATCAACAAGGCATAGCGTGCGCCTCCAGGTGAGACCAGTTCACCATCTTCTACTTTTGAGGCGAGCAAGGCATGGGCGTTTATGTGGTCAAAGTTGTATCCCGCGCTCATGAGTGGTTGGTTGATCTGTAATTCGGGAGCCGCTTTCGGCCCAGGGTAGGGTTGATCCCCTCGATAGAGCGCGATGGGCGTAACGGTCTCGCCCACCCGCGACAAATATTGCAGCCGCGTAATGTAGTCGTTGATGGGTCGCAGGAACTCCCAGAATGGATTGTGGTGGTTCATGTGTGATGAGAAGGGGAAAGGTGCAGCGAAAGGGAACCAGCCGGGTTCCGGTCGATCCATGTACTCGTAGGGAAAGCCGTGATAGATGATCTGATTCAGACCTGCCGTGATTAGCTCGTCTGTGTATCGTTTGATGATCTCCGGCGTTGTCTGATAATCCTTATTGCGCCAGACAAAGCTCTCGCTGCTGGCGATGTCCCGACCATACACATGGGCAGCCGAGGAGGCCATCTTCAGAAAATCGTAGCGCCCGCCATCATAGAGAGTCTCACTCTCCGGGATATGAGACAGACCATACATGCGTAGAATATCCCCCGGCGCACCGTGGGCCTGCATCCTCGCAAGCAGACCGTTCCCTTCAGCCCACTCAACAAAAGGCTTGCAGAACTCCTCGATGAATACATCTGAGACGGTCTGCCAATAGTCATGCCGAATGCGCTCCCCCAGCTCCTCGATGTCATAGATGGGCAAGCTTTCGTACGCATCAGCATAGGGATTACCGAACCCAGGCACCTTCAGCACAGGCAAAAACGGAGTCAGATCATAACCACGGCGCTGGCGGAACTCTTCGAGGAAATCGTCCGTCCAATAGAGGTAGGCAAGGACTTCCAAGCTGTCGCAGAACACCGCCCGCAGACCGTTACCGAAAAATCCCTTAAGGTTCTTCTCAAGCCCGCTGGAAACCGCCTCGATGTGGGATTCCATCGCCGCGCCCTTTAGGTGGTCCAAGACGAGCTGAGGGCCGCCCCCCAAACCGCCGATGACCCAGAGATCCGCCGGGAACTGGACAAAGACGAAGACCTGCCATAGACCTTCCGGCACGTCCCATTGAAGCGTGCCGTCGTCCGAGACCTTGTCCGTCAGCACCACGGCGCTGTCGGCGTTCAGCATCCCCGTTTTCTTAACGTTGACCCTGGGCGCTCCCAGTATGCTGGTCCCAACATCTTCTTCGAGCACGGCCTCGTCGCCTTGAAAGGCGACTACGGCCACGAGTTCCTCCCGCTTTTTGAGCCATTGCTCCCACTCAGGCGAGAGAGACTGTGCCGTTGCCATACGTAGCAGTGTGCCGAAACCTGGCGGCCTTTCGGGCATAGGAAGTTTGTCATCGTAGTGCACAGGACCCCGGATCGACGTGTGGGCGTATCTCAGCTCCATCGAGGCCAGGTCCGGCGTAATGTTCTCTCCGCCCCCGAAGGGCCAGCCCGAGCCAAAGGTCAGGTCAAGCCACATGCTCCGGCTTTCGGCCTCCTCCAGTGCCGCGCGCAGGTTGGCGTAGAACTCTAAAGTCAAGTAATTGTTGACGCGCTTTTGTACATCTTCCGCCGGCCTCGGCTTCAGGCCGATACTGGAGGGTTGAATCTCCGCGCCGCCGAAATGGGCGTCGTCCAGAATGCCGACCTCGCGCCTTAATTCGGTTTCCTCGACGTCGCCGCCAGGCCACCACCAACGCACCATCGGACGGTACACCTTGGGAGGTGCCTTGAATCCCTCACGCAATTGCTCCGAGCTAACCGTTCCGACCCCCGCATTCCCATGGGGCATGACAAGGAAGCATATTGCAGCAACGGCGAGACAGGTTATCTCAACTCGCATTCTCATCGTATTTCTCCTCCATGGAATCGGCGATGCGGGTTTCGTCGGCGTTCTTCATAGGGTTGAACGGTAGCGGCGGATCTCAAGATGACTTTTCCATATGGGAAATCCGGATTTACATCTCTTCTCTGCTGCCTGCTTTGAGTAGACCTTGGACCGCGAGCCATTCCCCAAAACGCTCTATCCAGGTGTCGACGGGGAGGTTCTGCTTCCGGATACCGAAAGCGTGGCCGCCGCGTGAGTAAATATGAACCTCGGCAGACTTGCCGGCGGCGAGCCACTTACCGTAAACGCTGGCGCTGTCCTTGGCCAGGCCAAGCTGGTCATCGGTGGCAGCGGCGACAAACATCGGCGGCGCATCTTCAGGCACAACCACGTCTTGAAACTTGCCGAGCCCCGCATAGATGAGCGCGACGAAATCCGGTCGACTCTCGGCGTCATAGTTGAATGTGACAAACGCCGTGACGGCCCCGCCAGCGGAGAACCCCATGAATCCGATTCGGTCCTTTGCAATGCCAAAGTCTTCGGCGTGTTCACGGACATAGCGGACCGCGGCCAGACCGTCCGCGCCCGCGAATGGGGCAACCGATTCCATGTCTTGCTCGACTTTCTCGGGATCCGCGGCCTTCGCAATCAATTCCCGCACGCCGTCCTCGCCTGTTGGAAAGAGACGGTACCGTAAAACGAATCCCGCGACGCCTCGTTTGTTGAGCCATTTGGCGACGTCAACACCTTCGCTGTTGATGGACAGCGCGTGGAACGCGCCGCCGGGGGCAATGATGACGGCTGTCCCGTTGGCCTTCGCGGAGTCGGGCAGATAGGCGGTCAAGGTTGGCTGCGACACGTTTGTGACGACCTCTGTTCTAAAGAGCGGCGAAAAATACTGCTTTTCCTCGTGTGTCCACTCCTCGGTACCGGGTGCAGGACCGGGATAAAGACGGATGACTTCTTCACCATGGACCACACTCCCGAGTGAGAAAAGGATACAAATCGTTATCGCCACGCGCGCGTTCATATTCTATTGAACCTCCTTTCCAGCCACGAAAGCGTTCCGCACGACCCCGACCGACACAGGAGAAGCCACGGGCGTGGAAGCCCGTGGCTCTCCGTTCTTGCCATCAACTCAGCATGTAATCCACGGCGCCGGGGCGCCCGACATCAGATCCACGAGCCGGCAAACGTCGCGGCGGCCACGCTTACAGGGTACGTCGAGGGGTACTTCAAGAATTCGACGTGCCCGTCCATGTACAGGACGTTGCAACCGCCCGGAATGTGGTTAAAACTGGCCACGTTGGTATTCACGTCATCCCATAGCACAGGCAACTCGCTTTGCGCCTTCGCAGTGGCCGCCGGATTGTTGATATCGGTAACGAGAAACCGCTCGATCCCCTCGCGCAACCTGTACACCGTTACTTCTTCGCTCGTATCGCTGGTGAAGGTAAGATCCTCGTCATATGCGCTGGTATCGCCAGTAACGAACGCAGTAGTGAACATCCCCAGCAGCTTGTCCTTGAAACCCGTGTCCAGATTCACACCGAATTCAGAAGGCTGGCGGTTCTCGTCCGTACCGGGGATACCAATCACGTCCTTGGTAATCATCCAGCCCCAATACTGGTACGAGATGATGAAGAAGCGGCATGGGTCCACCGGCCCGTTGGGATCACCGAGCAGGTTGTACACCCCCTCCTTGTACAGTCTCATCCCGTCCACGTCCGACGGACAGAACAGCACCCCGATATCACTGATGTACTCCGGATACATGGCCGGCCCGTCCCAATGGTTGTTGTACGCACTGGCTATATCGCAGGGCGTATCCGTCACGGGCACCGGTAAAATTCCTTCAACCGCACGTGACGACAATCGCCGCTGAATCGGCGGGAGTTTCCCGTCCCACTCGCCCGCGTACATCTTGAACGCAAGCCCCATCTGTTTAAGATTGTTCGCGCAACTTGCGCGTCTGGCAGCCTCGCGCGCACGCGCCAGTGCAGGCAACAGAATCGCCGCCAGAATGCCGATGATCGCTATCACCACCAACAACTCGATCAGCGTAAAACCCCTATTCCGTTTCATGATCGTTTTCCTCCCCGGCACTTCGTAGCGTGCCGATCAAAAGAGCCGCTCTCTCCGCTCTCACATCGATGGACTCACGCTGACTCAGGTCTCGATATCACCTCCCCCTCTCCCGGTGCAGTGCAGATTCAGGTAGGCCGGATCATACACCCATGATACTTTTTTCCCCTTTACTTGCCTTGCCCATCTGTGCTATAATTTATGAGGTTTACCTCATATTCTAGAGGAACCGGCCCGGTTTGTCAAGGACAAAATGCCGCGTGTCCGACGTGGGAAGCTGTGCAGTGTGCGCACGTCTCCGGTCTCAAGACAACGCGAGGGGTAAGGGCAACAGGCGTTCGGATCAAACGGATAGTCAAGTGCAAAAAACAGTTCTCGAACCGCGACGAATACCGACGCAAGAGCGGAGCCGGCAGCGCGTGGACGGCATACTCGACGCCGTCGCGGAGCTTCTTGTCGAGCGCGGATTCGATGCGGTCACCACGGATCTGATCGCGGAGAAGGCCGGTATCCCCGTCGGGTCGATCTACCAGTTCTTCCCGAACAAGTTTGCTATCTTCTATGCGCTCGCGATTCGATACATCAGGCAGATTAACGCTATTGCGAGCATCCCCGCTCGACGTGAGTCCCTGGATCTGCCGTGGGAACAAGTCGTCGACCGAACAGTCGATGCAGAGGCAGAACTCTGGTCGAACGAAAAGGCATTGTCCATTCTATGGGCGGGAGTACAGAATGCGCCCGAGCTGAAGGCTGCCGTTGCCGAATCAGACAAGAAGTCCGAGGAATACCTTCTTACGGGATTGAACCGGATTCTGCCGAACCTCGATCCGGCACGGCGCCGGTTGGCCGCGCGCGTTATCGTTCACATGACGAGATACCTTCTGGATCTTTCTATCGCGGAGCCAAGCGAGGAGAATCAGCGGGTCGTGGAAGAGCTGAAGGTGGTGGTGAAATCGTACCTGCGCCACCTTATGGAAAGATGAGTGGGCTTGTCTGACTCACCCCGAGATTACAGTCGTGGCTCGATCGGCTCTCGGCCATCGCCAACCCGACAGGCCGACTCACCGGAACGCCGCACGCTGGTCGAGATGCGGAAAATATCTCTTGAAATGGCCAGCAAGTACGGGCTATAGTAAAGTATGGTTATCGGGGGTGGCTGTGAGAACACCACCGATTCTGACGTCGTTGGGGAGTAACTGGGAAGCGTACAGCACAAGACAGGAGGTTTAGCACTATGCCTACGGTCAAAGAGATCTTCGATGCGATGCCGGAACGGTTCAACAAGGACGCAGCCGCCGGTATGAACGCGGTGTATCAGTTCGACATCACCGGAGAAGGCGGTGGCAAGTATTACGCCGAAATCAAGGACGGCGAACTTACCATGGCGGAAGGCGAGCACGAGAACCCCAGCATAACCCTGACCATGGCCGCGCAAGACTATGTCGACATGGTGGAGGGCAAGCTTAATGGTCAGATGGCTTTCATGACCGGCAAGCTGAAAATCAAAGGCGACATGTCGCTGGCAATGAAGCTCAACACGCTGTTCAAGCTGGGATAGAAGGGCTCGGTTACCAGACAACAGGGGTGCTGGGGCTGATACTCTCGATCGGTTGCATGGCGATCCACAAGCCTGGCTGAGCATCAGCAGACCGCGGTGCATAGCGGGTGCGTGTAACATGAGCGTGCCCGCGCGGCGGTCGGGGCGTCGTTCTGTTCACGCGACGATCACCTCCGAACCATCGTAAGATCAGTACATTCATTGCCCGGAACCGACGCACGAGATTGCCTGTTCTCCAAACCCACGCGGCCGGGCGCACACAATCGCTGCGCGTTCACCGCGCGTGCTATACCGGCCCCGTACCCAATAGGGCGGAGATACCGATGACAGCCCTGGACAAGCTGCGAATCTTGCATAGTATTATCCGGTGGCGGCTCACCTGGAACAAGCGGGACACCCACTACAGGTTCACCGTACCTGACAATCCCAAGTTCATGGGCCCCAGAAACGCGGTCGGACTGATCCCCGACGGCGCCGTGGTGGCATTCTCGGGCCTGGCGGGCAACCAGCAGGCCACCATCATGTATTGGGCTACCCGCGAAGTGTATGGGGAAACCAGGCATCCTCGTAATATCACCGCGATGACTGTCGGCGGTATGGGCGGTCGCGGTATCGTGCCCGGTACTATCGAAGAGTTGGGACAGGATGGTCTCTGTACGCGGTTCATCAGCGGACACCTCGAGACGTTCAAGGCGATGCTCCGGCTCGCCGACAAAGGGAAACTCGAACTGCAGTGCTTACCGCAAGGTACGATGTCGCTGCTGTTCGATGCGCAAGCGCATGGCGAAGACTCCGTCCTCGTCGACACCGGTGTCGGAACGGTGTTCGATCCGCGCATCGGACGCGGTACTCCTGTCGCCGGACAGAACGCGGAGCAACTCGTTACCGTTGAAGAGAACAAGCTGCGGTATCGCATACCCAGCATCACCGTGGCCATATTCAACGCGCCGGCCGCCGACCGCAAGGGTAACATCTACATGAAACACTGTCCCATGATCGCCGAGATCCCCGAGATTACCAGTGCGGCCAAGAGGCACAACGGCGTCGTCATAGCTAACGTCCAGCGTATCGTTGACGACGGCTACGACCGGATATTTCTTACAGGCGATCTGATCGACGCCATCGTGCTCTCTCCGCCCACGGACGCCAAAGCACGAATGCGGGCGACCATTTGGGAATCCGTCCCGTCCGCTGACAGCGACCTTACTCTCCAAGAAAAATATGAACGGCTCCGGTTCGCCAACAGTGTGCTGGGCGTCACGCCGCGACGTACCAGAGTAGAGGACGCCGTCGCGCGACTCGCCGCCAGCACGTTCGCCGATAACGCGACCACGGGAGCTACCGTCAACATCGGCACCGGTTTACCCGAAGAGGTGTGCCGAAACCTGTTCGAGGCAGGCTTGCTCGAGGATATAACGTTCTTCACCGAGAGCGGCGTGATAGGCGGCATCCCCGCGCCCGGCATATTCTTTGGCGCGGCAGTCGGTCCTGATCGTATGATATCCTCGGCAGAGATTTTCAAAGAAGTGGCCGCTTCCCTCGACGTCACAATCCTCGGGTACCTTCAAGCTGACAGCGAAGGCAACGTGAACTCCTCAAAGCGCGGCGAGGGACCGCTCAACTACGTTGGCCCCGGCGGTTTCATCGACTTCAGCATGTCCGCGCGAATGGTCATATTCATCGGCAAATGGATGGCGCGTGCCACGACAAAGGTCGTGGGCAACACGATCGAGATAGTTACACCTGGCAAACCCAAGTTTGTTGATAAGGTGGACGAGATAACGTTCTCCGGGAAAGAGGCGCTGAAATCGGGTAAGAAGGTCTTCTACGTGACCGATGTGGGGTTGTTCCGGCTTACGGAGCGCGGGATGGAGCTCAGCCGTGTCATGCCGGGTATCGATATCCAGAACGAAATCATCGCGTTCTCTCCAATGAAAGTCGTGCTGCCCGCGTCCGGTGGAGTGCCCCTCGTCGACGATGCGGTAGTGACCGGAAAAGGGTTCTCACTAGATCTCAAGAACGGCCCGGCATAAGCGAGATCAAGACCTCCCTGAGCGAGCCCGAAGTGCGGACAGGAAACGGAGCGTCCTTCTGACACTACATTTGCTCGTCGATAGCTGAAGGAGTGACGTGTTTAGTGAAGACAGAGCCTGAGAAACGTCAATCAAAAGGCCGAAAGCCTTACGGGTCGGGTCATTTCGGCGAGTGGATCGAGGACCAATTCGGTCTGCCGGCGTATTGCTACACCTGCGACCAAGCGAATGATCCCAAGGCGCGAACACCCACCAACCCGACGTTCCGTGGCCCGACCGATCACACCCATCAGGTTGGGAACGACCGGCTGGTAGCGGCCTGCTCCAACTATGGGTACGTTCAGGTGCGCCAGGACGAAGGAGCGCCGAAATTCCTCAATGATTTCAATCCGGAAGAGCACCACTATGGAGGAGGTTTGGGCTACCTAACCGACGGTCAGAGCGTGTTGAGCACGCACTATGGCGGTGATTGCGAAGATTTCGACCGGATACTCGGCGTAGGGTATTACCGTAAGACGGTGCGCAAAAAAGCATACGCCGTCGACCAGGTCATTTTCGCGCCATTCGGCGACGATCCAGTGCTTATCTCGCAGGTCACCGTGACCAACCACGGCCCGGTCACCGCCGACCTCCGGTGGATCGAGTACTGGGGATGTCAGCAGTATCAGTTCGCGTTCGAGCCCACGGTACAAGCGTTCCTGAACAAGAATGCCGGTCTCGCGGCGCAAGGACGGCGTGCTCTGGCAAAACGGTTCCTTCACACGTTTCAGCGCGTCGAAGGTGACTTGGGACTGCTCGAGACGAGCCGCCTTCGCGACCCGTCTGCGGAAGAAGAGCGAGCTCTGAACCTGATGACTACGTCCCAGATGAAAGAACCTCGTTTCGTCGCCATCGCTCCGCCGCTGACGTTTCTCGTCTCGCTCGATGAACCGGTCAGCGCGTATGGAACCGACGGTGCAGCGTTTTTCGGCAACGGCGGCGTCGGCTGCCCGGACGGTCTCGCTCAAGGGTTGGACAATAGCCTGTCGACGACAGGCTCAGGAGGGGCGTTCCTTCTCGAACGATCGTTCCGGCTGGAGGCAAGCGAGTCACACACGTTGCGGTTCGCGTACGGCTATCTTCCTGAAGGTTTCGATCTCGATGAGCTGATAGGGAAGTACCGTGACGACGGGTTGTCGTCGTGGCGCACCTCCTCCGAAGCATGGAAAGCCGACGGTCTGCGTTTCGCTGTGGACGATATGCCGTGGGTCCAGCGCGAGGTAACCTGGCATCACTATTACCTCCGAAGCAACCTGACGTATGACGATTTCTTCGCGGAGCACATCCTGTCTCAAGGACACGTGTACCAATATATCTTCGGCTTTCAGGGAGCCGCGCGCGATCCATTGCAGCATGTTCTGCCGTTCATATTCAGCGATCCACAAATCGTGAAGGAAATCATCCGTTACACGCTCAAGGAGGTGCAACCCGACGGCGAGATCCCGTACGGGATCACGGGTAACGGTATGGTTATGCCGGCGCTGTGGCGGCCGAGCGACCAGCAGATGTGGTTGCTGTGGCTGGCAAGCGACTACGTGCTGGCGACGCGCGACAAAGTCTTTCTCGACGAGGTCATCCCGATGTATCCGCTCTACGGTCCTCAAGCAGGTAAGGAGAGCGTCGGCAGCCTCCTGAAACGCTGTTATTATTACCTCGTTGACGTAATCGGCACCGGCAAGTTCGGCCTCCAACGCCTTTCGAATGGCGACTGGAACGACGCCGTGCTCTGGCACATCCCGATGGATCAACGCGGCGGCATCCAGGCGCAGGCCGTCAGCGTGCTGAACGCCGCCATGGCCGGCTACACGCTCGACCGGTACGCCACCATGCTGGACTACGTCGGCGACGCCGACCTCGCAGCGGATGCGCGAAAACGCGCTCAGGCCCAGCGTCAAGCGGTCCGCGAACAGTGGACCGGCAGGTGGTTTCGACGCGCGTGGTTTACGCCCGAACTGGGTTGGGTCGGCGACGACCAGCTCTGGCTGGAACCGCAACCATGGGCAATCATCGGCGGTGCCGCCACGGAAGAACAGACCCTGGAGCTCGTCCAAACCATCAACGAACTCGTCCGCGAACCCTCGCCGATAGGAGCGCGCATACTGAGTAAAGGGCTCGAACGTGTGGAATCGGAAATGGGCGGCAGCGAGCAACTGGGTGTCGGGACCAACGCCGGTATCTGGCCGTCGATAAACGGCACGCTTATCTGGGCCCTGGCGAAAGTGAACGGGTCACTGGCATGGGATGAGTGGAAGAAGAACACGCTCGCTCGACATGCCGAGGTCTATCCTGAAGTCTGGTACGGGCTGTGGAGTGGACCCGATTTTCTCAATTCAACCCTGTCGAAATATCCCGGTCAGACGATGTTTGACGAAACCATTCTGGACAGTGGCGCCGACAGGTCGCGCATATGTGCCACGGTGAACTGGACAGACTATCCAGTCATGAACATGCATCCTCACGCTTGGCCACTCTATACGATAACTAAGCTCATCGGCGTGGAGTTCACTCCGGAAGGGCTGACCCTGACACCAACGCTGCCGCTTGAAGCCTACCGGTTCAACTCCCCTCTTTTTGGGCTGGAGAGAACTCGCCAGGGATACAGCGGGTGGTACGAACCGCTCATTGATGGCACCTGGACAATCGAGTTTTGCCCGCCCGAAGACGAGTCAGCGAGATCCGCCCGACTGGAAGTGAACGGGTCAGAGCTACCGATCCGGCACACTGCGGCCGGCGCAATCTCCTTCAGCGGCGAGAGCGCGCCCGCCAGTCCGCTCCGCTGGAAGCTGGGTTTCGAATAAAATTGCGCTATGCTGCCCGTTTCTGCTACTCTCGGTCGAGTTTCCTTTTCACCAGGGAACATGAAACGACATGAAAACGTGCTTCAACACAATCACCTCGGGCGATCGACCGCTCCGCGACACCATAACCTTCTGCGGCAAGTACGGCTACCAGGGCATCGAGATTGACAAAGAACATCTGAACCGGCACCTGGTTCAGAACTCCGTTACAGATCTTCGCGCACAACTGACCGACAACAATATTTCCGTCGCAGGGCTGATGGCGTTTCCGTTTTTGCCGTTCGCCTCTGAGAAAGAACTGGATCGGAGCTTGGATGAGTACCGTGCGGGTGCCGAACGTGCCGCGCAGATTGGTGCGCCGACACTGCTGACGTTCATCGGACAGCCGCCTCCTCCCGGCGTTGCAACCGACGAACTGTTCGCGCGAGCGGGCGATGCTGCTCGCGAATACGGATCCGTCGCGGCGGAATTCGGGTTATCCGTTGCGCTCGAGCCCATAGGGCTCGCACCGTTCATGAGCACGCCGGCGGAAGCGCTCCGCATCGCCACCAAAAGCGGTCTTGATAATGTGGGTATCATAATGGACACGTTCCACTACTTCAAATCGTCCATCCCGCTTTCGCAGATCGAAGCAATTCCTGTCGGTAAGTTGCTGATCTGCCACGTGAACGATGCACCGGATGTGCCACGGGAACAGCTCGAGGATTCGGATCGGGTCTATTGCGGATTGGGCGCTATACCGCTGGTCGACGAGTTCCGACTGCTCAAAAGGATGGGATACGACGGCTATCTATCCGTCGAGATATTCAATCCGGACTACTGGAACGATGACCACGAGACTGTCATCCGAAAATCCAAAGAGCATCTCGACAGCGTATTGTCGCAGCTGTGAGAAATTGAGATGGAAAGGTTGAGATTCGGGTTTGTCGGCGCCGGGTTCATGGGACAATTGGCGCATATCGCCAACTATTCCATTCTACTCGACGTCGAGATGGTTGCCTTGGCGGAAGGAAGAACCAAAACCGCCGAAGCGGTCGCACGGCGGTACGGTATCGCGCAGGTCTACCCGGACCATCGCGCCATGCTCGACGACGCGGAATTGGACGCTGTCGTCGCCATCATGGGATTTGAATTCCATCACGCCGTTGTTCCCGACATTCTCGAACGAGGCGTACATTGTCTCACCGAGAAACCGATCTCCATCAAGGTGGAAACCGCGAAACGGTTTGCAGCGCTTGCGAAGGAAGCCGCCGTAACGTATCACATCGGATACATGAAACGGTGCGATCCCGCATCAGTGAGAGCTAAAGCCCAGATCGGTGAGTCGAGGAGTACCGGTGAGTACGGAAAGCTCCGCTATCTCCGCGTCAGCATGCCGCCGGGCGACTGGACAGCCGGTATAGAGCCGCCGATATCGTGTGACGAGCCTGCGCTGACATATACCGGAGTAACGCCGGAACCAGCCCCGGACTGGATGTCGCAGGACACTGTAGCGACGTACGTCTCGTTCGTTAACTACTACATCCACCAGGTCAACCTGATCAGGTACCTGCTCGGCGAGGACTACACCGTCCGGTACGCGGAGCCATCCGGCGTGGTGCTTACGGCGGAATCGGCGTCCGGAATCCCTATCGTGCTGGAGATGGCTGCATACGAGGTTCAGCATGAATGGGAAGAGTTTTACACTGCCTGTTTCGAGCGCGGCAAGGTCGAACTCTCACTCCCCGCCCCGATGGCGAGACAACGTGCCGGTGAGGTGCGGTTTTACAAAGGGGGAGAGCACGACGGAGTCTACGAGAAACCGGCCCTGCCTCAGCGCTGGAGCATGGCGGAGCAGGCACGAATATTCGTCGAGACTATACAGAAAGGCAAACCGTGCTTGAGCCCTGCTGAAGATGCGGTCAAAGATCTCGAGATTGCCGAACAGTACGTGAAGCTTCTGTACGAAACCCGCCATTCCGCCACGTAGGGAACCAACCGTTCCGCCATCACCGGTGCGGCTCGATTATCACCTTGATGGACTCTTCGGCTGTGGCGACCAGCTTGAACCCGACACCTGTTTCAGCAAGAGGCAGCCGGTGGGTAATCATCTCGCGGACGGGCACCCGTCCGGCGCGGATCAGTTCCAGCGCTACCGTGGCATCATAGGGACTGTTGGCATATGACGGCATGACGGTAATCGAGTTTCGCCAGAAATCGTTCACCGGAATGGGCAACTCGACTCCCGGATCGGTCGGCGCGAAACACAGGACGGTGCCGGCTCTGTCCACCGACTGCAACGCCTGGGTGAACGCCGAAAACGCGCCGGTGCAGACGATGACGAGGTCGGCAGGCCGATTCTCGTTAAGCTCTCGCGCTCGTGCCGGGACATCCTCTTTGGCCTGGATCACTGCATCCGCACCGAACTCCTGCGCTTTCCTCAGCCGATACTCGCTGATATCGGTCGTGATGATCCGTCCGGCTCCCAGAGCGCGAGCAAGAAGCACGTGAAGCAACCCGGAGATGCCGCTCCCCATGATGAGCACGCTCATCCCCGGTTGAAAACCCGAAACCCTCTGCCCGCGAACGACGCACGCAAGCGGCTCGAAGAACGCCCCCTCCTCGAAGGACATCTCATCGGGCAGCAGAAATGTGCCGCGGTCAACGTTGATGCTCGGTACGCGAATGTACTCGGCGAACCCGCCGGGATCGAAATTGGTGGTGTGCAGCGTCTCGCATACCGTGTGGTTCCCGCTCAGACAATACCGGCAGGTGTTGCAGGGGACATGATGTGAGACGCCGACCCGGTCACCCGTCTTGAAACGGTCAACCCCGTCGCCGACCTCGACAATCTCGCCGGCAATCTCGTGGCCGAGCACGAGCGGCGCTTTCTTGATGCGGTACCACTCCATCACATCGCTGCCGCATATGCCGCTCGCCATGACTTTGACCAAAATCTCGCCGGGCCCGATCTGCGGTTTCGGCATTTCCTCCAGCCGCACATCGTTATTGTTGTAGTACATCGCTACACGCATAGCATGTCACCGCGACTTGCAGACTTCTCTATGCCATCAGAGCACTGCGGCAAGTTGTAGCAGTGGCCTTGACCGTAATCGCTCTATTTCTTAGCGCTCTTCGCCTCGTTAAAGATGTCAAGCGCCTCTTGTGGTGTCGCCTTCTTGTGAATGATCGCGCGTAACGCTCGCATCATGGCGACCGGCTCCGGATGTTTCCACACATTCCGTCCCAGGTTGATCCCGATAGCGCCCTTCTGCAGCCCGTCGTACACGAACTCCATCACCTCGAGTTCCGTCTCGCAGACCGGTCCGCCGGCGATCACCACAGGAACCGGACACCCTTCCACGACCTTATCGAAGTCCTCGCACCAGTAAGTTTTCACCACACGCGCGCCCAGCTCGGCGCAAATGCGAGAGCACAGACCGAGGTAACGAGCGTCACGTTTTTCCAGCTCTTTGCCGACCGCTGTAACCGCCATCACCGGTATTCCGTAATCCTCGCATTCATTGACGAGCTCCGCCAGGTTGAGCAACGTCTCGTGCTCATAATCGCTCCCTATGAACACCGATACGCCGACGGCGCTCGCGTTGAGACGGATAATCTCCTCGATAGACGTGGTGAGCGCCTCGTGGGCAAGGTCTTTGCCGACCATGCTGGTGCAACCGGACACCCTAAGGATGATCGGCACGCTGTTTTCGGGATCGACACAGTTGCGCACCACCCCTCTCGTGACGAACAGTGCGTCTGCATACCGCAGAAGCGGCTTGATGGTCTCGCCGGGTTTTTCCAGACAGGTTGTCGGCCCCTGGAAATACCCGTGATCTATCGGCAGGAAGAAACATCGTCCATCGGCCTTAATCAACTGTGCCAGCCGATTCTTCATTCCCCATTCCATATCTCACTACCTCCTTTTCACTCCGCCTCATCGGGTCTGACGAGCAAATACCCCTTTTCTATCAGCCAGTGGTGAAATTCATAGGTGGTGTGTATACAATTCGTCTTACATATGCTCCTTACCTCTTCATACTGAGCAGAATCCGGCTTTTGTCTATCCAGAAGTATCTGCACCGGACACCGGATGTCCTTGCAGTACTCTCGTCGCTGGTATTCAACGTAGCCTTCCATAGGCATAGCTCTATCCCTCAGTATCACAGCATCATGCGTAGCGTCGTGATTTCTCTGGGTTTCCCAACTGCTCAGAAGAACCACCCGACCAACGGCGCAAGTATAGGCAGCCGTCCAGGAAAAGTCAAGACGGCCGCGCCAGCGACGGGTCGAGAAGAAGGCTGTTCCGGGCGAGCGTTTTCCCAATCCTCTCTTTAACTGCCGCGTGTGTCCCTGTATACTAAGGGCAGAGTTTTATACTGTGACATGCGATGGCAAGGCCGCGGAAATATCACCCGGATTTCCAGTGAGCGAGAAGGCGGCAATGCGAAACCTTAAGGCGGTACTGCGATACGACGGGACGGATTTCGCAGGGTGGCAGGTGCAGCCCGGACTACCCACCATCCAGGGCGCACTGATGGAAGCTTTGGAACGTATAACCGGCGAGACGACAAAAGTCGTCGGCGCGGGTAGAACCGATGCCGGCGTTCACGCGCTCGGGCAGGTCGCCAACTTCAAGACATCGTCCAATATTGCACCGCGTAACCTCAGACGCGCTGTGAACAGCATGCTCGCCCCGCGTATCCGCATAGACGATATCGAAGAGGTTCCGGAAGAGTTCGATGCGAGAAAACACGCTCGGAGCAAGTGGTACCGATACAGCATACTTCTTGCGGAATTTCCTGACCCGCTCCTGTGCAGATACTCCTGGCAGATACGTGCCAAACTCGATATGGAGCGTATGCAGGCAGCCGCTCAATGCCTTGTAGGCAAACACGATTTCACATCATTTCAGGGCAGCGCCGGCAAAAACAGGTCGCCCATCAGGACGGTTTATTCGTTAGACATCAGCGCCGTCCCTGCGCCCTACCCTACCGATCAAACGAACTCACTGCTCGCTATCGACATTTGTGCTGATGGGTTCGTGTACAAGATGGTGCGCAACATCGTCGGTACGCTTGTCGAGGTGGGAAAAGGAAAGATTCAACCGCAACACATGCCAAGCATCCTTGACGCTCGCGACAGAGACGAGGCCGGACCCGCCGCGCCTGCACAGGGACTCTGCCTCATCTCGGTGCAGTATTCTTGAGTCCCGTGTAGGAGCGCTGCTTGCTGCGCCCTCCGACAGGCTTCACGAAGCCGTCACGGCGTCTGGGTCAGCCTGGCGAGGAGGTCACGAACGTACGCGAACGATTTATCCATTGCCGGGAACGGATTACTCGGCTCCGACTCATACTCAAGCGCGACGTGTCCGTCGAACCGCATCTTGACGAGTTCGTCGAAGACCGCCGGGAGATTCACGACACCCTCGCCGAGCACGACGCTATGAGCCTTCGCGTCGCGTCTGTTCACGTCCTTCAAATGGATGTCGTAGATGCGACCGCCCAACATGCGCACCGCCTCTTCCGCCCGGACGTCCGACCGCTCGTAGTGTCCGAGGTCCACGCACGCGCCGATCAGTTCGTGATGACCCTCTATCGCCCTGATCACATCATCCGGCACACTGTATATACCTTCCGGCCCGTGATTGTGTATCGCTATACGTATACCGAACTCGTCCACCAGCTTGTCGAGGAGGTCAAAGCTCTCGGGCGCAAGGTTCGCGACTATCGTGGGCATACCCATCGCTTTCGCGTACTCGAACACACCTCTCGCTTTGTCCTCGTCCGCATCAAACCCTATCACCCCGCACGCGAGCACCGTCAGACCGGCGCGTTCGATATGCGCTTTGGCATCCGCGAGCTTCTCCGGTGGGCTGTCGAGTGGAAGGTGGACCGGATTCAGCCCGATATAGTGCACACCCAACTCTTTCGTCATACGCACGGTATCGTCAAAGCTGAACTTCCGCAGCGAATATGAGTGCACGCCCACTTTCAAACCACGATACGGATCATTCTTGTCGGTCATCTCGATACCCTTTCCACTCGACGCACAACCCACCACACCCACCAGACTCGCTGTACCCAGCTTCAACGCATCACGCCTCGTCAATCGCTGGCCTGTCCGCCCACTGCTCCCGCTTTCCGCTACAGTCATAGCGTTACCCTCGCACTGAAACGCGTTCTACGCTTTCCAACGCACCCCTACTCCACGTTAGTATACCACCATCCGTCGAGACGCTTGTCAAGAACCTCGGGAGGTGCCTCTGTAGGGACACCATCCAATCTATGGCCGGGGTTGAAGTGACGTTCCATACTGTCTATAATGCGTCCGGGGATGATCGGCATGGTCATAGCGTTGTGTCAAAATGGTGGCGTTCGTGCATTGTGATGGTACATTCGACGTCGTCGGGTTCGGAGCGCTCAACGTTGATCTCATATACGAGGTGGAACGTTCGTCTGTCGCGGACATCGTAGGAAACGTGCCTCCGGGTCGTGAGACAACGCTCCCGCGCAAACAGATGTTCCACCTGCTCCAGCAGCTTGAGCGGCGCGGACATCTGAAACACAAAGCAGCCGGAGGTCAAGCGGCGAACACCGTCGTCGCGCTATCGAGAATGGGTTTCAGATGCGGTTACGTAGGGTGCGTCGGCGACGATGAGGAAGGTACGTTCGTTCTCGACGCGCTTGAGAACGTGGATACCGCCGGCGTTGTGAGACAGGGGAAAAGCGGCGTATGTGTTGTCCTGCTCGACGAAACCGGTGAGCGCACGATGATCGTCTTCCCGAACGCCAACGACACGATGTGCTACGATATGCTGAACGCCGATTATGCGTCCGCCACCCGGTTCTTGTACCTCACATCGTTCGTCGGTGACGAGCCGCTGGAGGCGCAGAAGAAGCTGGTAGAGGCGGTCGGAGAAGGGTGTCGGATCGCGCTCGATCCGGGTGAGCTTTATGCACGCCGCGGGCTCGACGAACTGCGACCTATTATCGAGCGGGCGGAAATCGTTTTCGCCACGGACTCCGAAATACAAACGCTGACCTGTATGGATTATTCACGCGGCTGCCAGGAACTTCTCGCCATCGGCGCGTCGATTGTTGCATGCAAGCGAGGAGAACGCGGCTCCTACATCGTCTCGAACGACGGCGCATTCGAGGCCCCGGCCGAAACGGCCGATGTCGTGGACACGACCGGTGCGGGCGACGTGTACGCGGCCGGGTTCATTGCGGGACTGCTGGAGGGTGCTTCGCTTCGAGCGTGCGCTTCATTTGCCGCACACCTCGCCGCGAAAAGTGTGACCGGCTACGGGCGAACGCGTTACCCGGACAAATCCGACCTGGCACATCTGCAGATGGTTGAGGGCTGACACGGTGGCATACCGGATAGGATGGTTCTCGACAGGAAGGGACAAGGAGGCACGCGACCTCTTCACGTCGGTTCTCGGTGCCATCAAGGACGGAACCGTAGATGCCGAGATGGAGTACGTCTTCTGCAACCGTTGCAAAGCCGAGCACGAGCAATCCGACAGGTTCATCAGACTTGTCAAGAAGTCAGCAGTCAACTTCATCTGTTTCTCATCTCGCTCTTTTGAGCCGGAACTCCGAAGAACCGCGCTCATGGAATCGCCCGACGCCGGCACGCCGTCCGAGAAGCTGCTCACGTGGCGTAACTTGTACGACGCAGAGGTGTTCAGGCTTATCGAACCGTTCGGCGCGCAGGTTGGTGTGCTGGCCGGTTATATGCTCATCACGGGCAGCCTGTGCGAGAAGCTGCCGCTGATCAATCTGCATCCGGCACTGCCCGGCGGCCCGAAGGGAACGTGGCAGGAGGTGATGTGGCATCTCATCGAACAGCGAGCGGCACGTACCGGCGCGATGATACATCTCGTCACACCTGAGCTCGACGAAGGACCGCCGCTGACATACGCGGAAGTCAGTCTGGACGACCCCGCTATCAAACCTCTGTGGCAGGACATGGAACGGAAGCTGGAAAAGGACGATCTCACCGCCATCGTCGATAAAGAAGGCGAACGGGAGCCGCTGTTCGCGGAAATACGCGGGCGAGAGTTCGAACTCGAGATACCGCTCCTCATCATGACGTTGAAGGAGCTCGCTGCCGGTCGCCTGACGGTAGACGGGACTGACATCCGGTTCAACGGTGAGAAACTCGACCGAGGGCTCTGTTTAACCGATCAGGTGCGAGCGTATAGCCGCAGGAAAGGCAGGGATACATGAGGAACACGCTCTACCTGACTGACTGTGAAGGGCCTATCAGCAAGAACGATAACGCGTTCGAGCTGACCGAACAACTCGTCCCGCAAGGCGGCGCGTTCTTCGCGAAGCTCAGCAAATATGACGATTTTCTTGCCGATATCGAGAAGAAACCGGGCTATAAAGCCGGCGATACCCTCAGACTTGTCGTCCCTTTCCTCAAAGCGTACGGTGTTACCGACGCAGCGATAAGGGAGTTCTCATCGGAAGGCCTCCTGCTCGTCCCGCGAGCGGACGAGATGCTGCAGGCGGTTTCCGAATCGATGCCCGCGTACATCATAAGCACAAGTTACCGACCGTACATCGAAGCGCTGTGCGCCGCCGTAACGTTTCCGAAATCGAATACCTACTGCACCGAGATACAGCTCGACGCATACGACCTGCCGGACAACGAGGTCGGTACCCTCAAGAGTCTTGTCGAAGAGATACTGTCTCTGCCGGAAATCGATCTGCCGGCTGACGCTACCTCGTTCGCACTACTCGACGACGGGTCGAAAACGACGATCACCAGGTTGAATGAGATATTCTGGAAGGAGCTGTTGCAGCTAAACGCCGGCAAGCTGATATCGAGCGTCAACCCGGTCGGAGGAACGGAGAAGGCGAACGCGGCGGCGTCCGCGCGCGATCGTGAAAGATGCGATTGGCACGGCGTGATCTACGTGGGCGACAGCATCACGGACAAAGACGCCATGGAGCTGGTCAGATCGCAAGGAGGCTCAGCCATATCATTCAACGGGAACCGGTACGCGCTCCAATCGGCGGAATATGCCGTTGTTGCGGAGGACGCCTTCATCTGCGCGCTAGTGATGCACGTGTTCCGCGACCACGGCAACGACGGGCTGAGATCGCTCGCCGCCAACTGGCACACGCGCGACTGGCCGCACGACGTCGTCCCGGCGCAGATGCGGGCTGAGCTCGACCGGTACGCCTCCGGCGGCTCCCTTTTCACAAGGATCGTTCCTGAACGGCTCCCTGA